>Ga0209390_10005114_pt1 | contig 18919 bp, 12 predicted proteins | sample BON01_FD_187212 | JGI IMG/M metagenome (GOLD analysis project Ga0209390, IMG submission 187212) | Freshwater microbial communities from Lake Bonney liftoff mats and glacier meltwater in Antarctica - BON-01 (SPAdes) (version 2) | ecosystem: Environmental > Aquatic > Freshwater > Ice > Glacier...
GGGGGGGGGGGGGGGGGGGGGGGGGGGGGGCGCTGCCGGTCGCGGAGAGATGGGACGCGTCGATGTAAGAGGCGTGAATGCGGTGGTCTTTGTTCGTGTCCTCCAACGCATGGAAGCTTGTGTCACAGGATGAGAGGCGGAGGGTTTTCCCTCCCCTGTCGGCGGCACGCGCGAGAGAGAGCGGCGGGGGCGAACAGACGCCGGACGCCGGACGCGGAAGAGCGTCGCGCGCCCTTCTTGTGATGAGGGGCGGCGCGCGCTCACCCCCAACTCCCTTTTTCCCCACTCGCAAGCGCCGACCATTTCTCCGCTCGTAACCACGCCTCATCGAGATAAAGGGCGCCCGTCACCTCACGCGCGCATCGATCAATCCAATCCGCGCGCGCGTGCACACGCTGTCTCCTCCTGCTGCTCCTCCTCCTCGAAAACCACCTCTCCTGAAAATTCCGGGACCGCCGATCGGGGCCCCGCGCCTGTGTTCCGCCCGGGCCGCGCCGACTGCAACTGTCGAGCCGCGTATCGGCCAAGTGCCTGACGTGGGCGGCGCGCGCTGCCGCGGCCCGTCGTTTGTTGTCTCTCCCCGTGGGGGAAAACAAAAAAAGAGGAAGAGGAGGAGAGGCTTTTCCCCTCGCCCGAAACGCCTTCCCTCTCTTGCGCGCGCGGAGCGAGCGTCGGGCCGGGCAGCCCTAGCGGTCGATCGCGACGGTCTTGTCGAGCGCACAAGGCCCACCGATTGAAGTCGGGTTCCCTTAAAGAAAACCCCCGTGCCGAAACACAAAACAGTTAACCCAGAAAAAGAGAGGGCGGCGCGCCTCGTGCGTGGACGCCGGGCGAGCGGGCGGGCGGGCGAGCGGGCCTAGACCGACGACAGCCAACAGCACAACGCAAAAGAACGACGCCCGGTGACCCCAACGCAAGCGCCGCCAGCCAACACCAGTCAGCGGGCGACGCCAGATCCCCTCTTCAGAACGTCCGCGACAAGGCGGCGCCAGAACGACCATAAGACCGACGAACGACATGGGGGGGCCGGACAGCGGCGCCCCCCGGCAAGCCGCCGCCGCCGCCGCAGAGGGCGCGGCGCCGACGCCCCCGCAGCCGCCGCCGCAGCCGCCGCAGCGCCAGCACGGCCGCTCGGCCGCCAAGGCCGCCGCGCGCGCCGCCGCGCAGGCCCTCGCGCGCCGCGCCGAGACGGCGGCCGCCGCGGCCGCGGCCGCCGTCGCGGCGGCCGCGCCCCGCTGTTACCCTTCGCCCCCGCACGCGTCCAATGCGGCCGCCGGCTCCGCCGACGGCGGCGCCGACGCCCCCGCGCCCGTCCCCGCGCGCTTCCGCGGCGTCTCGTGGAACAAGCGCACGTCCAAGTACCAGGTCACCCTCTACACACGCGCGCGCTACCGCTACTTCGGCAGCTTCCCGCTGCGGCGCGCCGCCGCGCGCGCCTACGACCGCGCGGCGCTGGCGCACAAGGGCCTGCCAACAGGCGGCGGCGGCGGCGGCGGCGGCGGCGGCGGCCGGCTGAACCACTCGCCCGCCGACTACCTGGCGGGCCCCGGGGCGGGGGCCGTGTCGCGCCCCGCGGCGGCCGCGCTCGAGGCCCTGCTGGGGTCGGACGCGGGCGGGGAGGAGGAGGAGCGCAAGGCGGCGGCGCCGGCGGCGGCGGCGGCGGCGGCGCTCGCGGGCGAAGACGACGAGGAGGCGGGGCAGGGGGCGCGGGCCGAGGCGGCGGGGCGGCCCGCCGGGCCTGTTGCCCCGGCGGCGGCGATGACGACCGAGGGCGCGGTGCAGTGCGCGGCGCTCGCGCGGGCCGTGGCGCAGCACGCCGCCGAGGAGGCGGGCCTGCCGGCGTCGGCGATGGCGCGCGCCGTGGCCGCCGGCGCGCGCGCGGCGGCCGAGGCCTTCGAGCGCGCGCGCGCCGAGGGCGGCGGCGGCGGCGGGCGCGTCGGGCGGCTGCTTCGCGCGGCGGCCGTGCTCGCGCCCGACGACGCGCCGGTCGGCCCGTCGGACTGGTGCGCGGGCGGCGAGGACAAGGACGACGCGACCGACCCGGAGCTGCAGGAGGCGCTCGAAGAGGTCCTGGCCGCGGGCACGGCCGCGGCGCGCCGAGTGGCCGAGGCCGAGGCGGCGGCGGCGGCCGTGGCGGCCGTGGCGGCGGCCGAGGCGGCGGCGGCGGCCGAGGCCGAGGCAGCGGCGGAGGCGGCGGCGGCGGAAGCAGCGGCGGCGGCGGCGGCGGCGGCGCCCGCCGCGTCGTCGGCCGCTGCGCGCCTGTCGCGCAGCTCGACGCCGTTCGAGGACGACGGCGGCGGCGTCGGCGTCGGCCCGCGCCCTGGCGCGCGGCGCAAGCGCAAGGGCTTGCCGCTGTCGCGATGGCCCGCGCAGGAGCAGGCGGAGATGGAGCAGCAGGCGCGGGAGGAGGAGGAGGAGCAAGGAGGGGAGAGAGGCTCTTTGGCGGCCGGCGCCGCCGCTGCCGTCGCCGCCACCGCCGCCGCTGCTTCGACTGCTGTGCCGGCGGTGGCCGTGCCAACGGCGGCGGCGGCGGCGGCGGCGGCGCCGGCCAACGACCAGACGAGCAACGGCAAAAAGCTCAGGGCGGTCCTGGAGGAGGAGCAGCAGCAGGTGACGCAGCAGCCGCCGCGCCGCCGCGGCCGCCCGCGCAAAAATCCGCGCAAAAATTCGCTGCCCTTGGCCGCCGCCGCCGCCGCCGCCGCCGCCGCCGCTGCCGCCGCCAACGCCGACGCCAACGCCGTCGTTTGCGCCCCTCGGCTGCCGTTGCTGGGCCCCGCCCCTCCGCCCGCAGAGGTGGCGGTTTCTTTGAGGCCGTCGGCCGCCGCCGCGCCGGTCCTCAACCCTTTTGAGAACGCTGCCGCATGCGACGCGCGCACGCCCTCGCCCGGCGTGCCGGCCGCGGCGGCGACCGCCGCCGCCGCCGTCGCCGTCGCCGCCGTCGCCGCTGCTGCTGCGGCCGCCGCCGCCGCCGCCACGCCCGCCGCCGCCCTCGCCGACGCGGACGCCGCGGCCCACTCGATGGCCGAGGCCGCGCTCCACTACTTTCACGCGGGAGGCGGCGGCGGCGACGCGAGCATGACGGCGGCCGAGGTGCTGCCGTGGGCGCGCGCGCCGCCGCCGGCGTCAGCCTCCCCGCCCGCGGCAGCGGCGGCGGCCGCCGCCGCCGCCGCCGCCGCTGCCATCGCCGCCGCCGCTCCGCCTCTGCCGCCCCTAGTCCCGCTCGGCCAGCCCGACTTGGCCTTGCCCCCGCCTGCCCCCGCCGCCCCACGCGCGCCGTCTCGGCGCGCCTCAAAGGCCCCGCCCGCGTCCCCGCGCCGCCGCGGGCGCCCTCCTGGCAGCGGCAAGCTGCAAAAGGCAGCGGCGGCCGCCGCCGCCGAGCGCGCCGCCGCGGCCGCGGGCGCTGCGGCCGTCGCCGTTGCCGCTGCCTCCGCCTCTTCGGGCGGGGCTGCCGGCGAGCTGGCTCTGCCGCCCCCGGTTCCAGCTCAGCCCAAGCCTGCTGGAGTCGCCGCCGCGGATGCGGACGACACGCCGCTGCGCCAGGCCGACCAGGCCTGAATTGTCACAAGTTGCGTCCACACGGCAACAAAGAAACGACGACGGCAGGCGAGCGCCCCGCTGGCCCCCGCTCACAACGCGCCAAGATTTTCTCCCCCCAAACAGGCGCTCGTTTGCTTTCCTCCTCGGGGCGATTCCCCCGAAAACGAGGGGTGCGTCGGCACGACGCACCCCTCGTCTCTCGACCAACCCAACACGCAGCCGCAGCCACATCCCCTTTCCCCCCCCGCTATCTTTTTGTTTTCTCCCTTCGCCTATCTCCAGACGCACCGGCGGCCGGCGCTGAAAACATCGCGACGAGACGCGAGCGCGCAGGCGGCCTCACCCCTCTTTCTCTCTCGCGCGCGCGCCCCTCTTGCCCTCCCGAACCCCAGACGCGCGACTCGCGACCTTTTTAAACACGTCGCTCACTATGCACCTGCGCCTGTCGTCTCCCTCGTCTCGATCGGCGGGCCTGCAGCGACCACAGCATTGGAGGGAGAGGAGGGCAGGCGAGGCCACCCGTCGCTCTCTGGCGCGCGCCGCTGGCCCCCGACTCGGCCGGATCGGCCGGCACGCGCACACGCTGCCGTCCGAATCGACCAATGCGCGAGGCGCGTCGGCCGCGAGTGCCAGCGCGCTCCCAGAGGCCGCGCCATTGGCAACAACAGATGGCGACGGCGCCTTCGTCTCCTCGGCAGGCGGCCGCCGCTCGTTTCTCGGGCTGCTCGGCGCCGCCGCCGCCGCCGCCGCGACAACCGGCCTGCCCGCGCCCCGCGCCGCGCTCGCCGTGACCGCCGAGCAGCTGCTCTTCCTCGAGGCCTGGCGCGCGGTCGACCGTGCCTACGTCGACAAGGGCTTCAACGGCCAGACGTGGTTCCGCGTGCGCGAGCGCTACCTGAAAGAACAGCCGATGCGCTCTCGCGCCGAGACCTACGCGGCCGTGCGCCGGCTGCTGGCGTCGCTCGACGACCCGTTCACGCGCTTCCTGGAGCCGGAGCGGCTGGCGGCCCTGCGCGCCGGCACGAAAGGGTCGGTGACGGGGGTGGGGCTGGAGATCGCGTTCGCCCAGCAGCAGCAAGGGGGAAAAGGCGGCAAGGGAGCGGGGGCGGGAGAAGCGGCGGGCGCCGAGGTCGCGGTCGTCGCGCCCGCGGCGGGCGGGCCGGCTGAGGCGGCCGGCGTGCGCGCGGGCGACGTGATCGCGTCGATCGGCGGCAAGGCCACAGCCGGCATGTCCCTGTACGAGGCCTCGGAGCTGCTGCAGGGCGAGGAGGGCACAGTGGTGGCGCTCGAGCTGCGACGCCCGCCGTCGTCTTCGTCGTCGTCGTCGTCGTCGTCGTCGTCGGGCCCGCCGGCGGCGGCGTTGTCGTCGTCGTCGGCGCCCTCCGAAAAGACCATATCGGTCGAGATCACGCGCCGCCGCGTGGTCGTCAACGCCGTCGAGGCCCGCCTGTGCGCCGACGGCAGCGCCAGGTCCTCCCCCGTGGGCTACCTGCGCCTCGCCACCTTCAACAACAACTCGGCCGCCGCGAGCGCCGACGCCGCGCGCGACCTGGCCGCCCGCGGCGCCGAGCGCTTTGTGCTCGACCTTCGAAACAACGGCGGCGGCGTGTTCGCGTCGGCGGTCGCCGTCGCGCGCCAGTGGGTGCCCAAGGGCGACCTCGTGCTGATCGCCGACGCGCAGGGCGTCCGCGACGTCTACTCGGCCGACCCGGGCCAGCTGCTGGGCGGGGGGACGGCCGGCGCGCCGCTGGTCGTCCTCGTCAATCGCGGGACGGCGTCGGCGGCAGAGGTGCTGGCCGGCGCGCTGAAGGACAGCGGCCGCGCGCGGCGGATCGTCGGCGAGCGCACCTACGGAAAAGGGCTGATCCAGACCGTGGTGGGCCTGTCGGACGGGAGCGGGGTGGCCGTGACCGTCGCGCGGTACCAGACGCCGTCGGGCACGGACATCAACAAGGTGGGGATCAAGGTCGACCTGGAGGCGCTGATGGGCGGGGGAGGAGGGATGGGCGGGGGAGGGGTGGGAGGGGTGGGCGGAGCGGGGGGAGTGGGAGGGGTCGGCGGCGGGAACGGAGCGGGCGGGACCGGGAGCGTCGGCGATGCGGCAGGCGGAGAGACGGCGTCTGCGGCGGCAGGGGGCGTGCAGGTGATCCCGACGCCCGGGGCCGACGCGCTCTGCAAGCTGATCGCCGAGGGCGGGGCGGACGCGTGGTTTGCCTGAGTCACAATCGAACCGACGAATTGACAAAATTGACAAATCTGAAAAAAGGCGCGCTGCGATCGACTGCGCCGCCGCTGCCGCCGCCGCCGCCGCCGCCGCCGCCGCCGCTCTTTTTTTTCTTCCCTCTTTATTTTCTTCCCTCTTTATTTTCTTCCCTCTTTATTTTCTTCCCTCTTCTTTTTGCAACGAGATTTTATTTCGAACCGCGAACCTGGCCCCAGCTCGACCCCTGTGGCGACTCCTCCTGCTGGGCTGCCTGCGCCTGGGACCACTCGCGCGCGGCCGACAGGGCGGCCTGCAGGCGCTCGCCACCGCCGCCGCCGCCATTCGCCGCCGCCGCCGCCGCCTGGGCCAGCGCCGACGCGGCCGCGTGCGCGAGCGCTGCGTCGGGCGGCGGCGCGCGCTCGGCGGCGGCGCCGCCGCCGCCTGGGCCACCGTCGTCGTCCCGGCCGCCGACCGCGAAGCAGCGCTCCCCAAGGAGCACGGCCAGCTCGACCTGCGCGGGCGACAGGCGGGGGGACGAGACGGCGGCGGCGGCGGCGGCGGCTTCGGCGGCGGCGACGGCGGCGGCGTCGGCTCCCCCCTCCTCTTGCCCGATGTGCCCGGCCGCTGCCTCTTCCGCCGCCCCCTGCGCCGCCGCCGCTGGCTCTTGCTGGCCGCCGCCGCCGCTGGCCTCTGCCGGCCACTGCCGCCGGAGGGCGCGCAGCGCGCGCACGGTGGCGAGCAGCTCGCGCGCGCTCATGCGCGGCTCCTCGGCCAGCGCCGCGCGCTCGAGCGCCTCGACGGCCTCGGGCCCGGGCGCGCCGAGGGCGCGCAGGGCGCCGGCCACGGCCACGACGGCGCGCGGGCCGGGCGACGCCCAGGCCGAGGAGCCGGGGGGAGAGGCCAACAACGGCGACGACGGAGGCGCCCCCGCCCGCGCCTCGTCGCCGCCACCGGCGTCGCCGCCCGCCGGCGCCGCCTCCCCTGCCGCCGCCGCCGCCGCCGCCCGCGACCCCTGCGCGAGCGCCTCCCCAAGGGCGCGCGCGAACGCCGCCGGGGCGTCGAGGTCGTCGTCGTCGTCGACGTCGCGATGAATCTTGCGGACCGGTCGCTTGGCGCCCCCGTCGTCGACGATCCTGGCGCGCAGGGCGGACGAGGCAAAGTCGGCGCCCGAGCCTCCCCCGTTGCCGCCGCCGCCGCCGCCGGCCGCCGCCGCCACCGCCCAGGCCGCCATCGCCGCGTCGCGCGGCGCCATGCGCGCCAGGGCGCCCTCCGCCGACAGGGCGCGCGCCGCGTGCCGCAGCAGCCGTTCGCACGCGCGCTGCGCCGGCCAGTCCCCCTGGGCGGCGGCGGCCTGGTGCAGGCGGGCGAGCGCCCACGACAGCTCTGCGAGCGACTGGTGGGGGCGCCGCCCGCGCGCCGGCGGCGCCGGCGCCGGCGGCGCGCCGCCCCGCCCTCGTTCTTGCCCCTGCTGCTGCTGCCGCCCTTGCTGCTGCCGCTGCTGCTGCGGCCGCAGGGGATCGTCCCTCCCCCCCGCCGGCGCCTCAGCGCCCCCCCGGAAGACCCTCCTCGGCGTCTCGTCCTCCTCCTCCTCCCCCCCAGTGCCCCCCCCCGCCCCCGCGTCCCCCGCCACCCTCCCCCACGCCAGCAGCTCTCTCGCGACCGCCTCGACCAGGCCGGGCGGCGCAGGCTGGCGCAGGCGCGCCAGGGCGCCGAGGCCCGCGGCGGCCTCGCGCGCGCCGTACTGGGGCAGCGCGCGCCGGAAGGGGCCGTCGGCCAGGCGCGAGACGAGGGCGGCCATGGGCGACGGAGGGGGCGACGGGGGCGACGGGGGCGGCGAGGCCGAGCCCGCCCCTTCGCGCTCCGGCGGCCCCCCCCGCTGACCGCCCCGCTGCTGCTGCTGCTTCAGCTCCCGCTCGCCGAGCGCCGCGGCCTGCTGCATGGCCGCCGCGACGTGGATGGGGTTGAAATCGCGGCCCTCGCGCCGCAGCAGGCGCAGCAGCGCGTCGGGCGTCGCGGCCGCGCGCACGCGCCGCGTCAGGTCTGCCTCGGGCGACCGGGCGGCGGGCGGCGCCCCTTTGGCGGCGGCGCCGGCAGAAGCAGAGGACGGCGGGCGGCCAGCGGGCGGCGGCGGGGGGCTCCAGCGCCGGCCTGGTTGTGATTGCTGTTGTTGTTTTGGATGTTGTTGCTCGTGCTCGTCGTCTTGTGCCCCGTCATCGCGCTCGATCGGCGGCGCCGACGCGCGCCTGGCGCCCGCAAAGGGGCGGCGCGGGCTGTAGGCGCGGAGCTGCTGGTGGTGGTGGTGCTGCTGCTCCTGCTGCGGTCGGAGGCTGGGCGCGCGCCACGGCGGCCCCCATCGGGCGGTGGCGCCGGCGTCGGCGTCGGCGCCGGCGTCGGCGTCGGCGCCGGCGTTGGTCGAAAGCAGGGGCGCCAATGGCGGGGCGCCTGCAGCCTGGGCGGCGTGCGGAAGGGCGGGTTGGCTGCCGTGCCGCGTCCTCAGCAGCAGCCACCGCCGCAGCAGCAGCGACCCGGTGGGGGTCGACGGAAGCATGAGGAGAGGACACGGAAAAGAGCGTTCCGCGCGGACTCGAGCCAAGAAGGCGCGTTCAAGCGTGTGTTTGATCCCTGTGCGTGATCAGTACTAGGGTCGAGTGGGGGCCAATCTGGACGTGAGATACGCAGGAGAGGGCGAGAGCTTGATCAAACGGCCGATTTGCGCACGTTTTGATGTGCCGGCGGCGCGGCGGCAGTGAAGAGCACGGCCCGCCGCCCACTCCGAGACCGAAATAAAAATCAACAGCAACTTTAATCGCAATGGCGCGCGCTCTCCTCAAGCTCCTCCTCGTGGCCGCCTTTGCGGCCGCGGCCGCCGCGCAGTCGTGCCCGTCCAAGACGTGCACCACGGGCGGCATGGGCGTGAGTCCTCGCTTTTTTTCTTTCGGGGAGTGGGGGTGCCAACGACTGATTGATTCACCTCCCAACCCGCCCGAGGGCCATTCGTCCACGGGGACAGGTGGACAGACCGCGCCCGCCTGGGTGTCTCGGACGACAGACGTGCTTGCGGCCGCGCCTCATTGGCCTCGCACCTCAAGCAGCGGCGACGTGAAGACGTCGCATGCCGCCGCCGCGAGGAGCTGCGGAAGTCGCCGCCGGCGGCCGCCCCCGACTGCCGCCGGCGGCCGCCCCCGCCCGCCCGCTCCCTGTGCCCGCCGCCGTCAGTCAGTCGCCCCCCCCGTTCCGCGCCCAATCCCCATTCCCTCCTCCTCCCCCTCTCACGAACCAAACAAAACAAAAACAAAAAAACAGAACGTCGACTGCTGCAAGCACGACTTTGCCGCCAGCGAGCGCTGCGCCTGGCCCGGCACGCCCGTGTCGTTCCGCCGCGCCGCGCCGCCCGCCGGCGCCTGCCAGCAGGGCGGCGCGACCTACGCGGTGCTCGACCAGCTCAACACCCAGGGTCCCCCCGACCGGCGCGACCCGTGCCGCTGCCCCTCGCCCGGCGTCGGCGCCACGACCAAGCCGATGCCTGTGGCGCGGCCGCCCGCCATCGTGGCGGGCGCAGACATCAAAGGATTCGACATCCCCTCGGGCGGCCTCCCCTACACGCGCAAGTGCGTGCCGGACGGCGGCTACCGGGGCAAGTACGGCTACGACGCGTACGCGCTCCTGTGCCGCGACACGCCCGGGTGCGCGGCAGCGACCACCGAGCGCTCGTCCTCCGGGTGCGCCTACCTAAAGAAAGCGGGAGGGAAGGCGCAGTTGGTGCCCAGCAAGGACTGGGTTGTCGTGACTTCGCAGCTCCCGCCCGCGCCGCCGTGCAAGTACGCCAACCTGGGCGAGGCGTGCACGACGCAGCCCTACCCGTTCGTGGCGCAGCCTATTTGCTGCGGCGGGAACAAGAACCCTTGTGTGAACGGGATCTGCCAGAGCGGCTACCCGCCTTCGGGCCGGTGAGGCGATCGATGGCCTCCGCCGTCAAGTAAAGCGACGAAATACAACCAACCTAAAAAGCGACGAAATACAACCAAAATGACCGCAATTTTTTTATTCGGACCCGCGGTGTTGTTTAATGGGGTGTTGAAAAAGTATTCGGTCCCGATCCCAGAAGGGGACGAGGGCAGGGTTTTGAGCAAAGAAAGCGAGGGGGGGCGCGAGGCTGGGGGCGGCGGCCGTGGAGGGGGCGACGGGATGGGATGCTTACGACGACAAACGCCACGACGCCTATCGCGCCCGCCTGTCTCGTCCTTCTCACACGGGCCACAGCCACACGTCGCTCGTGGGCATGTCGATCCCCCGCAGCAGGCGCTCGATCTCGGCCAGCAGCCGCGCGGCCGCGTCGACGGCGGCGGCCGCGTGCGGCCGCGCGGTCAGCTCCGTCTCGCCGCACGCCTGGAGGAAGTGCTCGCGCGAGGGCAGGGTGAGCATGCCGGCGCGCACGACGCCCTTGATCATGAGCTGTTTGTGTGTTGGGCAGCGTTTTCTCGGGGGATGGGGGGAGGGTAGGGGAATTCAAGTGAGAGCGGGGAAGAACGGTCGGCGGCGGCGCCCGCGGCGGCGCCCAAAAAAAAAAACGAAAAACAATCTCTCACCGTGTGCCAGGGCGCGAGCGCCTCCTCGTACGCCTCGCCCGCCGCCTCTCGCAGCGTCACGAGCGTGCTGCCCCCCACTCCCCCGCTGAACCCGCCCGCCCCGCTCAGCCGCCGCATCATCCCTGCAAAGCCGCCGCCGCCGCCGCCGCCCTCGTCCGCCGCCGCCGCCGCCGCCGCCGCCCCCCCGCCGCCGCCGCCGCCCTCGTCCGCCGCCGCCGCCGCCGCCGCCCGCGGCGACCGGCCCTCAGCCGGGACCGAGTGGTGCATGCCCCCGCCCGCGACTAGCAGCCGCTCGAACAGCACCTTGATGAACAGCAGGGTGCCGCCCAGCCGGTGCAGCGAGCGCGTCGCGCTGCCCTTTGCCGTCGCTCGTTGGGCGGCGACGTCGGCGGCCACGAGATCGCGCAGCGGCAGGTGCCCCGGTCCCGCCGCGCGCACGGCCTGCACCTTGCCGTGGAACTCGCCGCGGGCGACGTGGAACACGGGGCCCATCTTGTCGAAGAAGGGCAGGATGGCGTCCGCGACGGAGACCAGGTCGCCGATTTCCAGAGGGGAGGAGGAGGACGGCGGGCGGGCGGCGCCGGCGGCGTTCGAGACTCGGCCGGCGGCGTTCGCGTCTGCGTCGGCGCCGGCGCCGGCACCGCGCGCGTCGGCGGCGCCGTCGGCCCGCGGCGGCAGCTTGGCCGTCGCGCGGGCGAGCCGAGCGGCGAGCGACTCGAGCAGGCTCAGACGATCCGCCGCCGGGTCGTCCATGGGTGCGTTGTCGGTGCGAGGACCCGATGATGGGGTGGGTGCTTGCGGAACAAAAAGAAACGACGGTGGGAACGACAGTTTTGAAGCCGTGGGAAGAAGTGGGAGGAGGGTTTGCTCCGTAGCGCGCAAAGCCGTCAAAGGGGGACGGATCGAATGGGTCGTATCCTGGGTCTTCCGGGTCTTGTGTGGCGCGGGGGGCACAAGGTTGTCCGGGTCTCATCGCTTTGACGCGTGGGAAAACAAGGCGCTCAAGGCGCGCTGCTTTGGCGGGGGCGTTGGCGCGCGAACTGCCGGCGCGCGAACTGCCGGCGATCCGCCGTCGTCGGTGCTGCTCGAGCGCTGCCCGCGATCACACTTCGACGCGCCGCCGGCCCCGCCGTCATCCTCGTCATCATCCGTCCCGGCCTCCCGGTCCCCCCCCCCCCCCCCCCCCCCCCCCCCCCGCCCTCGCCAGCCGCAGCGACCGCCCCGGGTCCAGGTTCCACGGCGGAACGACCCAAGGGCGCCCTGGGACTTGCGGACGGGCGCCCCCCTCTCGTCCCTCGGCCGCATGGCGCGCGGGCGACGACGACGCAGGCCGCTCGCTTGTGGTCGTGGTCGGCGGCCGCGCGCTTTTGTTCTTGACGTCTCGCCCGCGCACAGCGATCTTCCGGTATCTTTTTGCCTCTTCGAACGCCTCGACACCACCAGCACAACAACAAGCCCCCCCCCTTCCCCACCCGCCACCCAGCGTCAACCCCCTCCCTCCTCTTCGAGAGCTCCTCCTGTGTCCTCGAAAGCTGTGTGCGTTTGCGCCGACTTGCGGCCCGCCCATCGTCCTCGCACCCCTTTGGCGGACCAACCAATCCGGCAATCCGAGGCGGGGCCCGTCGCATCCCGTCCCATCCCGCACGGGGCCGGGCACGGGCACGCCCAAGAAGAGAGGTCGGCGCGCCAACAAAAGCAACCGAGCGATTTGATCCCTCCCTTTGGCAAACGCCTCCACCACCACAACTACCGGCGAGGAGGGACCCCTGCCGGAAAGCGCCATCATGTCGCCCGCCCGCCACCTCCCGGCCTCGGCCGACGACGTGCTGGCCCCGCTCCCGCCCGAGCGCCGCCTCACGCTCGTCTTCGAGCGCATCAGCGCCTTCGTCAGCGTGCACACCGTCCCGCCCTCGCTGTCGTCGCGCCTGGCCGCCCGCGCGCGCGACGCGCTCGTCCGCAGGCGCGCCGCCGCCGCCGCCACGAGCGCCGCCGCGCAGGCGGCCGCGGCCGCCGGCGACGTCGAGGCGCCCAAGCAGCAGCGGCCCGCTCTGCCCACGCCCCTACAGAGCGGCGACGCCCCGCCCGAGCACCGCCAGATCCTCCACGCCGTCTCGGGCGTGGTGCTGCCGGGCGAGGTCCTGGTGCTCATGGGACCGTCGGGCAGCGGAAAGACGTCGCTCCTGAGCGTCGTCTCGGGACGCGCGCCGCGCGCCGTGCGCACTCAGGGGCGCGTGACGGTCAACGGCGGCCTGTTCACCAAGGCGGCCAAGCGGCGCGTCGGATTCGTGCTGCAGGACGACATGCTGTTCGAGACGCTCACCGTGCACGAGACGCTCGCTTTCGCCGCCGAGCTGCGGCTGCCCCGGTCGACGACGCCCGCGCAGCGCGCCGCGCGCGTCGAGGGCGTCGTCGCCGCCCTGGGGCTGGCCAAGTGCCGCGACACCATCGTGGGCGGCTGGGAGCGCCGCGGCATCAGCGGCGGCGAGCGCAAGCGGGTGTCCATCGGGCACGAGCTGCTGATCGACCCCGCGCTGCTGCTCCTGGACGAGCCGACCTCGGGCCTCGACGCCACCACCGCGCTGCACCTGGCGCGCACGCTCCGCCGCCTCGCCTCGGGCGGTCGCGCCGTGTGCAGCACCCTGCACCAGCCGTCGTCGCGCATCTTCCTGCAGCTCGACCGCCTGATGCTGCTGGCCGACGGGCACGTGCTGTACTACGGCGCCGCCGCCGCCGCCGTGCCGTGGTTTGCCACGCTCGGGTTTGCCTGCCCCTACGGCGTCAACGTCGCCGACTTTATCCTCGACCTGGCGCAGGGCGAGGTGGCGCTGGACAAGAGCGCGGTGGGCAAGGGCGGGGCGCGCCTGAGCCTGGGCGGCCTGGAGGGCCTGGACGAGGGCGCCGCCGCCAGCTATGGCAACGGCGGCGGCGCGAGCGACGGCGGCGACGGCGGCGACGGCGACGAGGACGACGACGACGAGGACAAGGGCGCGCTGTCGCCGCCGGGCAGCCGGCGGACGTCCGGCGTGTTCGACGCCGCCAAGCCGGCGGGTCTCCTGCGGCGCTCGGCGTCGGGCGAGGGGCCGCTGCGCGGGCCCGCGGCCGTCGCGGCGCTGTGGCGCACGTACGAGAGCCATGCGGCGGCCGCGGCAAAAGCGATGCGCGCGGCGGCGGCGGCGGCGGCCGGCGGCGGCGCGGGCGTCGGCGGCGTCGGCGGCGACGCCCTCTCGCCCCCCGCCGCAAACGGGCCCGCCGGCCACGCCCCCGACCACGCCGCCGAGAAGGCCGGCGGCGGCCTCGACCCGGCGCGCCCCGCGTCCCTGCTCGCGCGCCCGCCGGTGGCCTACCGAGGGTTTGGCGGCGAGCGCTCCGTGCTCGCCAGCCTGCGGCTGGCGGACGGCTCGCCCGGCGACGACACCGGCCGGCACGCGGCGGCGGGCGAGGCGGCGGCGGCGGCGGCGGCGGCGGAGGTGGCCACGGCGGCGGTGGCGGCCAAGGCGCGCGCCGAGGCGGCGGCCGCGGCGGGGGCGGAGGAGGCGGACGGCGGCGGCGGCGGCGCGCCCCCTGCTGCTGCAGCCGAGAAGGGGGGCGTCCCGTTTGTCGCCGAGGCGGAGCCGGCGGCAACGACGGCGGCGGCGGCGGCTTCCTTGCCCGCGGCCGGCCGCTCGCGGTCGTTCGTGGCGTCCATGATGCGGCGCCGGCCCTCCTCCTCTGCCGGTGCGGACGACGACGCGAACGCGCCCGAGTTCCGCCGGGAGATCAGCCGCGCCTTTGGCGGCGGCGGCGGAAGCGGCGGCCGCGCCGGCGCGCACGTGCCGGCGCACCTCTTGAACGGCAACGGCGCCCCGTTCCCCGCCTCCTCCTCCTCCGCCGCCAAGGGCGCCCCGGCCCCCCGCCCCTCCCTGTCCGACCGCGCGTCCCTCGCCATGGGCCTCCAGGACCGCGGCAACGCCACCTACTGGCAGCAGATGCGCGTGCTGGCCGCGCGCGCCGCGCGCGTCCGCCGCTTCGAGTCCCTCGGAACGCAGCGCTTCGTGACGATCGGCGGCGTCGCCGCGGTCACGGGCCTGTGCTGGTGGCAGCGCGGGCGCAGCGACCTGGTCTCGGGGGCGGGGGACGTCCTGGGCCTGCTGTTCTTCATCATCCTGTTCCCGGCGTTCAGCTCGCTGTTCGCGGCGCTGTTTGCGTTCCCCTCCGAGTATGGGATGCTTTGCAAGGAGCGGCAGAGCGGAATGTACCGCGTGTCCGCCTACTTTTTCTCGCGCGCCCTGGTCGACCTGCCCCTGGAGACCGTCTACCCCTCGCTCTTCGTGATCGCGTGCTACTGGATGGGGTGGCTCAGGCCCGAGGCGTGGGCATTCTTCGCGCACTGGGCCGCCATGCTGCTGGTGGTGCTGGTGGCGCAGTCGACGGGTTTATTATTGGGCGCCGTCTTCATGGACGCGAAAAAGGCGCAGACGTCGGCGACCATCCTCATGCTGTGCTGGATGCTGTGCGGCGGGTACTAGTTGAGTGTATGGTCGTCTGTCGCAAGGGAGCTCAGATTTGGGCGTGCCTTCTTTCGCGGCGCCGTTTTCCTTTCCGAAAGTTTCGACTTTCTCGCTCGCTGACGCCAGCCCCACGCCGCTCGCTCCACCAAACCAAAAACCAAAAACAACCAAAACCAAACCAATAGCGTCCGCTACATCCCCCCCTTCTTCGGCTGGATCAAGTACACCTCGTTCGTCCACTGGGGCTTCTGCCTCCTCGCCAAGATCAACTACCGCGGCGTCACCCTATACCGCTGCACGGGCGGGCAGCTCGGCGGCGAGGACGGCGCGCCGGCGCCGCTGCCCACCACCAGCGGCGGCGCGCTCGCCAGCACGGGCACGGCCGCCCAGGCAACCGCCGCCGGCAGCAGGTGCGTCCCCGTGGCGCCGGGCCTGCCGCTGCAGGCCGCCTTGGGGCTGCCGGCCGACCCGGACGCGCCGATGTGGGACGCGGCGGTGCTGGTGGGCATGCTGGTGGCGCTGCGGTGGGGCGTCTACGTCGTGCTGCGCAGGCGCACCAAGAGCATGTGAGCGCAGGAGCAGAGGGGCAGAGGAGGGGAGGAGGAGGGGGTACGGGGGAGACGAGAGCGGGCGGCGGCCGCGGGTTTGGGCGGTGGCCACTTCCTCGCCGCGCCGCGTCTCCGCTGCTGGCCATCGCTCCCCCTCGCCTTCGCCCTCTTTTTGTCGCCACCCCTGTCCCGCGGGCTCTCGTCCTCGTCCCGTTCGTATCTACACATCATACTTTGCGCGGTGCCCTGTCTTCCCCTTTCCGTTTATGAGAGGAAGCGACAATCGCCGCTGCGCTCTCGCGTCGCGCGACGCCGCCGTCGCCGCAACTCATTTGCATCCTTTTTGCCCCCCCCGCCCCCCCCCCGGACGCCAAGTCCACCCCGGCCTTGTCGATTGTGTTTGTGCCTCTCGTGCTTCCACACGAGCTCCCGGCCCTCCGTCTCCGAAGCGCCCGCGCCTCCTCCTCGTCCGACTCTTCCCCCCCCCCTCTCCCCCCCCCCCCCCCCCCCCCCCCCCCCCCCCACCACCCCCCCCCCCCCCCCCCCCCCCCCCCCCCCCCCCCCCCAAAAAAAAAATCCAACGATGCAGCGCTCCCCGCTCCACCTGGCCCCCTTTCTCTCGCTCTCGTACCTCCCGAGTGTGCAGCCCTTCCTCTGAACTGCACACGCGCACGCACACGCACACGCAGCCGCTCCCCCCCGCCCTTGCCTTCTTCATTCGGTCGGCAACGCGTTGGGTCGGGGGGCGCAAACACGCGCAGAGAAAAGCAACGCGCCACGGAAAACACGCCTTCCCATAATTTTGGCTTTGGTCGCCGCGCGTTTCCCCCTTGACAGCACTCTGCCCGCCACGATACGAACGCGCCGAGCGCCGAGCATTCAACCGCCACCACGATCGCCCTTGGGTTATCAGTCATAATAGTCTATTTGTTGAAGGCAGCCAATGGCGTCGCTGGTTGTAAGAAGAGGGCGGGCGGGGCGGAAAGCCAGCAAGCGGCGGCGGCGGCGGCGAGGTCGTCGGCGACCCAAAACAAGGGGATGTGGCTGCCAAGTGCGTATACGCTCACACACACAACGCTCTCGACTCTGTCTGAGCATCACCCATCCGTATTACCTGCCCCTTCTCCCCTTCCCGCCGCGGCTCGACTTTCAGCTTCAGCTTCAGCCCGTTCGAAAGGTTCAAAAAAAGGTGCGACAGCTGCTCCGCCAGCGCCCGCACCGCGCGGCCGTCCCTGCGCGCGCAGGTGCAGGACGCTCTGCTGCGCGGGGAGTCAGTGTGTCGCGCATGCGCGCCGGCCGAGCGCGCGCGCGCGCGCGGATGCGCACAAAAAGAGAAGAAGTCACAGCCCTCCCTCTCTCTTCGCTTTTTGTTCAAACCCGCCAAAACCCACAGATGACGACCGCCCGCGACGCGGAGGATGCCACCAAGGCCATGATGCTCAAGGACCTGCGCATCGAGTGCCGCGCGCGCGGCGTCTCGCCCGCGGGCTCGCGCGACGACCTGCTGGCGCGCGTGCGCGAGAACATGGTCGAGACCGGCGACTGGTGAGGGGCGGCGGCGGCGACGAGGGAGCTGGCGGGCGAGGAGGGGGCGAGCGAGCAGGCAGCGGCGGCGGCTTGTTTGCTTGTGTCGGCTCGCTGCGCACGTCGGTGGCCTTGCTCTCTGTCGCTCACCTTGAGCGATTCGGCGCCCCACCACTCGCACTCACTCCTCCACGCAAATCCACCACAACCCACCAAACGCAGCACCATCAAGTCGGCCGTCGACGGCGGCGCGGCCGCCGAGGCGCCGGCCGCGCCGCCGGCGGGCAAGCTGCCGCCGGCGCCTCACGCGCAGTCTGCCAACGACGAGAGCTCGGGGCCGACCGGCACGGCCAAGAACAACTACGCGCGCCCGTCGGGCCAGAACGTCGGGAACTACCTGAGCGGCCGCAACAGCTCGCGCGTGCTGGCGCCCCCGGGCGGCGTCTCGAGCATCAAGTTCGGATAATGCGGCGGCGGCATGAGCGGGCGGGCGCGCCGGCGACGCGCGAGAGCGGAAAAAGCGGGCGGGGGGCAGAGACAAGAGAGGGAGCAGAGTGGGACTTCCCGCGCGTGCGCCACAAGAAGTTCGGGCATCATGTTTCAACTGTAACACATCGCGCACGCACGGTCGATTCGTGAACACGGGGGAGGGGACGGAAGGAAGGGAGACTGCGGCCCTTTTTTTTCGTTTTGGGTTTGAGGAACTCTTTTTGGACGCGCCTTTTTTTTCGTTTTGGGTTTGAGGAACTCTTTGGACGCGCCTTTTTCGCTCCCCGCCGCCGCCGCCGCCGCCATTCTGACTCCTTCGTCCGCCGGCCTCCTTTCTCGCCCTGGGCAGACGAGGGGGAGGGCGCAAGACGCGGTCATGGTGATGCCGCTCGCTTTGTGCTTGGTTGTCGATTGTTTTTGCATAAGACAATGGTTTCCGCTTACCTGAGCTAAAAAATGCGACAAAAAAAGCTCTGCTTTCGTTCCCCGTGCGCGTTGGGAACACGGCTTTGATGTGTTTGAGGGACAACCCAGCTGACTCTAGACGCCCCGCCTCGGGAAGGACAGAGGAGAAAATAAATACCCAAACAATAAAATGGAGATGAGGCGCGTGAGACGCCGAAAGAAGAAAGAAAAAAAGGGGCGAGCACGCGAGGGAGAGAGAGACGGAGCGCCGGCCGGCGGCCGCCGCCCCCCCCCCCGCGCCCCCTCAGTTCTTCCCGCCGCGGCTCAGGTACGACCCCGTGCGCGTGTCGATCTTGATCAGCTCCCCCTCCTCGATGAACAGGGGCACCGAGATGACCGCGCCCGTCTCGAGCGTCGCGGGCTTGGAACCGCCCTGCACCGTGTTTCCCTTGACGTTTGGGGGACACTCGGAAACGGCCAGGTCGACGAAGCTCGGGGGGTCGACCGAGACGACCTTTCCGTCAAAAAACTGGAGCGAGCACACGGCGCCCTCTTTCAGGAAGCGGGCCCAGTCGTCGTCTTTCGGCACGCGGGTCTCCTCGTACGACTCCTGGTCCATGAAGACGTACTGTTGTTTCGTGTTTTTTGGTTGGGCAGTGGCGTTTTTTTTGGTGGGGGGCGTTGGTTCCCTTGCGTTCCCCCGACGACGACGACGACGACGCACGCGCTCGCGCTCCTTCTTTCTGTCGGTCCCTCCACCCAAACGCCCCCCTCCCTCCCTCCCTCTTACTCGCCTCGTCCCCCTCGGCGTACGTGAACTGCGCCTCGCGCCGCGTCACCACCGCGTCCGGCACGTTCTCCGCCGCGCGGAACGTGCGGTCCTGCGTCGCGCCGGTCAGGCAGTTTTTGATCTTTGTGCGGACGAAGGCGGCGCCCTTCCCTGGCTTGACGTGCATGAACTCGGTGACCCGGAAGGGCACGTTGTCGATGAGGATGGTGGTGCCGTTCTTGAAGTCGTTGGAGGAGACGCGGGCGCGGAGGAGGCCGCCGCGGGGTGGCGGATGCGGGGGGGGCGCGGAGGGCCGCTGCGTTGTTGTTGGTTTTTTGGTGGGGGGGGGGGTCGGCGAGCGGGGCGGGCGT
>Ga0209390_10005115_pt1 | contig 18918 bp, 15 predicted proteins | sample BON01_FD_187212 | JGI IMG/M metagenome (GOLD analysis project Ga0209390, IMG submission 187212) | Freshwater microbial communities from Lake Bonney liftoff mats and glacier meltwater in Antarctica - BON-01 (SPAdes) (version 2) | ecosystem: Environmental > Aquatic > Freshwater > Ice > Glacier...
AGGCGGTCAATATCCTCGGAATTCCCAGAGATTGATCCGCAGTAGGGGAGATCTAGCAGAATCCAACTCTATCGAACGTTCCCACAGAGTAGATTCATCCCAAAAGTGCCTTAACTTAGTGCCATTCAGGCCTGACCCCTTTGAGCTAACGACACCGGAGTCGCCATCGAATTCAACATCCTGCAGACCGGCAAGAGGATCGACATCATCCAACCGCTCAGCCATCGCTCTTTTTCCCTTCCCGGCTTCAGCTGAAGCGTTAGAACTACTTCCGTCCAATTCATTCTCCATGGCACTCCACCCAGAATTCCCCAAATCTCCTTACGCTCCCCTGATTCCAGCCCAGCGTTGGTTCCCGGCCAATGAAGATCTGCGGGACACCGCCTACGAGAAGCTCCTCCCGCCGCTTGTCGCGGAGATACGGGAAGAAGTGTTCGACTGGCGGAATAACGGTTACGCCGGAGCCTCACCCACTTCGGTTGCCTTGCTCAAGTGGTGGTTCGAAACGGAGCATCTCCTTGAGAATGCCGATGGATCACTGGCGGGCTTCCAGTATTATTACGCCCAGCGTGAGGCCGTCGAAACCGTGATCTGGCTGCACGATGTGAAACGTGCCCGAGACAAGTTCGATCTCCTGCGGTTCAACAAAATGGGCGCTGTCTCGCCCAATATGTTTTACGAGGACTGGCCGCGCTACGTCCTGAAAATGGCAACGGGTGCCGGGAAAACCAAAGTCCTGTCTCTCCTCATTGCATGGAGCTTCTTCCACAAGCTGTATGAGCCCGATTCCGAACTCTCCCGGAACTTCCTAGTTATCGCCCCGAACATCATCGTCCTCGACCGCCTCCGTGCGGACTTCGACGGGCTGAAGATCTTTTTCAACGACCCCATCCTGCCGGACAACGGTCACGAAGGTCAAAACTGGCGGGATGATTTCCAGATCACCCTTCACATTCAGGATGACGTCCGCGTTCTACGCGAAACAGGAAATATCTTCCTCACCAATATCCATCGCGTCTTTCTAGGCGATGTGATCGAGCCATCCCTGGACGACGACGACCTCCGCGACTACTTCCTCTCCGATGCATTCGGCGCGAAGCCCTCCGGCAAGACCACCGACAGCAAGACCGACCTGGGCGAGATCGTCCGTGAGATCGACGAGCTTGCCGTCTTCAATGACGAGGCGCACCACATCCACAATCCCAAAATGGCGTGGTTCAAATCCATCCAGGACATCCATCACAAGATGCTCCAGAAGGATTGCCGCCTTACGCTTCAGATCGATGTGACAGCCACACCCCGCCACGACAGCGGCGCGATTTTTGTCCAGACAGTCTCCGACTACCCGCTGGTGGAGGCCATTTACCAGAATGTCGTCAAGCATCCCGTTCTTCCCGATGCCGCAAGCCGCTCGAAGCTCCATGAGAAGAAAAGCGCTATTTTCAGCGAAAAATATTCTGACTTCCTAGCCCTCGGTGTCGAGGAGTGGCGGAAAAGCTACGCCGAGCACGAGGCGCTCGGGAAAAAGGCTGTCCTCTTTGTAATGGTAGACGACACCAAGAACTGCGACGAAGTCGGCGAGTATCTCCAAAAAATCTGCCCCGAGCTACAGGATGCCGTCCTCACCATCCACACGAAGAACAACGGGGAAATCTCCGAGGCGGCATCCGGGAAGAACAATGAAGAACTCGAACTCCTCCGCAAGCAATCCAACGAGATCGATTCCTGGAAATCACCCTTCAAAGCCATCGTCTCCGTCCTCATGCTCAAGGAAGGCTGGGACGTGAAGAACGTCACCACCATCGTCGGCCTGCGGGCATATACCTCGAAGTCAAACATCCTCCCGGAGCAAACGCTGGGACGAGGACTCCGCCGCATGTATTTCGGTAGCGATGAGCGGGAGACGGTATCCGTGCTTGGCACACCGGCATTCATAGATTTCGTGGAACAGATCCAGAGCGAGGGCGTTACCTTTGACCGCGTGCCGATGGGCAAGGATACCCAGCGCAAGGAATCGCTCATCGTCGAGGTGGATACCGAGAACCCGGACAAGGACCTGACGGAACTGGAAATCCCCATCCCGCGGCTTACCCGGCGCTTCCAGCGAGATTTCAAGGATCTGAACGACCTCGATCCCGCCACGTTGGGAAACAAGCCCTTGCCGTTGAAACCCTTCTCAGAGGAGGAAACCCGCGAGATCGTTTTCAAGACGATGCTCGATTCGGAAATCCACCACACCATCCATCTCGATGGCTCCGGGCCGGCTGATTACCGCTCCGTGGTCGCGTTCTTCGCCCGCCAGTTACTGAAAGATCTGCGGCTCGTGGGTGGCTACGATGTCCTGTATCCGAAGGTGCGCGACTTCATGCGCGATCATCTCTTTGATTCCTCGCCAGTGGATCTGGAGAATGCGGTCGTCCTCCGGAATCTCTCCGAGCCGGATGTCGGGAAAGTCCTCTACGATTCTTTTAAAGCCGCGATGAACGCTCTCACCGTCGCCGATACCGGCACCACCCGGATCGAGGATCACATCTTGTTGCTCAATACCCGCCCCTTCCGCACCCAGCACCGCCCATATCTGGAGGCGAAAAAATCCGTGTTCTCCAAGATCGTCGGCGAGGTGCATGCCGGGGGCTTTGAGCTCAGCTTCGCTTCCTTCCTAAACGATGCGGATGATGTCGCCGCTTTCACCAAGAACTACCTCGCGATCGGCTTCAAGTTCGACTACGTGAAGAAAGACGGCGACCTCTCGAACTACGTCCCGGACTTCATCGTCCGCGATACCGGCGGCACCGTCTGGATTATCGAGACCAAGGGCAGGGAGGAACTCGATCTCCCGCAGAAAATGAACCGCCTCAAGCAGTGGTGCGAAGATGCCACCGCCGCCAGCGCCGAAGAGACCGGTATCCAATACCGCTTCATCTACGTGGATCAGGAGAGCTACGAAAAGCACCAGCCGAAATCCATCTCCGACCTCGCGACCAGCTTCACCGAATACCAATCCTGACCGTGCACCTCGTCTATTATGATGAATCCGGCGATGATGGATTCCCTACCTATGCCTCACCGCTTTTCGTGTTGAGCGCTGTTTACTGCCCGGCTCTCGATTGGCGGGAGAATTTCGATTTCCTGGCCAATTCAAAAAGGCAGATGGCGAAGGACTTCAACTTCCCCACAAAATTGGAAATCCATACCCGCGAATTGCTGCTTAATAAAAAACCTTATGCTCCCCTCCGACTTACGGGGGCCGAGCGGACAGAAATCGTCAGACGGTTTTGCCAAGTAGCCGCCCAGCTTTCCTTGCGCTCCATTTCCACCGCAGTCGTGAAGCCTTGGGTGAAAAATACCAGTTTTCCGGTCTTGGATCGTGCGCTCTCCTATTCGGTCAACCGGATTGAAACCGACCTGCGGGGAGCAACTGCAAACCGCTTCCTCCTCATCACCGATGACGGACGGGTAGCAAAAATGCGCTCCACCACCCGCCGGATGCAGAAGATCAACTACGTACCTTCCAAGCTCGATGGCTCCGCATATCAGCGCGATATCCGCCACCTGATTGAAGATCCGCTGCCAAAGGATTCCAAGGAATCGTATTTCATCCAGTTGGCCGATCTGCTCGCATTCTTGTTTTACGCGCACACAGCGCATGAAACCGGCATTGCCGCATTGCCCCGCCGTTCACCTCCGGAGCTCAATCACGACTTTGTGGTCGAGTGCCTGGAAATCCTCAAGCCCATGCTCAATCTCAAAGCCTGCGCAATGCACCCTTATGGACTCGTTCTCATTCCCAGCACCCAATAACACAAAACGCCGTCTCCCTTTCAGGAAACAGCGCTCTGGTGTGCACCACCTACCTTCCATGCGGAAGTTGAGTGGTTCGAGAAGACCATCGCCCACGGATCACGCTGCTTCAAGGCATTTTTTGCCCGAAAATTGGGATATGCTGGCCTAATCCGAGTTTTCATCCCATTTCCTAATCCCCACCTTCGAATAAATCAACCACACCATGGCTCGCCCAACCGCTGAACATTACGAACTCTCGGATACCGAGAAGCGCGATCTCATCAAGCTCATCGAGCAGGGGAAACCCTTGCCGGAGAAATACCGCTTCTTGCTCTTCGAGGACAAGCGCGAGGTGGAGCTGGTCTGGAACGGCAAGACACGTGAAGTCTGCACCGCCGTCCTGCCGTTTCAGACGCTTGAGCACATCGACGAGCCACGCACCGAGAAATCAGCGGATATGGAACTCGCCCTCGACACATCCGGTCGCCAGATCAAAGGCTGGGCGAATAAGCTCATCTGGGGGGATAACAAGCTCATTCTCTCATCCCTGAAATCTGGAGCGCTTCGCCGCCAGATCGAGGACGCAGGCGGTCTCAAGTTGATTTACATCGATCCACCCTTTGATGTCGGCGCGGACTTCTCCATGGATATTGAAATCGGGGGAGAAACTTTTCACAAGGAGCCGAACCTGCTGGAGCAGATTGCCTACCGGGATACCTGGGGGCGGGGTGCGGATTCCTTTCTGGCAATGATTTATGAACGGCTAATCCTAATGCGGGATTTGATGACTGCCGACGCCAGCATCTACGTACACATTGACTGGCGCATGAACAGTAGTGTTCGGATCATCCTTGAGGAAATTTTCGGTAAATCCAATTATCGGAATGAAATAACCTGGGTGAGGACTGCCTCACACAATGATTCCGTGGATCAACTCGGTCGCGTTAAGGACTGCATAATGTATTTCAGTAAATCGGAGAAGGCGCACATGCACCTTCAGTATACGCCATATTCTGCGGAATATATTGACGCAGAATGGCGCAAGCTTCCTTCAGGGCGCTACTACAAGTCGGAAAATATGCTGGATCCACGCGGCTCCATGAAATTTTACGATTTTCATGGAACTGTGGCTCGGTGGCGGGCGACTCCTGAAAATATGGAGGTGCTCTGGAATGCCCCTCAAACTGAAGTGCCAGGTAGCCACGGTAGGATTAAGCTGGGTAAAGATGGAAATCCAATCAAGCGGTGTCGCATAATGTTTCTTGATGAGATGTCGGGTGTTCCTTTGAGCGACAACTGGAACGATTTATCTTATCTGGCTGGCGGATCAAAAGAGGCACAAGGCTACAAAACGCAAAAACCAGAGAGCCTTCTCGAACGTATTATTCAGTCTTCTAGTAACCCTGGGGATCTCATCGCAGATTTTTTCTGTGGCTCCGGCACTACTGCCGCAGTCGCTGAGAAGTTGGGGCGCAAATGGATTACCACTGACCTTGGCAAGTTCGGCATTCACACCGCTCGGAAACGCCTGATCCAAGTCCAGCGGGAATTGAAAAAAGACGGCAAGGATTTCCGCGCATTCGAAGTCCTCAATCTCGGTCGCTACGAGCGCCAAGCCTATCTGAACGTGGGCGGAAAACTCAGCGGGAAGCAGAAGGAACAGGCGCTTGCGAAGAAGGAGCAGGAGTTCCGCGATCTCATCCTCAGAGCCTACAAGGCGGAGCCATTGCCGGACACTGCGTTTTTCCACGGCAAGAACGGCGGGCGGCTGGTGGTTGTCGGGCCGATTAATCTTCCGGTGGGTCGACTCTTCGTGGAGGAGGTCATCACGGAATGCCGCAAGCGCGGCGCGACCCGGGTGGACCTGCTGGCCTTCGAGTTCGAGATGGGCTTGTTCCCCGCCGTGCTGGAGGAGTCGAAGCAGAAAGGAATCGATATCGCCCCCAAGACCATCCCGCCGGAAGTGTTCGACAAGCGCGCCGTGGAGAAAGGGCAGGTCCGCTTCGCGGATGTCGCCTACGTGGAGGCAATTCCGCGCTACGACAAGAAGGACAAGCTCTCACTCAGCATCGAGCTCACGGATTTCTCCGTGCACTACTCGCAGGGCTTGGTGGAATCTATCACGGCGGAGCTGAAAGAGGGCAAGAGCGAGGTCGTCTGCGATGCCGGGGCACTGGTGAAGTATAGCAAGGACAAGGAGGGCATCATCAAGCGCGAGGTGCTCACCCAAAAATGGACCGACTGGGTGGACTACTGGGCAGTGGATTTCCACTACGAGAGCCGCAAGGAAGTCATCAAAGTAGCGAAGACCATGGGCGTCGATGGCGAGCTACCCGGAGTGGTGGACTCAGCCTCCGGCGAATTCATCGAATTCGAGGAACGCTGGACCGGTGCCTACATCTTCGAGAACGAGTGGCAGAGCTTCCGCACCCGCCGCGACAGGGATCTGGATCTCACAACCGCCATCCACAAATATGACAAGCCGGGCAGATACACGGTCGCCATCAAGGTGATCGATATTTTCGGCAACGACACGATGACGCTGGTGCCTGTGACGGTGGGATGAAACAACAAACAAAACATCATGCCTCAGCGCGGTAATATCTGGCACAGGAATGTCCCTTGGGCGACGGGCGACTATTGGCGCACCGACATCCAAACCAATACACTTTTCTCTAGTGTGCTGGTTGACAAATTGCTATACATTATTCTCCTTTGTCATGGATTGCCGGGCTCGCTGGATTTTTTCCAGGATGGCCTGCCCTTCCGCTTTCCATACGTAACGCTTTGGTGACAGATCGCGCTCTCGCAAGTAGGCCTCGATGGAAGCGATTAAATCGTTTGTGCTCGTAAAACTGCCGTCTCGAATGCAATCCACCGTCAAGTCCCGGAAGAAGCGCTCAACCAGATTCATCCACGAACTCGATGTGGGCGTGAAGTGAAGATGTATTCGCGTTGTCCCGAGTTGCCTCTCCTGCTTTTTGTTGCGTGAGGCGATCCACTGGATGACGTTTGGCTGTTTGTGGGTGGCGTAGTTGTCGATGATTAAATGGAGAGTCAGGTCGGCAGGGGTTTCCCGGTCTAGCTTCTTTAAAAATCCCAGCCACTCTTTGTGAGTGTGTTGAGCAGCTGACTGGCGGAAGATTTTTCCGTCAAGATAGCTCAGTGCAGCAAAGAGGGTGATCGTGCCGTGCCGAACGTAATCATGGGTTCCCGTGCGCACCTTTCGTGGTCCCAATGGCAAGGCCGTTTGCGTGCGTTCCAGCGCTTGGCACTGGCTCTTTTCATCGCAGCACAAGACCAAGGCTCTTTCCGGCGGGTTCAAATACAGCCCAATGACATCCCAAAACTTCTCCTCGAACTTTGGATCGCTGGAAACCTTGAACGTGCGCTTGAGGTGAGGCTTTAAATCGTTAGCCCGCCAGAGCCTTTGCACTGTATCGGCCGACACCCCCTTTGCCTTGGCCATTCGGCGCGAAGACCATTGGGTGAATCCCTTGGGCGGGCGCGTCACCTCAGTGATGATCGCCCTCTTGACTTCGCTGCTGATGCTTGGCTTGCGACCGGATCTTCTGGCCTCAACCAATCCTTCAAGCCCGTGCTCCCGGAACCGTTTCTCCCATTGAACAACCACTGGTCGATTTACGCCTGCGGCCTGTGCGGTTTGTTCCTGGCTGAGCCCGTTAACGCGATGAAGGATAATCCTGGCGCGCCGGGCTTCGCGTTGAGGGGTGGTCGGACGGGAGATCATGCCTTTGAGCGTCGATTTTTGCTCGGGGCTTGCGACAAGGATGCGGATAGGGCGGGCCATATCTGACAATAAACCACAGGAAACTGTTTTGTATAGCTATTTATCGTCCGATACACTAGATGTTTGCTGTCAGAATGGCAACAGGCAAGGCTTGACCCCTTGACCCCTTTGACGCGGTCCTGCCCGTGGCGGCGTGACCGTGCTTAACTGCCTCGTCACCCTCGCCAAGCGCCTAGGTAAGAAACTTTTGATTCAGACGCCGAAGAACTGCTGAGTTTTGGCCATTACTTCGATCAAGCGATCCACTTCGGCTTTGGTGTTATAGAAGTAAAAACTCGCACGCGCGGTGGACTCGACGCCGAGTTTTTTCATGAGCGGCTGGGTGCAATGGTGGCCCCCGCGCAAGGCGACGCCCCATTGGTCGGCCACGGTTACGACATCGTGCGCATGCACGCCGTTGAGGAGGAAGCTGACCAGGCCGGCGCGCCCGGTTTTTGGACCAAAGAGCCTAATGCCTTTCAATTCAGAAAGTTTTTCGTAGGCGTAGCTTCCCAGTTCCTGGTCGTGCTGCCAGATATGCTCCAGGCCAATGTCATCAAGGTAATCCATTGCCGCGTGCATGGCGATGGCGCCGGAGATGTCGGGCGTGCCGGCCTCGAATCTGTGCGGTGCCTTCTTGTAGGAGGTTTGATGAAAATCGACGCTCAGGATCATGTCGCCGCCGCCTTGATACGGAGGCATCGCGTTGAGAAGCTCGCTCCGGCCGTAGAGCACGCCAATCCCTGTGGGGCCGCCGAGCTTGTGACCGGAGAAGACCAGAAAATCGCAGCCGATTTGTTGCACATTAAGAGGCATGTGTCCCGCGCTCTGGGCGGCATCTATGAGCGTGGTTATTCCGAGTTGCCGGGCGCGCGCGCACAGCTCGGCCACTGGGTTCACCGTGCCCAGGGTGTTGGAGACATGAACCATGGCGAACAACTTGACTTGTGAGGTCAGCAAGTGGTCGAGTCGGTCGAGATCGAGCAAGCCCTCATCGCCAGTGACCGGCAGATAAACCAATTCTGCACCCGTGCGCTCAGCCAGCAATTGCCACGGCACGATATTGCTGTGGTGCTCCATCTCGGTGAGCAAGATCTGGTCACCGGGTTTGAGATTACTGTTACCCCAAGCGGCGGCGACGAGATTGATCCCTTCTGTAGTGCCGCGTGTGAAGACGACTTCTTCGGCGCTCCGGGCATTGATGAAGCGGGCGACACGGGTTCGCGCCGCTTCGAACGCGGCCGTGGCACGATTGCTCAATTCATGAATGCCGCGATGCACGTTAGAGTTGTCGCGCTCGTAATAGTGAACAAGGGCATCAATGACGGCGCGGGGCTTCTGGCTGGTGGCGGCATTGTCGAGGTAAACGAGCGGATGTCCGTTCACCGCCTGCTGCAACGCAGGAAAGTCTTCTCGAATCTTTGGCCAGTTAATCGTCATCGTTAAAATATCCCAAGTTCGAGTTTGGCAGCGTCTGACATCATTGATTGGTTCCACGGCGGGTCAAACACCACATCGCAGGTGGCTTCGGTGATTTCATCGAGGGCCAGGAGTTTGGTTTGCACATCCGAGGAAAGCGCCGGCCCCATCCCGCAGCCAGCGGCGGTGAGGGTTATCTTCAGGTCCGCCCGATATGAACTGGTCTCCGCAATGGGGGTGAGTTCGCAGGTATAAACAAGACCAAGGTCCACAATATTGACTGGAATTTCCGGGTCGTAGCAGGTCTTGAGCTGGCTCCAAACTTCCTGCTCCAACTCCTCGGACGTCCGCCGCTGACCGGTCGGGCTGGCTGGTTTCACGGCGACTTCAATGCCGAGTGCATCAACGTCTTTATCGGCCAGTCGGAACAGGTTTCCATTGACGACAATGGTATAGCTGCCACCAAGCGACTGAGTGATGCGGGCCAACTCGCCTTTCTGGAGGATGACTTTGGTGCCGACAGGGACAACGGTCCCTTCCACGTCGCGGGTGAGAGTGATCGGTTCGTTTGAGTTCATTGTTGCTCCTTCCCGGATTCGGTTGAAATGGTTTCGCCTCTGCCTTCCACTGCCGCCGCCACCGCGTGCCACGGCAGGATGGCGCATTTGATTCGCACCGGAAATCTGTGCACGCCGGACAGCGCTGACAATTTGCCCAAATCGCCGTCGACGTGTCCCGTCGTCATCATGTCGGACACTTTGCCGAACATCACTTTCACCTCGGCCTCAGTCTTGCCTTTGAGGCTTTCGGTAAGCAGCGACGCGGAAGCCATGGAAATCGCGCAGCCGGAGCCTTGGAAAGTCAGGTCCTGCACCACGTCGCCTTCCATCTTGGCGTAAATGGTGCAGCTATCCCCGCAAATGGGATTGGTCCCCTGCGCGGTGCGGTTGGCATCGGGCAAGGCTCGGAAGTTCCTCGGACTCTTGCTATGGTCGAGGAGAAGCTGTTGATAAAGCTCTGTCAGGTCGTCGGACATTATGGGTTTACTCCGGTTTGTTGGTTTTGTTCCAAGCGGTCCCACACCAGCCGGTCCAATTCCTCGCGCACGGCAGCGCAGCGGACTCGCTCGATGATTTCGCCGGCGAAGGCGTGGATCAACATGCGGCGCGCCTTTTCCAACGGAATAGCACGTGCGCGCAGGTAGAAGATGGACTCGTCATTCAACTGGCCGATGGTCGCGCCGTGCGTGCATTTCACGTCGTCGGCGTAGATTTCGAGCTGCGGCTTGGTGTCGGCGGTCGCTTCATCGGAGAGCAGCAGGTTTTTGTTTGTCTGCTTGGCATCGGTCTTTTGTGCGCCGGGGCGGACAAGGACGCGGCCGTGGAAAACGCCCTTCGATTTGTCAGCCAGAATGCCATTGAAATACTCGTGGCTAGCACCACGCGGCTGGGCGTGGTCAACCACCATGTAGTGGTCGGCAAGTTGCTCGCCACGCGTGAGGTAGAGGCCATTAAGAACGCACTCCAACCCCTCGCCGGCGAGCATGGCATAGATGTTGGTGCGTGAAAGTTTCGCACCGAGCGCAATCGAGTGGGTGACCACGTTGCTCGCGCGCCCAAAGTGCGTTGCGAGGGTCGCGATGTGAAATGACTGCTGGTTCTCATCCTGAAACTTCAGGTGTTCAACGACCGCGTTGTCACCGGCCACAAGGGTGGTGACCGTGTTGGTGAAGTAGGTGGTATCACATAGGCTCACGTAGCTTTCGATGACTGTGATCTGGCTGTTATCCTCGGCGACGATCAGGTTGCGAGGGTGCGCGGTGGTGCCGTCGTCCTTGGCGGTGGCGACGAAGAGCAGGTGAATCGGCTCGGCCACGGCCTGATTTGCGGGCACGTGAATGAAAGCCCCATCTTGGAAAAACGCGGTATTTAACGCTGCGAAGGCATTGTCGCGCATGTCGACATGGCGATACAGGTGCCGCTCTACCAACGCAGTCTCCGTGGTCAGCGCGGCGGCGAGGCTCATCACCTTCACGCCTTCCGGTAGGCTGGCAATGGATGACAACTCCGGCGCGTAATGACCGTTGACGAAGACGAGTTTACTGCCGGCGTGTGCAGCGAACGGAAAATGATTCAGCGCCTCTTCTGTGATACCGTGGTGCGCCGGTTTGAAGACCGGTGCCAAAGTCATCTTCGCGATGGCTGCCACATTGGTGAAGCGCCAGTTCTCGTGCTGTGGTGTCGGAAAGCCGAGTTCATCAAAGCACGCAAAGCCCACTTTCCGAGCCGAGGATAGCAACGTCGGCTCAGTCGCAGTTTTCCTAAGCAACGCCGTGCCGGTAGGTTTGGTTTCGGTGATAATCATTGGGGTCATTTGGTTTGATCCTCAGGCGGGCACGGCGGCGGCGGGGATCATCTCGTCATAGCCTGTCTCCTCTAATTCGAGCGCCAGTTCTTTGCCACCGGACTTCACGATCCGTCCGTCGTAAAGCACATGCACGAAGTCTGGCACGATGAAGTTAAGCAGGCGCTGATAGTGCGTGATGACGAGTTGGGCGTTGTCGGGGCGTTTCAGCGTGTTGACGCCGTGGGAGACGATCTTCAGCGCGTCGATGTCGAGGCCGGAGTCGGTTTCGTCGAGGATGGCAAACTTCGGCTCCAGCACGGCCATCTGGAAAATCTCGTTGCGTTTCTTTTCGCCGCCGGAAAACCCGTAGTTCACCGGGCGTTTCAATAAATCTTCCGGCAGATCCAGCAGTTTTACTTTCTCCTTCACGAACGTTAGGAAATCTATGGCGTCGAGTTCGGGCAGCCCGCGATGTTTGCGGATTTCATTATAGGAGGCCTTGAGAAAGTAGGTGCTGTTCACGCCGGGAATCTCGATAGGATACTGGAATGCGAGAAACACGCCTTCGCAGGCGCGTTCCTCGGGGCTGAGTTCAAGCAAATCCTGGCCGCAGTAGATAACGTCGCCGCCAGTGATATTGTAGCCATCGCGGCCGGCAAGGATCGCGGCGAGCGTGCTCTTGCCGCTGCCGTTGGGGCCCATAATGGCGTGCATTTCTCCGGGATAAATCGTGAGGTCGATTCCTTTCAGAATCTGCCGGCCTTCCACGGCGGCGCTCAGGTTTTGGATGGTAAGTATCGGTTGTTTCATTGGTATATTTCCGTTGTTAAAATTCGTTCGGCCTCTTAGCCCACACTGCCTTCCAGGCTCACGCTCAGCAGCGCCTGCGCTTCGAGGGCAAACTCCATCGGCAGTTGCTGGAACACATCTTTGCAATAGCCGTTGACGATCATGTTCACCGCGTCTTGCGTCGAGATGGCGCGCTGGTTGCAATAGAAAATTTGGTCTTCGCCCACCTTCGTCGTGCTGGCCTCGTGCTCGACCCTCGCCGTGCTATTTTTCACCTCGATGTAGGGAAAGGTGTGCGCCCCGCACTGGTCGCCGATGAGCAACGAGTCGCATTGCGAGTAGTTACGGGCATTGGCTGCGCCTTTCAGCATTTTCACGAGGCCGCGATAGCTGTTTTGGCCGTGGCCGGCGGAGATGCCCTTCGAGATGATGGTGCTGCGCGTGTTCTTGCCGATGTGGATCATCTTCGTGCCGGTGTCGGCCTGCTGATAATTATTCGTCAACGCCACCGAGTAGAATTCCCCGACCGAGTTGTCGCCCTGCAGAATGACGCCCGGATACTTCCATGTGATGGCCGAACCGGTCTCGACCTGCGTCCAGGTAATCTTCGAGTTGTGCCCTTTGGCGATACCACGCTTGGTGACGAAGTTGTAGATGCCGCCCTTGCCGTTCTCATCGCCCGGATACCAGTTCTGCACGGTCGAGTATTTGATTTCGGCGTTGTCCAGCGCGATGAGTTCGACCACTGCGGCGTGGAGTTGGTTCTCATCGCGCATCGGTGCGGTGCAGCCTTCCAGATAACTCACGTGACTGGCCTCGTCGGTGATGATGAGCGTGCGCTCAAACTGCCCCGACTTGGCCGCGTTAATGCGGAAATAAGTGGATAACTCCATCGGGCAACGCACGCCCTTCGGGATGTAGCAAAACGAACCGTCGGTGAAGACCGCCGAATTGAGCGCCGCGTAGAAGTTGTCCGTGTAAGGAATCACCGAGCCGAGATACTTCTTCACCAGATCCGGATGCTCCTGCACCGCTTCGCTAAACGAGCAGAAGATAACTCCCTTCTCGCCAAGCTGCTTCTTGAAAGTGGTGCCCACGGACACACTGTCCAGCACCGCGTCCACCGCCACTCCTGCCAGCCGCATCCGCTCGTGGAGGGGAATGCCGAGCTTCTCGAAAGTCTCCAATATTTTCGGATCCACTTCGTCCATGCTCTTCGGGCCGTCCGCAAGGCTCTTGGGCGCGACGAAGTAAGTGATATCCTGATAATCGATCTTCGGATAATGGACCTGGGGCCACGTCGGTTCCAGTAGCGTCGTCCAATGGCGATACGCTTTCAGCCGCCACTCCAGCAGCCACTCCGGCTCGTTCTTTTTATTTGAAATGAACCGGATGATGCCCTCGTTCAATCCCGGCGGTGCGGACTCCGTCTCGATGTCCGAGTAGAAGCCGTATTTGTATTCACTTTTGACTGCTTCTTCGATGGTGTCTGTTGAGGTGCTCATGTCAGATTAATTTTGATGGTTGCTGAAAGAACCGGAATATCCAGATCCGGTAAGGCGTTATCCACGGTGATGTGCGTCGCATGACCGGTCGGTCGGCGCGTCGGCGACGGCGGCGCTCAGTTGCACCAGTCCCGCGTCGAGCAGGTAGGCCTCCACTTCGTCGCCATTGACATCGACCAGCAGGTGCCCATCGACCTCCACACAAGGAGAAAGGCGCTGCCCGCTCTTTTCGACCATCTCCGCGCGGAATAGCGGATTGATGATGATATCGCGATCTTCGTAAGCCAGATTGTATTTGCGCATGATGGAGCGCACTCCCTGACTCCAGCCGCAGGAGGTTTTCAAGTAGGCAGTGATAGTTGGTGTTTTCATTGATGTTTTGCGGTTTGTTTTTGTTTTCTGGTTGAGGTCGGTCGCAACCTTGCGGTCGCTTCCAGCCGGTAAATCGATCACGTTCCGTCTGCGCCGTTATTCCCAATCGCTTCAACCGGGCATCCCTCCATGGCTTCTTTGGAAAGCGCTTCTTCCTCCGGCGTGGTCGGTTGCTTGAATACAAAGGAGTAACCTCCATCGTCGCTGCGAGTGAAATTGGCGGGTGCCGTTTCCCGGCACAGGTCGCAGTCAATGCACTGGTCATCGACGTAGAATTGTCCGGCAACGTTTTCTGCGTATTTGTTTTCTGTGTCAGCCATAGGTTCCTTTCTGTTTCATGCATCCGGGCTCGCGCCGTGTCAGTCGGCGAGGTCCCGGGTTCCGGCCCTTTGATGGGATTCCGTCTCCGCACTCCTTACTTAATAAAGCGCTTACTTGAGAAAAGAATACGCGGCGCGATGGTGCCTTGCAAGTGATTTATGAAAGTTTGTGCTTTAGAAAATAACCGGTTGATTCGACTGGCGTCGGAGAAGGGTTGGCTGTAAGGTTTGCCCCATGATGAAACGCGTTACGGCTCGCAAGAAATCCGATCCGATGCCCAGTCGGCAAGCGATCCTGCGCCTGCTCAAGCAGCAAGGGCCGAGCGACTCCGAAGCCTTGGGCGCGCAATTGGGCATCTCCGCCATGGCCGTTCGGCAGCACCTCTACGCGCTACAGGTCCAAAAGCTGGTGACCTACCAGGAAGAGCAGCGCCCCATCGGGCGGCCAGCGAAAATGTGGGGTCTGACGCCGGCCGCCGAGTCCCATTTCCCGGATGCCCATGCGGGCTTGACCGTGAACTTGCTCAACGCGGTCGAACAGACGTTCGGCGGGGAAGGCGTCAAGCGGGTCGTGTTGCGAAGCACGCAGCAGCAGATTGAGAACTACCGATCCCGCATCCCGGCTGGCGCGCCGCTTCAAAATCGCCTGAAGAAATTAATCTCCCTCCGCAACGACGAAGGCTACATGGCTGAAGTGCAGCGACAGTCGGACGGCTCCTTTTTTCTGATTGAGAACCACTGTCCCGTTTGCGCCGCAGCCAAAGTGTGCCCCATGCTCTGCGACTCTGAGCTTGATGTCTTCCGTGCGGTCCTGGGAGAAGGCGTAGTCATCGAGCGGACCGAGCATATATTGGAGGGCGCCCGTCGCTGTGTTTACCGCATCCGCACCGCCCGGGCCCTGCTGGTAGAAGCTGAGACAAATTAGATGAAAAATATGAGTGATATATCAAAAGAAGAATCAATCAAAGGTGCCTTCATGGGTGCAATCGTTGCAGATGCCCTGTGCTTGGGAAGTCATTACGAGTATGATGCTCAAAAAATCCATAGGGCCTATGGGAATCAGCCGATCGAACGATTTATGTCACCGGGTGAAATGATGGGAGGGCAAACTCATGGGATTGGCTGGGGCGAGAGAAACTATCATCCCGGTAAAAAAGCAGGGGGAACCACCGACTACGGTGATTACAATATCGTGGTTTTAGAACACTTGGCGGCAATTGCCAATCCTCCAAGGGCGTTTAGTGTTGCGGCGATGATTCCTCATTGGATGAATCGCTTGGAAAACGGCTGGGGCTCATGGATCTGCACCATGACCAAAGAGACTTATGCGCAGGTGAAAAACGGATACCCGATTGAGCAATTGGGCGGCATGTCCAATGCGATGGCGATTCGTCATGTTGCGGCACATGCCTACTATGAAACCGAAGATGAGCTAGTGGATGTCGCACGTAAAACGATGTTCACGCATAGGAACAGCGAAGCATTGGGCGGAGGGGAATTTTTTGCCCGTGTGACCCATCGTGTGATAAATGGTGCGACACCTCAAGACGCGATAGAATCTGTCGCCGTCTTGATGGGCGGTTTTTTTGAGACGAAAGTCGCTCAAGCTATTACCAAATTCCAAGAGGCAACCAATCCTGATGCACCGCTGTCTCATGAGACTTTTGCGGATGATTTGGCATTAACCTCGATGGCACGGCTATGGGATGTCGGTCGATCCGAACCCATTAAAGTCGGCAAAGCAAGTCCGACCGAGGGGACACTCCCAGGGGCGGTTTACTTCATTCTAAAATATGCCGATCAGGAAGATGGTTTAAAAAAAGCGATCGTGGCCAATGCCATGGTAGGTGGAGATAATGCGTCACGCGGTATCGCCATTGGAATGGTGTTGGGAGCGTATCAGGGGATCAATGCCATCCCCAAGGAGTGGAAGGCAACCTTGGATCAATGGGAATATTGTGACGATCTTCTTGATCAGTTACCGCTTCTGAAAACCAGCTCTCAACCGGACTGCAAAACACCACCGTAAGAATGCCTGCTGAAATGAAAAACAACTTACGAACCCATAACCTCGGCTTTCCCCGCATCGGGGCGAAGCGTGAACTCAAACGCGCCCTGGAATCCTTTTGGTCGAAGAAAACGGGAGAAGCCCACCTCCTCGAAACCGCCAAGGGCATCCGCGCGGAGAACTGGCAAACGCAGAAAGCCGCCGGCCTCGACTTCATTCCCTCGAATGACTTCAGCCTCTACGACCAGGTACTCGACACCTGCGCGCTCGTGGGCGCGGTGCCGGAGCGATTCCATGGGCACGGCCACACGGTGAATCTAGACACCTACTTTGCGATGGCGCGCGGCATTAGCGGCGAAACAAACGGCTGCCCCGAGTGTGGCCAGAGTAGTCCGGCCACCGCACTGGAAATGACGAAGTGGTTCGACACGAATTATCACTACTTAGTGCCGGAACTTCATGAGGGCCAGACCTTCCGGCTCTCCTCGACCAAACCTTTCGATGAGTTCGCCGAGGCCCTGGCACTCGGCATCCGCACCGTGCCCGTGCTCGTCGGGCCGGTAACGTTTCTGTGCCTCGGCAAAGTGCGCGGGCAGAGCGGAGAGCCGATCGACCGACTCTCTTTGTTGCCCCAGTTGCTGCCGGTTTATGCCGAAGTCCTTCGCCGCCTTCGCGCTCAAGGCGCGGAATGGGTGCAACTTGATGAACCGGCGCTCTGCCTCGACCTGACGCCGGAACAACGCGGAGCGTTTACCGCCGCTTACGCGCATCTCCGCGAGGCTGCGCCAGATTTGAAACTTATGCTCGCGACGTACTTCGGCGACTTGCAAGAGAATTTGCCAGCGGTTTGCGCGTTGCCGGTGGACGCGCTCCATTTCGATGCGGTGCGCGCGCCGCACGAGCTCGACCGCCTGCTCGCGGAACTGCCCGCAACGATGCAACTCTCGCTCGGCGTCGTGGATGGACGGAACATCTGGCGAAACGATTTCGAGGGTTCGCTGGGCCTCTTGCAGAAGGCGGCGATTGCTCTCGGGAGCGACCGGCTCATCGTTGCGCCGTCGTGTTCGTTGCTTCATTCGCCACTCAGCCTGGAACCCGAAACTAAACTGGACGCCCAACTCAAAAGCTGGCTCGCCTTTGGGGCGGAGAAGTTGGCGGAAGTCGCGCAGCTTGCCGGACTCGTCAATCCCGACGGCCACCGCGCCGCGTTACAGGAAAATCTTGCGGCGAATGCCAGCCGACGGAGCAGCCCGCGCATTCACAACCCACTTGTGAAGCAGCGCAGCGGAGAAGTCACGCCGCGCCAGCTCAACAGGGAAAGCCCGTTTGCCAGGCGCCACGCGCAACAACAAGCGCGCTTGAACCTGCCCGCGTTCCCCACCACGACCATCGGCTCCTTCCCGCAAACCGAAGAAGTCCGCGCTGCTCGTGCCCGCTTCAAGAAAGGCGAGCTTTCGTCCGCCGACTACGACCGCTTCCTCGAAGAGGAAACGCGCCAGGCCGTGCGCTGGCAGGAGGAGGCCGGCCTGGACGTGCCCGTTCACGGTGAGTTCGAGCGCAACGACATGGTCGAGTATTTCGGGGAGCAACTTGCCGGGTTCGCTTTCACCCAAAATGGCTGGGTCCAGAGCTACGGCTCCCGCTGCGTCAAGCCGCCCATCATTTACGGCGACGTGCATCGTCCTCAGCCGATGACGGTGCGCTGGGCGAAGTTTGCGCAATCGCTCACTCGCCAACCGATGAAGGGAATGCTCACCGGCCCCATCACCATCCTGCAATGGAGCTTTGTGCGGGACGACCAGCCGCGCAGCGAGACGGCCAAGCAAATCGCCCTTGCGCTCCGCGATGAAGTCTGTGACCTCGAAGCCGCCGGCATTGGCATTATCCAAATTGACGAGCCAGCCTTGCGCGAGGGACTGCCCTTGCGCCGCGCCTACTGGCCGGAGTATCTGCGCTGGGCGGTGGACGCCTTCCGCCTCGCGGCCAACGGGGTGCGTGATGAAACGCAGATTCACACGCACATGTGCTACTGCGAATTCGCCGACATTCTCGACAGCATCGCCGCGCTCGACGCCGACGTGATTTCCATTGAGACCTCGCGCTCAAACATGGAGTTGCTCGGCACGTTCGCGCAGTTCCAATACCCGAACGACATCGGCCCCGGCGTGTGGGACATTCACTCGCCGCGCGTGCCTTCCACCGGGGAAATGCTCGCCCTGATCCAGGCCGCGGCGCGCGTCATCCCGAAGGAACGCTTGTGGGTGAATCCCGACTGCGGGCTCAAAACCCGCCGATGGGAGGAGGTGCGTCCCGCGTTGCAAAACATGGTCGCCGCCGCGAAGCAGGCGCGCGCAGGGTTTCCCATCACTCCATCAACCGAATAAAACCCCGCCCCCGAAAATCCAATTCTATCAGCTATTCCTGACGCTTATGAATCCCAACGTCACACAAAAGTTAATTCAATCCCATCTTTTGGCAGGCGCATTGAAGCCGGGAGAAGAAATTGGGCTTAAAATAGATCAGACCCTCACGCAAGATGCCACGGGCACCTTGGTCATGCTGGAGTTGGAAGCGGTGAAGATTTCC
>Ga0209390_10005116_pt1 | contig 18913 bp, 10 predicted proteins | sample BON01_FD_187212 | JGI IMG/M metagenome (GOLD analysis project Ga0209390, IMG submission 187212) | Freshwater microbial communities from Lake Bonney liftoff mats and glacier meltwater in Antarctica - BON-01 (SPAdes) (version 2) | ecosystem: Environmental > Aquatic > Freshwater > Ice > Glacier...
AAAATGTCTAGTAGTGTGGAGCCAAACCTTAGTAAGCCCTGCCAATCGGCGGGGTTTCTTTTTAGCTATGCCCTGATTTATACTGCCGATTAGAGTACCGATAACCAATTGAATAATTTACAAAAAGAGGGTTGTGACCGTATTTTTGGGAAAGATATCTAAGAATGCCCAACTTATTACGCCTTAAAAATGTGGAAGAAAGTTGGAACCTAGTGATGCACTAGTTCACCACTTGCACCAACGGCAAAAGTGTTGACCATTGGTGCACAAATCATTAAAAAACCCCGAAATAAGCCAATTTCGGGGTTTTTGCCGAGAGGTTAGAATCAATTGTTTGTTGGGACATTTGGGACAAGGTTTGGTAGTGTAGTTGTCTTACCCGGTACCATTACCTTCCCCCAACCTTCCGATTGGGTTTCATTATCACCATTGATCTTTCTGCATCTGAAAGTCACTGTGAGCTACTATTCATTGACTACCTAAGCCAACCCAATCCCTATTTTGTTACCGCTTACTAACAATCTTCGTTCATGATAAACGATTTTCGTTAATTTGATATATCTTAACATACGAATCAATAAAAACGCGGTATGCAGTTGATCAATGGATCATACAAGGCTTAGCCTTAGCCGGTATCTCACCCGCCATTTGGAGCCTGTACGTATTTTTGGGCGAATGGCCAGTTGCGTATATACATCGATTAGAGGGTATATACGAAATGGGTTGCGTTTATACAGATGTTATGGGGCATTTTAAAAGACAACCCTAGAATTCAAGAAACTAACTCAATTTATAAAACGTAAAATAAAATAACATGAAAAAAATAATTATAATTCTCCTATTAATCTCAAATTTCTGCGTTGGTCAAACTCAATCTGCAATGAATCTAGAAGCAGATAAAAGTTATAAAAAAGTTGATGCGGAATTAAATTCTGTTTATAATAAAATTTTAAAAGACTATAAAACCGACACGAAATTTATTGCCAAACTCAAAGTCGCCCAAAATGCATGGATAAAGTTTAGAGATGCAGAAATGAATGCATTGTTTCCAGAAGAAAATAAGAATGTCGAATATGGAAGTGTTTTCCCAATGTGTTGGAGTAACGCGTTAACAGATTTAACTAAACAGAGAATTAAGAAATTGAAAGTTTGGTTAAATGGAATTGAAGAAGGCGACGTATGTTCTGGCTCAATAAAAATAAAAGAATAAACCTGCTGGTAACAGCCGTTTCAAGAAATGGCGAAAAATGTGGTAAAATCACATTTTTCTTTCGCAAGAAATTTTATCTTAGTTGAAAATATGTCGTTACGAAGTTCGCCACTTCATGAAGCGGCGGAACGTTATGCCTCACCCTATGACGACCGCCAGTGCTAACATTAAACAGACATACAAATGAGAAATAAAGCCAACGCTTCAAAAAAACAAAAGAGGTGCAACACTACCCACAGGTCGACACACTGTTGCACCACATTTGTTTTTTCCCAAACGCACAAGTAGCAGCTTCGTAGAAATTTGACTGTTAATTTTAACACCTATGATAAATATGCTAAATTGGTTTAACAACACAGATGAAGAAATTATTCAACGACTTAAAAATGTTTTAAGGACAGAGGATTTTCAATTCATTGGCAAATATGAGCCAGTTCCACAAAAAGACTTTGGTTTTTTTAAAGATGTAAGGTCACTTTCAGGTGTTAGAAAATTTTATCCAAAAGATGATGGTTCAACAGACGAAAAGAAAATTAGACCCCTTGAAATTTATACGAAAGCGTATGACAAATTGGTTGCTGATAAATGGTATAAATTTTATGCAGTACCAGCAGCTAACCCTCTAAGAAAAAGCAAAAGGAATCCTTTCTTATTACAAACAGATTGGAAACGAGTAAGAGACATTCTTCTATTAAGAGGAAATGAGCTAATAGACAACATAAAGAATGATGCACTCAACACTCCTGAAGGCATTGCAGGAAATTTAATGAGAGCAATTGAAACAATATCAATTGACATAAACACGGAACCAACAACTTTTATCTTTGAACTCATTCAAAATGCTGATGATTACCCAAACAGTGAGAATAATGTTTCCATTACATTTCAAATTGACAACTCACATTTAATAATAAAGCACAACGGAAGCAACTTTGAAGTTAACAATACGGTTGCTTTATGCGGTGTAAATGAGGGAGACAAAAGGGGGGACTCAAATAAAATTGGGTTTAAGGGAATCGGGTTTAAATCCATTTTTAAAGATGCCAACTTTGCTTACATAAAATCAGGAGATTTTTCTTTCAGGTTTGATGAAGAAGTTTGGAGACAACAAGGTATTGAAATATTTTGGCACATAACACCTATTAACACACCAGTCAATCAGTTTAAACAAGTTCTTAAAACAGAATCAAATGTCAACATAGTAATTAGACCAAAAGCATTACAGGCATTAAAAACCTATAGGGAAACTTTTGCAACTCATTTTAATGATGAGAGAATTTTACTTTTTCTACGAAATGTAAAATCATTAATCTTTGATTCAGCAGAAGAAAAATTTGAAATATCAAACTCATCTTCAAAATGGAAAATCTTCACAGAAACCAATGTTGAAATTCCAGAGGAAGAGACAAACGAATTGAATCGTAGAATAAATTTTCCTGACAAAAGAATTCCAGTCAAATTCTATGATATTACTTTAACAGAGTTAGGTTTCGGTTTTAGAATAAATCAAAACAAAGTTGAATCAATTGATGACGGTTTCATATATGCCTACTTACCAACTAAAGTAAATTTGGGTTTCCCATTTATTCTAAACAGCAATTTTATTCCTGATGCTTCAAGAACTAAAATCTACAGCGACCTAACATGGAACTCATTCATTTTTGAAAAAGCAGGAGAATTATTTCTCAAACAAATTACTGCACTTATAAACCAAGGCTTTGATAAGGAAAGTGCTCTAAATCAAATCCCGATTTTCAGTCATATTCTATTGAATATCCGAGATGATGATAAAATAGTTTTCATAAATTGTTTCAAAAAAGGTTTTGATAAAGAAATACTGAAACAAGATTTCATCCCAACACAATCAGGAGTTTTAGAAACACTTTCAAATATTTTAATAGATAAAACTGGCTTAGCTGATTTATTGAAAGAAGAATTCTTCGAACTAACAGGCATCACTAAAAAGTTAATTCACAGTGAAGTTGGTAAAGGTATTGAAAAAATAATATCACTAATTAATGAATATGACCAAGGAACTGTTTATGACGTTGAAGATTTAAAAACCACACTTACAACACCCGTGTTTCAGGAATGGTTAAAGATTCCTGTTAACAATTTCAAACTCATTCAGCATTTCAGTTCAAGGAAGGAATTGCAAAGCTTGTTGGAAACTGAAGTTATAATTTTATCGGAGAGCAAACAATTATGCAAATCAGCATCGCTTTTCAAAAGCATTCCCGATGAATTAACTTTTTTGTCTACTGAAAAAATCAGCATTGACTTATCAATTCTGTTGAGTAATAACAATATCTCACTTGCATTAACTGAATTTGAACCAGTCAAATTTTTCAAGGATAATATTTTAGGCAAAAAGGATAATATAAACGCCTCTTTGACTGATGAAACAAATCTTCTCAACTTTTGGAAATTCGTCTTTGACAACTGGACTTCGTTTGAGAGTGATACCACAATAAAAGATTCCTTAAGAAATTTTGAAGTTCTCTGTAAACCCAAAACTGAAATCGAACTTTCAAAAAAAGTGATTTCAGCCTCTTACTTGTCAGCAGAGTTTAATTCAGCAAACGAGATTGAAAGCGTAGTAAAAGACATTAGCCCCGATGAGGTGTTTATTTCAGATAAATATATTGACAAGAAAAGAGAAGTAGAAAAATGGAAAAAGATTTTCAAACAGGCAGGAGCAATAACAGACTTACAAAAAGTCATTGAAGTTTTGTTGCCAAAACTTCCAAACATTGAATCCGCAAAACACCTTGAAATTGCAAAACAGATTTTCAAGTTTTGGAAAGACCCTGCAAGCAATTTAACTGAGCCACAAATTGGGTTAATCAAAACGAATCTGAAAATTAAATGCCTTGATAAAGAATTCCGAAATACTTCCGACTGTTTTCTTTCTGACCATTACAACAACAATCAACTCATAGCATCTTGGCTTCCAAATATTGAACTTGAAAATCAAATAACAATAGAATATGCACCCAGAACAAACCAGGTTGCAGAATGGAAAAATTTCTTTGCCTTGATTGGCTGTGTTGAGTTGACAGACAAGCAAAATGTATTTGATGCTAAAATTGATTTCTTTATTACAGCACAAGATGAATTACAAGAAAAGCATTTTGAGCTATTGAAGAATATTTCAGACTTGCATAAAAACAAAAAGGAAAACGGATTAAGTTTTGTATTTGAGAAAGGTCTATCGAATATCAAATTGCAAACGAGTAATGATGAGTGGCACTTGCCAAATCAAATTCATTTGTCTAACCTTTATAAACCAAAGTTAAGTTTGCAAAACGATGATGCAATAAATTCCACATTGCATTTTTTAAATGAAAAATATATTCCAAACGAAATTCAGAAATATTTTCTAACTGACATTGGTGTAAATGACGGATTCTATTTTAAAAAAATAATCCCAATTATTCAAATAGATAAAGTTCATGAACACAATTTTGTATCTCAACTTGAATCAATTGAAAGGTATCGGTTAAGGGTGCAGGAAATTAAAAAAATGACTTCAAAGGACTCCAAAGGTTACAGTGTTCGTTCTTATCCAGATGAAAAAATAAGGTCCAACACATATGTAACCAACCATCTGCTTATTAATTATCCGCAACTACTGCTTATTTCTAAGTATTCCGAAATGTTTCTAAAATTCGTTATTAAGGATAAAAATATTGATACACTTTCAACTGAAACAGAAATAAAAATTTGGAATAATAATGTCTATAAGCATCCCAATTACATTGCTTGGCTTCTCCAAACACATTCAGAATTAGAAAATCAGGTAGATGAATTCGTCAAGCCAACAGAGTTGTTTTCATTTAATCTCGATAATTATATTTCAAATAAAGCAGAGTTACTAAAGATAAATTACAGCACTCAAATTGCTGAAAATGGAAAGTCATTAGAAGAAATATTAGGCATTAAACAAATGCTGACAATATCACATTGCATTGAGTTGCTTTGTAGAACAGAGAATAGAATTACATATGAAGAAATTACTCAACTTCAAATTGTAAAAATTCTTTCGGACTGCTCAATAAATGACGAGGAGAAGGAGAAACTGTTTTTACTGAATTCGAAAATCGAATGGAAGCCGATTAGTGAATTGTTTATTTCAAAGGATGCAGAATTTCTGCTTGAGCCAAGTCAAAATCTTCACGAAGATTTTCATTCGATCGCTGATAATTTTGGTATTCAAGAATTGTCGACAGAAAATTTGGTTTTGAAAACCAAACCCAAAACTCCATCTCTTACAGATGAAATAGTTCTGTTTTTAAGCAACAAAGCAAAATTTATTGCATTCAAAATTGACCATTTAAATTATGAAGTAATTGAATCGGATATTAAGGAAAAGATAAGTGCCTTAGAATTTTATGAAGTTACATCAATTACAAAAGTATTTCCCGAAGACAATCCAATATATAAATCAGAAGAATTTGATTTTCATTTTAATGATGATGAAAATAAAATATTGTACAAGGGTAACTGGAAGACAAACATTAGTGTAATTAGTTTTTTGTTTGAGAAACTTCAACACGACAAAATTGAAAAATTGTGGTTTGAAAATTTAATTAATCGTTGGGATGATGATAAGATAATTGAAAAACTAAACGAAGAAGTTGGAACAACTCCAAGAGAATGGGATTCTAGTCCACAATCTGAAAATAGTGACGGTACTTCAAATCAAGAAAAAACCGATACATTCTGGTCTAATTTAAACATTGCCGATGAAAACTTCATCAGAGGTATAATAAAAGGTGATTATGAGCTGAATGAAAAATTAGATGCTAATACAACTGCCAAAATCAAAACCTTAATGCAAATCAGGGATATTTATGAATCTATTGAAGTTTCAGATGATGGTCGCTTTTTAAAAGCCGATTCAGATGAAATATTAGTTCGTTCTGCCCAAAGAGGATTATTGCGTTTGGATTTATTCAGTTGGGATAGATTGGGTGTCGCAAATGTTAGTTTATCTCTTTACACAGATAGTTGTATAACAATATTTAAAACACAAGAAGATTTAATAGCTTTTACCAAACCACAAAACAAATTTGGCATTTTAAGGATGCCTGATGATTACAATATTGATGATTTTAATTCCTTAGAAAATATAAATGACAAGGGGAAATGGCATTTTGTGTTTATTGTTAATGAAAACACCAAAGCAGCCCAGAATTACAAAGAATTTATCAACCTTGATGAATATAATTTTTGATTATGAAAAAACTTTCCAAAGAAGATCAAATAAAGTTTTACGAAGAAGAAATCAAGAAGATACTTTCTGATTATAAGGCATATCTTGATTCTAATTGCATTGACCTTATCAATAAGGTTGAACTATACATAGGCACATTTGAATATATTGACGCAACAAGAAATCAGGTTGTATTCTCTTTTCCAAAGGATAAACTTCCAAAAACCAAAATTCATTTAACCGCAACAAAACCGAAATCAAATGATGTGATTACCTCCAACTTCTATGATTTCGTCTACAGCCATTATCGCAAAAACTTTGTAGCTAATTTCAGTGACTGCTATGGCGTATATTACCAAGAACTTAACGGCAAATTCAATGTCGGTTTCAATAATTTCGATTTAGAGTTTTTAAACTCTATAAGTAAGGGTGATAAAATAGTGTTTGGCATATCAGACCCACCATTAAAATACTATTTCAACCTAATTCAAATCACAAAGAATGAAGTTAAGGCACAAAGAGCAGAAGAAGTAATTACGGGTCAATATCATTTAAACGATTTTAATCCTATTCACATTGATGATTCTTTAGAGTTAATAGAAAAGTACAAAACTGATTTAAAGAACAACGATACCATTATAATTCAAGGTCCTCCCGGTACTGGAAAAACTTACTTCATTTCCAGACTACTTGAAGTTCTAAATAAAGAAAAAAAATCGGTACTTGTAGCAACATTGGCTAATAGGTCTTTGATTGAATTGGCAAAGAAGTATTTTGAAATCGAAACTGTAAATAGGTCAGTTGTATTCAAATCCAACCTGACATTAGATGAATCAAGGGAAGTCAGAGAATTAAAGCCTATTCCCAAAGATTTCTTGCCAGCCGCAGGTAATATTCTGCTAACATCTTTCTATAAAATGACAGGTATTGCTGTTGAAAATATCAGTAGTCCAATCTATGACTGCATTGTTTTGGAAGAGGCCAGTCAGTGCTTTCTCGGAACAATTGCAGCAGCTAAACTACTTGGAAAGAAAGTGATTTTAGTAGGTGACCCTCTTCAGTTACCTCCAGTTGTAAATCAAGCGAACCCAAGCAATATTTCTAAGGATATTGATTTGATGTTGGAATCTTTTACTTTCTATGCTTCTACTATCAATTGCCCAAAATTTAGGCTCACCACAACATATAGGTTTTCTGAAAATGCCTGTGCTCAAACAAATACATTTTACGAGAACAGCCTAAAGTCAAAGTCGGATATTCAAAAAGGCAATGAGATATTTTCAAAAATACCAGCTCTTTACAACAACCAAGGCGGCTGCACATTATTCTACTACGATTCTAATAATTTAAAAAGCATCTATGAACTTCTATTGGGTCAAATAAATTCATTGCTAAAAATAGACCCTGAGTTTGAAATTGCGATTTTGTCATCTACTAAGAAAGGTGTGAAATTGCTCAGAGATAATTTACTACATAAATTGAACGATAAGCAAGACCAAATCCTAATTAATACAGTTGACAGTGTTCAAGGTTTGACAATTGATTTCTGCTTTTATTTTGCGTTTTCTGATGGCAGTCCTGCGTTTTCATTCAAGCTAAACCGCTTTAATGTAGCTACCAGTAGGGCAAAATATTGTACGTTGATCCTTTTGGATGAAATTTACAAAGTGGTTCAGCCCTATAAGGGGTTAGTTGCCGAATTTATTTCAAAGTGCGAATTAAATAATGATGCTTCTACTTCATCGGTTATTGAAGATTTAAGAAGTAAGGACTCGAATCCATCCAAAGTACCTGGCTTAAAGGTTATTGATAAAATAGACCTTTCCAAGTTTGAAAAACCCAAGAAGGAAATTGTAAAAGGGAAAGAAAATATTTACATCATTGACACCAACGTTTTTGTTGATTGCCCAGAAATTATTACAAAAATTGACAAGCAATATCAAATAATATTATCTGCAAAAGTCATTGACGAGTTGGACTACTTGAAAATATCATTGACCGAAGAACAAAAGAAAAATGTTCAAAAGGCTTTAAGACTGATAAACGATAGCATTGAAAAACGAAATATCAAAATGGACACAGCCGACCTTACATTGCTACCAAATGACTTTAACAAAAAATCTCCTGACAATTTTATTTTATCTGTGGCCTTAAAATACAAAGACGAGAACCCAATAATGCTGACATCGGACAATGGCTTACAGATTAAAGCAAAAGGACTTAACATAACGACAATAACACTAAGAGAATTTTTGAAACAATTAAAATACTAATGCCAACGCATTTGGTGGCACATTTGCAATTTCGCACAAGCCAACGCTAAAGCCAAAAATTGCAAAAGAGCCACCAAACCAACGCACCAAGACAGACCAAAATGGACAGACAACTACTCGACAGAAAAGAAGGGCGAAGGCATAACAGGCGTTTGGCAAAAGTGGCGGTTCAGTGCTCCGCAGACACATTTGTACTTAATCAAAGTTTGGTTCTCCGCATCAACATTTGTGCTAAAAATCGCCACCTTCGCCAAGCGCCAAACCGTTACCACACATACTAAAAAGACACAGACCGACAATAAAAATAATTTTGAGGGGATTTTCAAGACGTAAAATGCTAACTTTAGTCTGTGGTGTGGGTTGCATACTATAAGTAGCTTTGCCCCATTGTAATTTATTCAATGGAGAGCAGAGAAATTTTAATAAAATTCGGTCAACGTGTTCGACAGTTGAGAAAAGAAAAAAATCTTTCACAAGAAGACCTTTCTTTTAAAGCTGACTTACACAGAACGTATATCGGAATGATAGAACGTGCTGAAAAGAATATAACTCTTGTCAACATTGAGAAAATTGCGAAAGCACTAAATGTTGACATAAAAGAGTTATTTAACGGCTAAAAATAAAATTCCAAGCTTACCACAGCTTCTAAAAAGTAAAATATACAAGACTGGGCAAACAAGAGGTGCTGACGATGATGTTATTTTTCAAAATAGAGTCAATCGAAATAGTACTGTTTTAATCCCTTATGATTTTTTTGATTTAACAAATCAAGCACCTGATAATAAAGGAAATTTTGAAAATGGTTTTATAGTGCTCATTAACCCTGTCGACTACTTTTGGAAAGAAAATTTTCAAATAGAAATGACTTCCAAAGGTTTAAAACTTGGGAAAAACGCACTTCTTTTTTACGAAACCCGACAACAATGGAATGAATATAATCCAATTAGTAAAAAGCTAAAACCAGCTAATAGCAGAACGGAGCCTCTAGGCGGAAGTTTTGTTGCTAGAGTGCCTTCTACAACTACCAAAATAGTCCCCCGTTGGGCGAAGTCTTCCGAAGGATGACTTCGCCCTTGAAGTAAAAGGCAGTCTTCGACTGCACCACCCAAATGCTGCAATAAAGCATGACGTCCTATTCTAACCCGCGAACTTTGATCTGTGATCGTAGTTCCGCCTTCCCTCTGACAAATAAAACCAATAAACTAGTCCTCCGAACTAAGCTCCCCACCCACCTGAGTCTCCTCAGGCTTCCCAAAAATAACACTTAAAAAAGGGCTCTGGGTACCCAAACCCAGATTAAGGCAGCCTTGTTGTTCGTCGAAGAAATGTTTATCAAAAAAAAGCTTTCCATCTTTTTATGATTACATTTCAGGCGGTATTGTCTTACTATACCTGATTCATCAAACAACATCATCCCAAACTAAAAATTATGAGATTTTGGTCTACTAAGGCAGTGGCAGCAGCTATTTGTCTTTTCTTTTTTGCAACCCATTCCTTTGCCCAAAGTAGCTTTGTCTACGGCGATCCTCTCCCCGATGCCCCGGAGCTAGCGCCCCGCGGTGAGTACAAAATTGGTGTTCGAACGCTTGACTTTATCCACAAAGGGCAGGTCGATGTACTAAAATCCAAAAATGGCGTAGAAGCTATTTACGACCGGCCACTCAAAGTGGAAGTTTGGTATCCGGCCGCCGTTGCGGCGGGGGTAGAACCCATGACCAATTATGACGAAGTAATGGGTACGGCCAACGATCCTAAGCGTCCGCTCATTCCTTTTACATTCAAAGGTAGAGCCATGCGGGATGCGGCACCCCTCAGCGCCAACGGAGCGTTTCCATTGGTGGTGGTGTCGCACGGCTACGTAGGTTCACGCTATCTACTTACTTATTTGACCGAAAATCTGGCTTCCAAGGGGTACATCGTGGTGGCGATTGACCATACGGAATCAACCTTCCGCGATGCGGCGCCTTTTCCCAGTACGTTACTTAATCGGTCGAAGGATGTACTATTTATCGTGGACCAGATGGCCAAATACGGCATGACCGAAAACAAGCAGTTTCTCGCCGGGTTGATCGATGCCAACAACACTGGTATCATTGGCTACTCCATGGGAGGCTACGGGGTACTTAATGTAGCCGGAGCCGGATACAGCGAAGCCATGGCAAAAACGTTTGGTGCCATTTCGGGCGGAAGCAAAGCCATTGAAGTCCGGACAGCTGGTAATAGCGAATACAAAGCCTCCATCGACCCACGCATCAAGGCCGTGGTAGCTTTTGCTCCTTGGGGCATGGAACGTGGCGCTTGGGACGCCGAAGGACTAAAAGGACTAATGACGCCAACTCTTTTTATTGCCGGAAGTCAGGATGATATTTCGGGCTATGAAAAAGGAATCAAAGCGATTTATACCGGAGCCGTCAACGCTCCCCGGTACATGCTTACCTACGAAAACGCTCGGCACAACGTAGCGCCTAACCCTCCTCCGGCGGAATCCTTACAGGCAGGTTTACCTTTTGACGAGTATTACCGCTACGCGGAACCCTCCTGGGACCAACGCCGGATCAATAATATCAATCAGCATTTTGTGACGGCGTTTCTCGGGATTCAGTTGAAGAATAAAGACTACGGCAAGTACCTCGACCTACCCGAAAACTCCAACGACAAAACCTGGGCGGGCTTTAAAGGGCGTTCCTCGGTTGGATTGGAGCTTTTGCACGGCACTCCGGCCAAGTAAATACCACTTACACAAAAGGCCTCCTTACCGAATTGATGGGTAAGGAGGCCTTTTGTGTAGCTGTAAGTAGCTACTAGCTTGTAGCGAAACCCCGGCCGGCCGTTATCTTTTTTATCTACTTGATGGTCAATATATTATGATTTTATTTGCGTACATTTCATAGAATCATAATGCCCTCATTTACAGATAAATAAATCCTAATTCCTGACACCTACTACCCTTAAAATGGGTGATAGTAGGTGATCTGTTGGATGGTACCCGTCCGGTTGAATAGTTCGCCCGTGAGATCGGATGACAGTACGTTCCCGGCTATTTCTACCACGGTACCGTCAGGCCGCACTACCTCTATTTTGGATTCATTCCCGGTAGCATACACCACGGGTACCTGACAATAGGTGAAGGCCAGACTTCCCTTGGCTACGGTCAAGGACTTTTTATTTCCTTTTTGGTCGAAGTAGTCAAACGACTGCTCTGTATCCAAAAGCTCCTCCTTGTTCATGATGCTGGGCTCGAAGGAAATAATCCCCTGCTTCACCAGTACACCAAGTTCCGCCCAGCGGTTGATAATATCTTCCTTTACTTGTCCGGTCATACCCGGCTGTTGTACACCGGCGTTTCCGGGGGTGTGTGAATACGCATCCGTTGGGAAGGCGCCGTACAAATCCGGTAATTTATTGACGCCGATACCCGCCCGGATTTCGTAGTAATGATCCACTAGGTTTCCGATTACTTCCGACGATACTCCGTCCCGGCGACCAATGAAAATATTTTCCTGCGTAGCGAGTAGTAGCTTGGACACCATGTGCCAGTAAATACAGCCTAAACCTTCGTAGCCATAGAACGTACCCGAGCGTCCGGTAAAGGACTTGTGGTCAAACATTTTTTCAAAAACGGCCCGGTAACTGTCGTACTCGTTCTCAACCAGATCAGGGTAGCCCCGCGTGGCTAAGGCACCGAGGGCTGACTTGACATCATTCGCATTAGTAAAAGCTCCGTTGAAATGGCAGTGTCCGTTGAGGTCACGCTCGATCAGTGAGAAATCCTTCTTATCCAGCAAGGTTTGGGCCAGTACAGAACCAGCAATAAAGTCGTCCGGAATCTGATTTTTTTCAAGGAAGAGGGGTAAGGTCCGGTCCGGATAGAGCATATAGCTGTATTGATCAGGACGAAACATTTCGCTGTTTTTCAAGGCGTCCAAAACCGCCGATGATTCTTCGGCACTCAGGTACTGCGAGCTTAATACCGACACCTGACCTTCCAGCATAGGGTACAAGTAGCCAATTTCTGCTTTGTCTCCCTTTACGTCAATCAAATTGTAGGCATGGTACAAGCCATCCTCCCGCTTGTTGAAGCGAATGCTATGACCCAAGGAGTTCAGAGCAACGGTAAAAGTCGACCGGATTTCGGATACCTTCACCGACTCTTTTTGCCCACTGAATCCGGCGTAGGCCGCCGTGCGATACTTCTCCCCGGCGTTGCCGAGGGCATCCATCATGTCCTTACGGTCTACGTCGGAAATCTGACCATTGAGCAAACCTTTGTATACGCCAAATATGGTATGAATACTCGCCAAAAGCTCGGCCACGGGTTGGTTCAGCTCTACCGAACCGTCACCCAACTGACTTAGTAGCTTATCACTAAATTTCAGGAAGCGAGTCAGATAGTAGAGGGTTACCATCGAAACCCCGTTGCCCACCAACGCATTGTTAGCGTCATTCCATTCGGGGCGTTGGGTATTCAGCCAGATTCCGGCCTCCGGGATAAAATTATATAGCTTAGTAAGGACAGTCACCAGAATCTTCTCCATCAGATTGGCCCGAACCAGTTCACCATCCGCACCCCATACCAGCTTACCGTCGGAGCCGATTTTACCGATGCGTTCGTCAATAATCCCGGCCAAGTGGTGGTCAAAATCAATGGTATCGCTGGGGTCTTTCAGAATATCCGCATAGCCTCTGATCCGGTAAGGAACATTCGCGTACACGTTCATGGGTTTAGTCAGCAGTTCGGCCAACCTACCCGGATGGTGGGTATCCGATAGTTCAAGTAGTTTGAGCAGGTAAATAATCTGGTGATCGCCCCAGTAGCCGATAAACGACCACGGATCGTCGGGCTCAATCGTTTCCCAATCGATACCTTCCCGGGTAATTCGGTAGGGATTATATCCGTCAATGGTGGTTGCGTTAACAAACTTGGTAATCATTCCCTCCACGTACTCGGGATACGAGAAAGCCAACGCCTCCCAGTTTTGAAAAATATCCCGCCAATTACCCTGGTAGTTCTTGATTTTGTTTCCGAAAGCATCCTGAATATCAATTGAAAATACATTCCAGGGGCGGCTGGGGTCACCATGCCGACGGCTGAACGATAACGGGAGGTATTCACGGCAAAGGCGTTCGAGATCCGCGTCTTCCGCTTTTCCAGCCTCCTGAATCAGTTGCTGATAGGTTAACACTTTGGGAAATCTTCCGAGCAACTCCGCGTGGCGATTATAGACCGGCAGGTTCAGCGAGCGGATGTAGCTAATAAGGTCCAGCATTTCCACTTCGTACTGATCTTCAAAAATACCACCACGCATGATGTTGAACAGCACGTTAGAGAAGTGCCGACCCGTGCTGAGTTTATCGTTGGTCAACTGTATGCCATCGGCCATGGCTACCCGCCGAAGCAGATTTTCGGTACTCTTACGGATATCCTCTTCCAGCCTGCCAATGAGGTCATGGTTATCGGCAAGTACGCTTTGCAGGTAGGCTATCTTAGACAACGTCTGATTTACTTCACTGACAATGTACCATTCTACCGTACCAGCCGCCGACAGCGAAACCTGACTATTGATAAAGTAGGCTCCCCGTTCGGCCCTTATATCTACCTCGTCGGTAGTTTCGTGGCCTTGCCGGAAGCGGGATAATTGATTGGAACATAACAAATGCCCAGTCGCACTAAGACCCGCCGACCATACCGTGGTAGCTTTCAGTGCTTCACTGGGTTCGGCCTTATCCACGATCATGGCACTCAGCGAGAAAATCCCCAAGCCACTCTGTGTGTCGAGTTCATTTTTCTTGTAGGCGTCCACCAGCGTACTACGACGGTTTTGCAAATCGCTGTTAACGCCGTATGGTAACAGGTTTTGTACTCCGTCAAGAAAATCAATTTCTAATACCTCAGCAGAGTGGTTGGTAAGGGAGGATTTTTTTACGAAACCAAATGTATCTGAGAACGTCCATTGATAGTGGAAGGCTACGCCCAGATCTTCATTAACTTCTTCAAACACAATTTTATTCCCTACCCTGTTTTTGAAGATCGTGCGGGTGAGGGTATATACTCCGGCGTAGCGCTCCGAAAAAGGCTCCCAAAGGTAGGTCTTACCCGAGCGAGTTACTTTGAAAAGTGACTTACTCCCCGTTAACTCGGCAGAGTCCGTAATTTTATCATCGGTATAATAAGGAAAAAGAGCAGAATCAGGATTTCTTCGTCCGGCGGTAAGCGCTCCGTTGCTGGAAATAAACATCCAATGGTTCGATCCGCTGACGATTGTCATAAAAAATGGACGCATGGTATCGTAATTCCGGATTTGAAAAAACTCTTCCCCATTCACTACACAATACTCTCCGGTAACTAACTGCGGGTCTTTTTTGATTGGTGAACTACCCATGAATATACCTGATTCACTCATAATTTGGATTCCTCTACGAATTAATAGTGCTTAATTTTACTTCCTTACGGACTACGTGTCGCCACGGGCCAAAGTAAAGTAATCTACTTTTTTAATTCAAAAAAACAGGCGTTACTTTAACTCGTACACCCGCACATAATCCAGAATATACTGGTGTGAGGTCCAACTTGGATCAATGCCTTTGGCACCGCCCCAACCACCACCTACGGCCAGGTTCACAATGATATTCTGGGGCTTGAAGAAAGGCCACTCCCGTTCATTTTTGTTTTTATCGTAGGTGTAGTACTTCTTACCATCCAGGTAGCCTTCAATGCGGTCCGGGTACCATTCGATGGCGTAGGTATGAAACTCGCTGTTCATATTATCAACCTTGATTTCACTACCAATCTGATTATTCTGCTTAAAGTAGTAGGCCCGGGTATGGCAGGTAGCATGGTTGAGTCCGGTACCAGTTGTGTCGTTTATTTCGTAGCCTACACATTCGAGTACGTCGATCTCGCCACAGTAGGGCCACGAAATCTCGTCCTTATATTCATCACCCAGCATCCAGCCAGCCGACCACGTACCTCGCCCAACGGGGACCTTGGCGCGGTACTCTATTTTGCCGTAGAGAAACGACTCCTTGCCTTGCGTGGTCAGACGGGCTGACGTCCAGGGTTGCCCCATATCGTTTTTGAGAGCTTCAATAATCAGCGTTCCGTTTTCCTGACGGGCATTTTCGGTGCGAAGTTCGGTGTAGTACTGCGGTTCGTTGTTGCCCCAGCCCCAGTTTCCAATGTTGTAAGCCCATTTGGTAGTATCGGGTAGGCCCGTACCTTCAAACTCATCCGACCATACCAACGACCATTCTTTACCATCCATTTTCTGTTCGAACTTGACGGGCGTAGCGGTGGGCTCTTTCATGAGCGTAAACTTTACCCAGTCTACCTTCACCGGAGCTTTGGAGGCGTGGATTTTTACTTTATGGACTCCGACATTAAGGGGTGATCCATCTTTGGAAATAGTTTGCATTGCCGCCCCATCGCCCGCCTCAAACATCATTTTTCCGGTGATGTCGTAGGTACGTTCGTCTTTGTTATCGTAGTAATCCTCGATCCACAGCGTAGCGCTATCACTACCCACCCCCATAACTTCCACTTTATATCGTCCCAAAGTCAGAACGGTAAGGTCATAGCTGAGCCATTGATCCGCGCCGATCTCGGCCGTTTCGCCCTTTTTTTGGAGGCCCGCCACCGAAGATCCGTTAAAATCCTCGGCTTGAAGTACCACACTTGTTTCTTCCACAGTTGAATCCTTACTCTGATCGGAGGATGACCGGCACCCGATCAGTAGTACTCCGATTACACTCAAACTTAGTATGCTTATTTTATTCATGATATTTCTTTTTGTGTTGTAATGATGTTCGAAGCTTAGCTTAGCCTTTTACCAATTGAGCTTCCAGCTCTTCCAGTGATTTCCCTTTCGTTTCTGGTATTACTTTGACGATGAATATGAGACCCGCGGCGGCGAATAAACCGTAGACTAGGAAGGTACCCGCACTACCCAAGGTAGCCAGCTCCCACGGAAATATCCACTGCACCAGAAAGCTAACCGCCGAGTTGATCAATCCCACAAAGGAGATAGCAATACCCCTAATTTTGTTCGGAAATAGTTCAGAAAACAGTACCCACATAACCGGCCCGATGGAGATTGCGAAGGAGGCCACAAAGCCAATAATCGCAATAAGAATCAAGGTGGGGTTCATCTTGATCGCGGCTGTAATCAGGTTGGACTCGTAGGTAGCCACGGCGGCTTCTCCCAGTACTTCCGTCAGGGCTCGCTTGTAATCTACATCACTGCCATAAATCTGTCCCGAAAGAGGTGCCAGTTTGAGCTGATCTACCTGCTCAGGCAGCATAGCCATCGTTTCGGGAGTCAGCGTATAGGCGGCCGAGTTGAATCCATAAGCCAGCAAGAACATACAAATGGCAATACCCGCTACGCCAAAACTCAACAGTGGTTTACGGCCAAGTCGGTCGATAAAGAGAATCGCCAAAATGGTAAAGACGAGGTTGGTAAGACCTACCAGAATTGCCTGAATGAAGGAGGCGTCGGTACCAATACCCGACTGCTCGAAAATCATGGGAGCGTAGAAGAATACTGAGTTGATACCCGTAATCTGTTGCAACACCCCTACTACTACTCCAATGGTAATAACCAGCTTCATGTTAGGCTTAAATAAATCAGCCACTTTGGCTTCCTCTTTATTTTCCTCCTGAGCAATACTTGCTTTGATAGCATCAATATCCCTTTGGGCGTCCTCAACATTCGTGAACCTTGTCATAACAACCTGCGCTTCGTCAAAACGACCTTTCATGATCAGCCAACGAGGACTACGAGGTACCATGAAAAGTCCGACAAAATAGAGTACGGCGGGTAGAGTTTCTAACCCCAGCATCCAGCGCCAGTTATATTCATCAAATTTGAGATTCAGAGCCCATGCCGCATCCGACTTCCCCAGTTGGAGAATCATATAGTTGGTAAAGAAGGCCAGCGAAATACCGATAACAATATTCAGTTGATTGAAAGATACCATCCGGCCACGTAAGGCAGGAGGCGAAATTTCGGCAATATACATCGGAGCTAAGATCAGAGAAGCACCTACCCCGAGGCCACCGATCATCCGGGCGATTACCAGAAAAAGAAAGGTAGGGGCAATAGCCGAAGCAACCGCTGAGATTGCGTACAGCACCGCCGCGTAGCGAAGTACTGTTCTGCGACCGTAGGCATCACTCAGCGGGCCGGCAAACATCATGGCCAAAGTAGCCGTGAGGGTAAGTGAGGCCACCGACCATCCTAATTCTAATTTTGTAAGATTAAACTCGGGTTCGATAAACTTGACTACCCCGGAGATTACCGAGGCATCAAAACCCATTAACAATCCACCCAGCGCTACAATGAGCGCGGTCATCATGATTACGTAACTTTTGTTTTTCATCTGTTTAACTTTATGAATTTACTTTTTGTAAACTCGTACGCAATCCACCTTCGTCTTCTGAGGTAGCTTGTCTGCTTCCAACTCTTGGGCACCACCCCAGTTTCCACCGTAGGCTTCTCGGGACGTTTTTTGATATGGTAGTGAAGTTCAGTATTCCCCCATCCGCGTAGTTCCGGACAGCCGTCAGCCACGTTACAGGTCCACTCGATAGAATTGGGTACATCAGTGTACTCAAACTCGTCGGCCCAAACCTATTTACACTACTTGTAGAAGCATTTTCCGAAGAACTCCCCAAAAGGGCTAAAATGGTCACAGAAAAAAGCAGTAGTTTGGTCATTAATGAGGGAAATTATGCTGTTTACACTATTTGGCAGGAGAACCATTTACAGGCCTTTAATTTTCTTATTAAATCCAAATATAGTGTAATAACTTAGAATATTGAGTAATTGACCAATCAATTATGCTTTTGCTCAATTAGCCAAAAATGACGGAAGACGCTATATGTGAAGACGTAGCTTTTTGAATAAAATATAGTAGAAAGACCGATCGCTTCTCATGCCCAAACGGCCCGAACCTTATGAGTAATCAATGCATTGTACCTTGGTTACTGGTACTTAATGTAGGTTCAAAGATTGGATTAAGGTAATACAGTGAACTGGTAGCAAACCCCTAATTTGGTGGTGTCGAATTATAAAACGTATCATACTAATTTAGTTTTATAATGCCGTATATATTTTATATATTTAGTCATGGGAAAGAAAGCAGAATTGGAGATTAGAGAATCATCTTTGGAGCTTAAAAAGCTACTTTTAAAACAGAAAACCATCAAGGGAG
>Ga0209390_10005120_pt1 | contig 18903 bp, 6 predicted proteins | sample BON01_FD_187212 | JGI IMG/M metagenome (GOLD analysis project Ga0209390, IMG submission 187212) | Freshwater microbial communities from Lake Bonney liftoff mats and glacier meltwater in Antarctica - BON-01 (SPAdes) (version 2) | ecosystem: Environmental > Aquatic > Freshwater > Ice > Glacier...
TTTTCGGCATCACCGGCAAGACCTACACCATCGAGAGCAGCCCGGACATGAAGACCTGGACGCGGGTGAACTTCTCTGCGGGCGCACCGGGAACGGGTTTTCAGGGCTACACCGCCAGCGATGTCGCCCTGGTCTCGGTTTTCACTACCCCACGTTCCACCCCTAACGAATTCTACCGCCTCTCCGTCCGATGAAACTTTTACTTTGCGCCCTCGGCAGCCTGCTACTCGCTGCGACCGCCCATGCCCAGTGGCAATCCACCACCTACGCCCTCAAGAGTGGTTGGAACTCGATCTATCTTCACGGTGACGCCACGCATGCGACGCTTGACCAGATTTTCGAGGCTTACCCTGAAGTGCGGGAAGTCTGGCGCTGGAATCCGGATCCGACGCAGGTCGGCTTCACCGCCACTCCCTTGCTTCCCAGCAATGGCACTCCGGAGTGGAGCAAATGGCTGCGCGACGATGCTGCGGCCTCGCTGATCGGCTTGACCGGACGGGCGGCCTATCTGGTGAGGTGCTCCGAACCCGCGTCTGTCGCCATCGCCCACAAGCCGCTGCCGCCGAACAACACGTGGGTGCGCAGCGGCGCGAATTTCCTCGGCTTTCCCACCAGCAAGGCGACGGGGAATTTCCCGTCTTTTTCCAATTACTTCGCCACTTTTCCCGCCGCGATTGCCGCGAATGCCAAGATATTCAAATACGTCGGCGGCGAGCTGGGGGCGGGCAATCCGATGCAGATCTTCTCCCCTCCATGGAACGGTTGGATCGCGACCAGGCCTATTGGTTCTCCTCCGAGGTGGTGGGGAATTTCTATGCGCCCGTTCAGATCAGTTTTTCCAACAATGATGGCTTGGCCTTCGGTCGCGTCGGTTCGGTAATCACGGCGCGAGTGATGAACCGCACCGCCGCCGTGATGTCGCTGACGATCGCGCCTGTCGCCTCCAACAGCCCGCCGTCCGGTCAGGAGGCCGTCACCGCCGATGTGCCGGTCACGCGCCGAACCTTCAATGCACAGGGGGAGTGGGTGGAGACCCCGATCGTCGCCGCCTATGCCGAGGTCATCGCGCCGAATTCCAGCGTCGAGCTGAGCTTCGGCATCGACCGCAGCACCATGGGCGATGCGGCGGACGCGCTTTACGCCTCACTGCTGCGCTTCACCGATTCGGCCAATACCTTCGATATCCTCATCCCGGCCACCGCGCGCAAGAGCACTCTGGCCGGCCTCTGGATCGGCGAGGCCAACGTCACCGCGGTGGAAAGCAAGCCGCTGGAGAATGCGGTGAAGCCGACGGGCAGTTCGTTCCCGCTGCGCTATCTAATTCATGTGGCCGATGACGGGACCGCTCGTGTGCTTTCTCAGGTATTCATGGGACCGATGGCCGCCGCGCCCCACGACTTCGGCTTGTGCCTGTCCGAGGCGGGCTTGAAGGCGGATGCCAAATCCGACGCCCGCCGTATCGTCGCCACCCACCTGCCGCTGGATTTGGCGCTGGCGGCCAGCGGCAGCTTTGCAATTGGCAGCAACATCGCCTGCAGCATTGCCACTCCCTTCAACGATCCCACCAATCCTTTCGTCCACCAATACCACCCGGATCACGACAACAAGAGCGGCATGACCGCGCTTGAGGCCGGCCAGGAAGGTTACGACGTCACCCGCGAGGTCAGCTTCACCTTCACAGCAGCCCCGCCCGCAGGTGGCAGTGCCACCGGTTGGGGCAGCAGTATCATCGGCGGCACCTATGAAGAGGTCGTCAGCGGCCTGCACAAAAATACCATCACCATCACCGGCACCTTCGAGCTCAGCCGCGCCTCGGAACTCGGATCGCTGTCTCCATAAACTCCGGAAATTCACGTCCCCATCCACCACTTACGATGAAAAAAATTCTTCAACTTCTCGCCGCGCTTAGCCTGCTGCAGGTGAGCGGTGCGGCCATCGTGCCGGACGCCATCAGCTTCCAAGGCCGTGCACTGACCGCCACTGGGGCCTTGATGGGCACGGATCGGCCCGTCAACCGCACCGTCATCTTCCGTATCTGGAGTCATGCGACCAACTCGCAGGAAATAAGTTTGGAGTATTCCGAGCAACAAATGGTGACGATCGCCGAGGGCGAGTTCAGCGTGCTCGTCGGCACAGGCGCGGAACTTGAAGGCGAGCCGCTGGGTTACGACGAGACGGCCTATGGACCCTCGAAGGTGAAAATAAGCAGTATCCTTGGCGGGGAGTCCCGTTACCTTGGTGTGACACTTGACGACGGCACTGCCGCAGTGGCGGTTGAGTTTTCACCGCGGCACCAAATCGTTTCCGGTGCCTTCGCCCTGCGCTCGAAGTTCGCTGAGAAGTTGTTGGACGGGGCCATCACCAGCACCGACCTCCCATCGGGGTTTTTGGGGAGTGACAGCTTCCTTGCCAGTGCAATTACCTCCGCCCAGATCGCCGTCGGCACGATTGCCGCAGAAGATATCAAAGACGGGGCGGTCTCCACTTCTAAATTCGCTGACGGCAGTATCACTTACGAAAAGCTGATCCACGTCCCCGCCGGCATGGTGCGAATCCCCGCGGGCGCTTTCGTGCTGGGCAACAGCGTGGAGGATCCCGACATCACCGATGCGGATCGCATGAGCACGACCGTCTCGGAATTCCTCCTCGGGACGAACCTGGTGACTTACGGCGAGTGGTCTGCGATCAATTCCTATGCCAACAGCAACGGTTACACCCTGACAATTCTTTACACGGGCAGCGGTGAATCGCCGTTGCATCCGGTGCACAGCATCAGTTGGTATGATGCGGTCAAATGGTGCAACGCCCGCTCGGAGATGGAGGGGCTGACGCCGGTTTATTATACCAATGCAGCGCACACCGATGTTTACAAAACGGGAAGTGAGATTTTGACCAACGAGATGGTCAAGTGGGCGGCCAACGGCTATCGCCTGCCGACCGAGGCGGAATGGGAGCGTGCGGCGCGCGGCGGCCTGAGCGGCCAGCGTTTCCCGTGGGGTAATACAATCTCGCAGAACCTGGGGAACTATGAGGGCAGTAACTCGTTTTCCTATGACATGGGGCCTGTCGGACCCCATCCACTAGGCATGACTTCCGCGGGCACCCCTGGCGCAAGTCTCGGGGATACCTTCGCGCCAAACATCTACGGCCTCCATGATATGGCGGGCAGTCTCAATCAATGGTGCTGGGATTGGTATGGCACTCCCTATGCCGGTGGCAGTGATCCTCGCGGAGCTGACGAGGGCGAGAACCGGGTCATCCGGGGCGGCAGTTTTAATGGCGACGCGGGCGCTTGCCGCGTCGCGCGCCGTGGCAGCAACGGGCCGTCAGTCTCGGGTGCTAACTTCGGGTTCAGGGTCGCTCGCAGTCTGGACCAATAAGTGGAAGCAGTCACATCTCTCCAATACCTATCACTTTCCAAAGATCATGAGTATCCGTTTTATTTCCTTCTTCGCTGCTCTGTGCCTGCTGCCGGTCGCGCACGCAACCATGCCGGGCATCATCAGCTTTCAAGGCCGTGCCTTGACGGCCACGGGTGAGTTGATGGGAGCGGGCACTCCCATCGATCGGACGATGATTTTTCGCATCTGGGACCATCCATCCAACTCGCTGGAGGCTAATTTGGTGTATTCGGAGCAGCAGGTCGTGACAGTCGCCGAGGGCGAGTTCAGCGTGCTCGTCGGCAGTGGCGCGGCCACCGCAGGCACGCCGCTGGGTTACAACGAGACAGGCAAGGGACAACCGTTCGTGAAAATCAGCGATGCCTTTGGCGGGACCTCCCGTTACCTCGGCGTGACCATCGTAGACGAAACCATAGCGGTGCACACCGAGATTTCGCCGCGCCAGCAAATCGTCTCCGGTGCCTTCGCATTACGCTCCATGGAAGCCGGAAAATTCGATGGGGAGCTTACCACCGACATGTTTATGCCGGGCGCGGTCAGTACGGACAAAATCGCCGCGGGCGCAATCATCTCGTCCAAGATTGCCTTCGGCGAAATTGTCACGGCAAAAATCGCCGAGGGTGCCATCATTAATTCCAAAGTTGCCGAAGCAAGCGTTTCGAACGTCAAGCTGATGATGCCACATCTCGCCGGGATGGCGGTGATTCCCGGGGGCAGCTTCATGATGGGCAATAGCGTGGTGGCTGATACCGACATCACCGACGCCGCTCCCGTGGAGACCACCCTCCCGGCGTTCTACATCGGGGTGATGCCGGTGATTTGGGGGAAATGGCTGGCGGTCTATTACTACGCCATCGACAATAGCTACAGCTTTGATGGTGAAGGTGCCGGAAAGTTGCCAAATCATCCGGTGCATGGCGTGAGCTGGCATGACGCGGTCAAATGGTGTAATGCACGCTCGGAGCAGGAGGGCCTGACGCCCGTTTATTACACCGATACGGCGCAGACCGACCTTTACAAAACGGGAAATGTGGATTTGACCAGTGCGATGGTCAAGTGGACGGCCAACGGCTATCGCTTGCCGACCGAGGCGGAATGGGAGTTCGCGGCACGCGGTGGTCTGGCTGGCCAGCGTTTCCCAGCCGGTAGCACGCTTACACAGAGCATGGCGAACTATACAGGCGATACCGCGCTTTCCTACGACCAGGGTCCGACCGGCTTTAACGCGCTTGGCAGCGTTGGCGGGACCTCTCCGGCGACGAGTCCGGCGGCGAGCTTTGCACCAAACGGCTACGGACTTTACGATATGGCAGGCAATGTCTCGCAATGGTGCTGGGACCGCTATGGAGCCTATGCCGGAGGCAGCGACCCACGCGGGTCAAACACGAACATCTACCGTGTCATCCGTGGGGGCGATTGGAACAAGCCCGCGAGCTCCTGCCGAGTGGCGGCCCGCCTCAGTAGTCAGCCAGGAGATCGGAATAACAGCAACGGCTTCCGCACAGTCCGCAGCTCAAACAAGTAGGTGCAGGGATTTTACAAACCCGCATTTTTGATCAGCCTCAATCTCATTAGACTATTTTAAAGACCATGAAACTCCGACTTTTCACCCTCCTCGTTTCACTGTTGTTTCTGGCCGTCGCCCATGCGACCGTGCCGGAAGCCATCAGCTACCAAGGTCGCGCGCTGACGACCACCGGGGGCTTGATGGGAGCGGGCACGCCCGTCACCCGCACCATTACCTTCCGCATCTGGGATCATCCCTCCAACTCGCTGGTGACCAATCTGATGTATTCCGAGCAGCAGTTGGTAACAATCGCCGAGGGTGAGTTCAGCGTCCTTGTCGGCACCGGTCAGGCAAGTGCAGGCACGCCGCTGGGTTACAGTGAGGCGCCCAAGGGGCCGCCGACCGTCAAAATCAGCGATGCCTTCGGCGGGCCGTCCCGTTACCTTGGCGTGACCATCGGCAACGGCACCGCGGCAGTGGCTCGTGAGATTTTCCCACGCCAACAAATGGTCTCAGCGGCCTATGCTTTCCGTTCTAAAGTCACTGAAAACCTTGGAAGCGACATCACCACCGCCATGATCGCGGAGGGAGCGGTCACCACGGATAGCATCGCTGATAATGCAATCACCGCGGCCAAAATCGGCGACGGCACGATTGCCACGGCGAGTCTTGCCGCTGGCTCGGTTACCACGGCCACGATTGCCGACGGCAGCATTTCCCTCGCCAAACTTGGTGGGTCCATCCCTGTTGGCATGGTGCGAATCCCGGGGGGCACCTTCACGATGGGCAACTCCGTAAGGGCCGATACCGACATCACCTTCGCCTCCCCGGTGAGCACCACCATCTCGGAGTTCTGGCTTGGGATTCACACGGTTACCTACAGCGAGTGGCTCGCGGTTTATCACTGGGCGACTGATCATGGCTACAGCTTCACGAACGCTGGCAGCGGTAAGTTCCCCAACCATCCGGTGCAGACCGTCAGTTGGAATGACACAGTCAAATGGTGCAACGCACGCTCGGAGAAGGAAGGCTTGACGCCGGTTTATTACACTGACACAGCGCAAACTGGCATTTACAGGGGCGGGGATGAGACTTTGACCAACCAGATGGTCAAGTGGGCGGCCAACGGCTATCGCCTGCCGACCGAGGCCGAGTGGGAGCGCGCGGCACGCGGCGGACTGGATGGCCAGCGTTTCCCGTGGGGTGATGTTCATATTTCCCATAAATTGGCGAACTATAAGACTAGCAGTAATGGAAGTATGGAAGTGGCATGGGACCTCGGGCCCAGTACAACCGCCGCCGCAATAGGCTATCATGTGTTGGGTAGCGTCGGCGGCACCAAGCCGGCAACGAGTGCGGTGGGGAGCTTCGCGCCAAACGGCTATGGGCTTTACGACATGGCGGGGAATGTTTTTCAGCATTGTTGGGATTGGTTGGGCACAGCTGTTGCATTCGAAGGAAGTAATTATGCCGGGGGTGTTGATCCGCGCGGGTCATCGATTCAAAATGCGACCGTCACGCGGTACAGTTTAGGCGGCTCTTGGTCTGACGGAACGTTAAGTGGGGGCCCGTATCGAGTGAAGCGCGGTGGTTCCTGGGGCACCCCGGGGCTTAGATCGGAACTGGAGCGATTAGCCCAGTCATCGAGAGATTCCCGGACTGCGCAGCGCAGCATCAGCACTACTCCGCAATCAGTAGCAACCAACACAGGTTTTCGAGTCGCCCGCAGTGGTCTGTCGGATGGCGCTGATTCGAGTTTATTGGCGCTCGCCGCGCCGGTGTTTTCTCCCATGGGTGGCGAGCACGCCGATCCGCTGATCGTGACCATTACCAGTCCGGACGGAGCGAGCATCATTTATACCACCGATGGCAGTGATCCGTTGAAGTACAACGACCACAACGGCAGTAATAACGCAACGACCGCCGCTTCGCCGGCCCAGGTCCCATTCTCCACATCGGGAAATGTCACCCTGCGGGCCCGAGCCATCCAATCCACAAGAATCTCATTGCCGACCAGCGCGACCTACGAACTCTCTCGTAGTCTCGAGGAAGTGGTAATTGCCCGGGTTACAGTGGGTGACGCCGGCAATGCCAGCGACCCGGTCACCGGCCTAGGCGCGGTAGATTATGAATACAAGATCGCCAAGAACGAGACGACCATTTCAGATTATGCGACATTTTTAAATGCGGTTGCGAGGACGGACACTTACGCGCTTTACAGCACGGATATGATCGAAAATGCCATCAACGGCATCTCTCGCAGCGGTATTCCCGGTGCTTACACCTACTCGGTGAATTCAGGTAGCGGGAATAAACCGATCACTTACGTAGATTGGTTCGGTGCGGCGCGCTTCGCGAACTGGATGCACAACGGCCAACCGCTGGGTGCTCAGAATGCTTCAAGCACAGAAGACGGGGCTTACCCCCTGGGGGGCAAGACGAGTGGCATCGTTGCCAAAAACAGCGGTGCCAATGTTTGGATTCCTTCTGATAACGAGTGGTATAAGGCAGCGTATTACGATCCAGACAAAAGCGAAGCCGGAGTGGGCGGCTATTGGCTGCACGCGAATCAAAGTGATGCGATGACAAGCAATACGATCGGTGTTGCGGGTGCGTCAAATCATGAGGATGCGGATGGCTACGCGGTTTGGGCGGGTGGCACGTCATGGGGAATCACGAATGTCGGTGCCTACGGGTTGAACTCAGAAAGCGCGTATGGCACCAACGATCAGGCTGGTAACGTCTCTGAGTGGACCGATGGCGTAGTTGGCGGGACGTCGCGCCCACTGCGTGGAGGGGGGTGGCTCGGCGACGATAGCGCCCTGCTCGCATCCGACAGCTTCAGCATAGTCCCTGCGTTCCGGACCGTCTTCGCGGGTTTCCGAGTCGCCACTACCACTAAGAATTACGATGCAATCGCCGGTCGGATTCCACTCATCGCGCCAGTATTTTCTCCAATTGGCGGCGAGCATTTCAGTCCACTTACCGTCACAATCACCAGTCCGGACGGTGCGGATATCATTTATACCACGGACGGTAGCGATACGCTGCTTTCCGGCAACAGCAAGGCAACGCAAGTTGCATCGCCAGTCAGTGTTCCGCTGTCGGTATTGGGAGAAACCACGCTACGGGCTCATACCGTCGGGACCACGACGGTATCGCCCCAGGTTAGTGCGGTTTACCAACTCTCTGAAAGGCCTCCTGCCGCTCCGGTATTTTCTCCCACAGGCGGCGACTACCCCAGTCCGCTTACGGTCACAATCACCAGTCCGGACGGTGCGGGTCTGATTTACACCACGGACGGCAGCGATCCGCTGCTTTCCGGCAACAGCAAGGCAACGGAAGCCACATCGCCAGCCAGTGTTCCGCTGTCGGTATTGGGAGCCACCACGTTACGGGCTCACGCGGTCGGGGCTACCACGGTATCGCCTCAGGTTAGTGCGGTTTACAATCTCTTTGAAGTTCCTCCTGCCGCCCCGGTATTTTCTCCTACGGGCGGCGAGCACTTCAGTCCGCTTACTGTCACAATCACCAGTCCGGACGGTGCGGATCTCGTTTATACCACGGACGGCAGCGAACCGCTGCTTACCGACAACAGCATGGCAACGGAAGCCACATCGCCAGCCAGTGTTCCACTGTCGGTATTGGGAGCCACCATGCTACGGGCGCACGCCGTCGGGGCCACAACGGTATCGCCCCAGGTTACTGCGGTCTACGAGCTGTATGAAGCCGGCGAGGAGATGGCGCAGATCCCGGTGGGGAGCTTTACGATGGGTGACTCGCTCGACGGCTACGCGCCGCTGTCGCCATTCCCGCAGTCGCAGCCAGCGAGGAGCTTTACGATGGGTGACTCGCTCGACGGCGACACCGATGCACCACCTATAACGGTGAATGTAAGTGAGTTTTTCATTGGGAAAAATGAGGTGACGAAGGGCTTGTGGGACGAGGTGCGGACTTGGGGCCTAGCCAACGGCTACACCGACCTCGCTGTCGGAGCTGGCAATGCGACGCATCACCCGGCGCAGACAATCAGCTGGTGGGATGTCGTGAAGTGGTGCAATGCAAGGAGCCAAAAGGAAGGGCTTAATCCGGTTTACACGGTGAGCAATGCTGTGATGAAGTCGGGAACGGTAGCTCCAGTAGCAAACTTGAGCGCAAATGGCTACCGCCTGCCGACAGAGGCGGAGTGGGAGAAAGCGGCACGCGGCGGCGTGAATGGCAAGCGCTACCCTTGGGGGACTGATACGATCAGCCATAGCGAGGCAAATTATAGGGCAAGTTCGGATTTCTCATACGATCTAAGCGGAGCTGTGAACAATTTCCACCCGAAGTATGCAACGGATGATTTTGTATACACCTCACGGGTAGGGAGTTTCGCGGCGAACGGCTATGGCTTGTATGACATGGCTGGGAATGTGGGGGAGTGGTGCTGGGATATGTATGGGGCATCGACGTATGTGAACGGAGCGACGGATCCACGGGGAGCTGCTTTGAGCACGACGCAGGTGCTCCGGGGCGGCAGTTGGCTCTTAGACGCGTCCGATTGTGGTGCCGCGAAGCGCGCCAAGGCGGGGCCGTCCGGAGCATATGTATTCATCGGGTTCCGTGTTGCCCGCAGTTCAGCTGAAAGGCCTCCTGTCACCCCGGTATTATCTCCTATGGGCGGCGAGCACCCCAGTCCGCTTATGGTCACAATCACCAGTCCGGACGGTGTGGGTCTAACATATACCACGGACGGTAGTGATCCGCTGCTTCCCGACAACAGCATGGCAACGGAAGCCACATCGCCAGCCAGTGTTCAACTGTCGGTATTGGGGGCCACCACGCTACGGGCTCACGCCGTCTGGGCCACGCAGGTATCGCCAGAGGCTAGTGAGAATTACATGCTGTATGTGGAGTTGGAGAAGATCCCGGCAGGGAGCTTTACGATGGGCCGCACCAGTGGAGACACGGACGTCGATGCGCCATCTGTAACCGTAAATGTAAGTGAGTTTTTCATTGGGATAAATGAGGTGACGAAGGGCTTGTGGGACGAGGTGCAGACTTGGGGCCTAGCCAACGGCTACACCGACCTCGCCGTCGGAGCTGGCAGGGCGTCGAATCACCCGGCGCAGACAATCAGCTGGTGGGATGCCGTGAAGTGGTGCAATGCAAGGAGCCAGAAGGAAGGGCTTAATCCGGTTTACACGGTGAGCAGTGCTGTGATGAAGACGGGGACTACAGTGCCAACAGCAGACTGGAGCGCAAATGGCTACCGCCTGCCGACAGAGGCGGAATGGGAGAAGGCGGCACGCGGCGGGGTGAATGGCAAGCGATTCCCTTGGGGAACGGATCTGATCAGCCATAGCGAGGCAAATTACAACGCAAGTTTTGGTGGGGGTTACGATCGGAGCAATAATGTGCAATTTCACCCGACGTATAAAATTGATGGTTACCCATGGAGCGCACCGGTAGGGAGTTTCGCTGCAAACGGCTACGGCTTAAATGACATGGCAGGGAATGTGATCGAGTGGTGCTGGGATAGATATGGGGCATCGACCTATTCGAGCGGCAATACCGATCCACGGGGAGCTGCTTCGGGCGCGGACCGAGTGACCCGGGGCGGCGGTTGGTTTATCTACGCGATTACCTGCCGTGCCGCGCATCGAATGAAGTCCCAGCCCGCCACCAGTCATAGTTACCTCGGGTTCCGTGTTGCCCGCAGCTCAGCTCCCTAGGGCTTCGCTATCGATCGTTTTCAATCAATCAAACTTTCCAATATTATTAAGGCCATGAACACTCGAATTTTAACAGGCATTGGCGCCATGGGCGCGCTGCTGCTCGCCCCGCTGGTGCATGCTCAATACGAAATCAAGGGCGGCGTGAGGAACCTGCTGGACATTCGCCAGGCAGGTGCCTCCGCCACGGTTTCCGCCGAGGGTGTGGTCACGGCCATCACCGTCGGTGCCAGCAGCGGCGGTGCAGGATACACCTCGCCGCCCATTGTCACCATCGGCCCAGGTACAACGACGGCCACCGGCACCGCGGTGCTGACGGGTGGGGTGGTCACCTCGGTCACGATCACCCGAAGCGGCAGCGGCTACGACGCGGGTGCGCCGCCGGTGGTCAGCATCGCTGCGCCTGTCACTCCGGGGGGGCCGGCTGCCTCCACCCCGCAGTTCGCCGGGTTGGGATGGACCTCGGCCAGCGCGGGGCCGGTCTCGGCGCAGGACGTCACCGCTGGCCGTTACCCGAGCGCGAGCGGCGCCATTCTGGCGAGTGCCAGCTTTGGCGGGACGTTTGTGTCCGGTGTGCCGCGTTACTCGTTCGGCGATGTGATCGAGCCGCCGGAAGTGGACGGGGGTGGAGAATTCGCATCGAGCAACTATTGGCGTGCCGAGCCGGTCAAACCAGGTGAAACTTTTAGTCCCGCGCTGTTGAACAACGAGCTGGAGGATAGCTTACAGCCGCTCATCCCCACCGGCTCCGTCACGGTAAAGCAAAGCTCCACCACTTCCAGTCAGTTGGAGGTGGCCAGTGTGCCGGATAGCCTCACGGTCGGCGCCACTTTGCTGGGGCGCGAGGTGCAGCTGATCAATGGAACCACCCTATCGCTTTCGGGTCCGGCCAATGCCAACATCAGCGCCAGCACGGCCACGGGATTTCTGCCCTATCAGCCTTATTACTACAGTCCCCATGCGGGCAAGGTCTTTGCCAGCCAGACGGGCCGGGTGACCGTCACTTGGGTCTCGGTCCTGCCGGACACTTCGGTTGCCGGTGATACCATCCCGACTTACAAATTCTTTCGCGAGACCTTTTCGGTCTCCTCTGCGTCAAAAGCCCCCCCGCGGGTGATTTATTGGACGGAAAAGACCTTCGACGGCCCGGCCGTGAGCATCCCGACCGGGCGCATCGTCCGGGTCAATCCGGTTTTCAATGCTGTAGTCGCCGGTCAGGCTCCGGAATACACCCCGGTCGGCGGCTCGGCCAACCCGGGGTTCTCCGCGCCGGCCGAGCCACGCACGCTGTGGTTCGACTCGTTTTCCGGCCTGCCCTCTCTGCGCGCCTACAATGTGGAGGGCCGCGTCTTTGTCGAATACCTTGGCCGCGAGATTCAAGGCGAGGCCGGTCAGCATCAATTCCTCGGTGCCGACGTGGTGGAAATCCGCCGCAGCGCCGAGGTGGAGACCATCGTGACCGCGCTGGGTGAGCAACTACGCCCTCGTGAGGGGCCCGTGGAGAACGGGGACGACGAACTGATTCCCGTGACCCCCATGCAGGCCGCCGCGGTGAGCGGCAAGCCGCTCTATGGCATCTCCTTCCGGCCGAATGGAACCACTGAGTATTTTGCCGAACGTGAGAATCTGAACCCGGACAATCTGGTGCTTTACTGGACGAAGAAGCAAGACGCCTCGCTGTATTCCGTGGCGGGAGGAAATGTAGCCGGCTTGGATATCCGTTGGCCGGTGGCCAAGCGGAATTACCTCCTGCAGTGGCCTAGCAGTCTCGCCGACTATCTGCCGGTCATCGTCACCGACACCGGAGCCGACGCCACTCTCGGGCCGCAATTCGCCGCTATTAGCCTGCCGAGCATTGTTTTCCAAGACGATCCGCTGGAACTCGAGGCGCAGATTGACGCGATTTCCCAACGCCTGTTGGTCACCTTCACAGAGAGCAGCCCGGACCGGGTGAACCTCTCGCTGCTCAAGTTCAACTCGGTGGCGGGTGCCCAGTATGTGCGCTTGTGGCTTGAATCGGAGGACGCGCTGGGATCGCCCGCTGTGGCCGATGATCCGGCGACTCCGGGTGGCGATGAAAGCCGGCCCGCGGTCTATACGCTTAACGACCGCGATGGCGATGGCTTTCGCGATTGGTCGCCCGAGGCGCTGGCCGACGCTGCCACAGGCGGCCAGACCGCGGCCACGGTGGGCACCCGCATTGAGGCGCCCGGGCCGGAATACGGAGCGGCCGGTTATATTTCCCGCGGCGGCGGCTATTCCGCCGCCGCCTATGTGGATCCCTTGGGGGACGACGGTTTTGCTGGAGCGGCTGCCGGTGCAATCATCCCGGTCAACGCCTTGCAAGGGCAGTTTTCTCAGCCGCTGATTGGCGATGAACTGACGGTCTGGTGGTTCAAAGAAGTCTCCTTTCCCGCCGCAACGCAGATCACGCCGTTTTACTTGCCCACCATCGCCGCGCACTACAAGGTAAGTTGGCCAACAACTCCGCAGGAACTCGTGATCGCCTCGGGCAAGGGGCTGGAAAACCCGGGCCTGACCTCGGCCCAGACCTCCGGCAGCATCTACCGCCAGCCGGACCCAGCGCTGCCGGGTTACAATCCCAACGAAGAACATGCCCTGCTGATCGATGGCAATGTCTTTGCCCTGCGCGATGACTTGAACGATGCCACCAGCTCCCAGCCGTTCGTCTTGCTGCAATACACGGATGCCGCGGACAACCGTCCGGCGATGCGGGTCGCCAAGGTGGTCCGCGCCACTACCCCTTATCCGTTGGTTTACGACAAAATCGCAGGCACGCCGCTCACCTTGCCGATGCCTCTGGCCTTATTGCCGTTGCCCATTAAGCCCGATGGACTGGTGCGCAATGAAGAGGTCGTCTTGAACGGGGATGCCTTGCCTTTCACTGGCGCGTTTGCGGATAGCGCTGCCTATGGAAAGTTCACCTTCGAGGATCGCAAGGGAACGCATTGGTTGTTCCGTGGTCCACACGTGGGGGAGGTGGCGGCAGCGCAGCAGCCGAGCTTCGGCATGAAGTTGTATTACCAGCAGCGGGGGGACTTCGACTTCCCGGCCTTGGCCCTCGATGCGCAGCCCGCGCCGGGCGCCATCCAGCCTTTCATCGCGGACATTGGCAGCGGCTCTTCGGTCACCCTCACCTATCTGCCCAAGTGGCCGGACGATTCATCTTTGCCAGTTGAGCAAAAAAGTGTGGTGCCGGAGTTGGCGACAGGAGAAACCCTTGCCAAATCCAAGGCCAGCTACACCAACGGCGGCGGCCTCCCCCAAGTGATGGGCCAAAGCAGCGCACAGGTTCTCTATCAGCAATCCATCGCCAATGATGGGCTCGGTGCGCCTTCCGTGGCCTTGCACGATCCAATCCGCGAGAAAACCTCGGCGCTAGATAACTTGCCTGATACGCTGTTGACTAGCGAATACGCCGGAAAAACCTACTTCCAGGGCCTCCCGCCCAGCCTGCAGAACCGCGTTTATTACGATGGGTTCCAGAAAAAACTGGTGCTCATCGGCGAGTTTGTGGATGAGGAGGCGTCCGAGGATTACTTCCACCTCAACCAGCTCAGCAGCCAGGACCTGAGCGATCTCAAGGCGCTCTGCCAGAGTGACGATGCCGTCAAAACAACTTGGGATGAAGCCGTCGACGGGCTTTCCACCATGCTCGAGACTTTCCGTGAGAGCAGCACTGTGCCGGGAAGCTTTGTGGCGACAAGCTCGCTGGATCGGTCGATCGGGGCCATTGTGCGTTCCGACATCACCGATCCGGACACGGCGGTGGCGGCGTATGCCTTGAGCTCCACCGGAGACGGCATTGGCTATGTCACCCTGATGTTTGGCAATGGTAAGGCGTTTACCGATTCCGGGGATCCGGTGGATATGCAGATCATCAAGGTCAGTTCGAAACTGTATCCTGGAGACCTCAAGGTGCTGCTCTCGTCCAACCCGCTCGACGAAAAAGTGAACTTGCGCCACAGCGGCGATTACGGTGGCAAGCCGGAGAACTACGAGTTCCGCTACCGCTACGCCTTCAATGATAGCAGCGGGCAGGCACCGTTTCTCCGGATGGATAACAGCGACCCAAGCTCCGACTGGATTGATCCTGACCTCGATCCCTACAGCCTCAGCGGCGCAATCCTGGTGGGTGCCGCGAGCGAGGTCCTCAGCGATCCCGCCGTGCTGATGGGAGATGTCAATTTTACCATGAGCTACCGCCTCAAGGCCACAACGGCCTCACCCGCGAGCGATTGGTCGGACTGGACCATTCCGGCCCTCGTCGAAGGCTGGATCAAGCGCGTGCTGGCAAAAATTACGCCTTTTAACCAGCGCATGACGGATCTCTATGGCAACTCGATTAACACCGACGTTTCGCTGATCACCCAGGCAGGAAGCCGCTGGGAAGGTGACATCGCCCTCAACCTGGAGAACATCAACGACGCCGGGCTCATCGAGATTTACGAGACCGTGCTCAACCGGGGCAAAAGCTTCACCGTCGATTCCAACCTCGACACCGCCACGACCAACAATGCTCTAATCCTCGCCGCCGGCTACCTCAACGACCTTTACACCATCCTGGGCAACGAGGCCTTCGCGGATGCGGCCAATCCAACGATCTCGATCGACGACAAGGACAGCGTGACCGAGGTGAACACCAGCCGCTTCGCCTTCGAGGGCCAGGTGGCCAGCTCGCTCGATGAGGAGCTCGCCCTGCTGCGCGGCCGGGATGACTTCGCCTCGCCCGGCACGGGCTTCGCCCCGGCATACAACCGCCTGTGGTGGAACTACACCCGCGGTATCAACAGCGGTGAGGCGCTGTATGCGGTGAATTACAATATCGTCGAAAAGGAAGGCTCCAGCACCGCCGACGGCAATGTAGATGCGGCCGACGCGCAACGCATGTTCCCGCAAGGCCATGGCGATGCCTACGGCCACTACCTCACCGCACTCAAGGGCTATTACAAACTCCTGACCCACCCCTATTTCACCTGGGTACCCAGCGCCGAGACGGTGACGGTGCTCGGTGTGCCGGTGTCGGTGGACTACCAGGACGAGCGGAAATTCGCCGCCGCCGCCGCCAATGTCGGACGCAGCGCCCAGCAGATCCTCGGCCTGGTCCATCGCCAAAGCTACAAGGATGATACCAATGCCGGCTGGTCCCACTTCCGCGACGGCAAGGAGAATCCCCGCACCACCGTGGTCCGGCATCAGGGCATGGATGAAACCGCCAGCCGCTCGGCCCAGGGAGCTCTCTTCCACTGGATCGTCGGCAATGCCATGTTGCCGGATGAGGATCTCAATCCCGACCACAGCGGCGTGCAGATTGTTGACCGGACCACCGTGCCGGAACTCAACGAACTGCCCTCGCTGGCGGTCAGCTTCCAGACGAACATGGACTCCGCCAACAGCGGCCTCAATCCGCTGGGCCTGAGCCCGGGGGCGCTCGCTTTCGACCTCGATCCTTATTTTAACAATTCGCTAGGCCAAGAGCTCTCAGGCGTTGACCCGGGTGCCAGCCATTACGAACAGATATCCGCGCGTGCGTTGCGCGCCCTGAACAATGCCGCCGGTTCCTTCAATCAAGCCGCCACCATGACCCGCCTGCTGCGCAACCAAGAGAACCAGATTGCCGATCAGCAGAGGGCCATCGAGGACGAGGAATACGCGACGCTTCGGGAACTCCTAGACATTTACGGCAGCCCCTACGCCGGCGATGTCGGTCCCGGGAAGACCTATCCGCAGGGATACGAGGATCCGGACTATTTCCGCTGGAATATCATCGAGCGTCCACTCAACTGGGTTGACACCGCCACAGCGGTCGAGGTGACCTATCAATTGCCGACCCTTTACCCGACATTCACGGGAGAATCGATCGATACCATCCTAACAAGCTATGAAGAGGATACCATGGAAAGGACCTTTTTTGTGACCCCCAATCAATGGGTCCAGTTTGCCGATGTGGTCGGGACGGGCCAGCCTCTCGGCAAGCGGCCTTACACCGGCGCCTTACAGGACGCCCTGGTCGATGCGCAACTCGCCCAAATCGCTCTGCTCGCCGCGAACGATGATTTGCTGGACCTCAAAACGCGTTTTGATCGAGAAACAGAGGTATTGACGGGCTTGTTTGCGATGCACAGAAACCAGCTACAGAAACTTGAATATTTTAAAGGTGAGTTGATGAAAATGAGTACCACAGTGGCATCATTGGAGACTCTCGGAGAGTTGCTTACGGTTTCGGCGGAATTCGCAGGCGAGACTCCAAGGGACTTGTCAGGATTTTTCCCAACGGTAACAGGTCTTTCGAACGATGTGACCTCGACTGCGCGAGGGGCTCTCCGTGTTTTAGGTACTGGGACTAAGCACGGCATGTTAGTCAATGCCCTCGTCGCCAATTCAGCGGCGCGGTTTACGCAAGCGTATTGGGGCACCCAGCTGGAAAACGCCTGGGAACAGGAACTTTTGAACAGCGGCCTCGACCAGGACCAACTGCAGGCGGCCTTTGAATTCGAGCAGACTTTCCGCGAATTGATCAGGATGTACACCCGCTTCACCGAGCTGACGCACGCCTACGAAACCGCCACCCAGAAAGTCCAGAACTTGCAGGTGGTCGGGGACACCATCCGGCTGCGGCGCGAGACGCTGCGCCAGCGTGCCGCCTCGGTGATCAACGGCTACCGCACCAAGGATCTGAGCTTCCGCACCTTCCGCAACGAGGCTCTTGTGCAATACCGGACCTTGTTCGACCTCGCCAGCCGCTACAGCTACCTTGCGGCCAAGAGCTACGACTATGAAACCGGTCTGCTCGGAACTCCCCAAGGCCAGGCCGTGATCAATCGTCTGGTGTCCTCCCGCTCGCTGGGGGACCTCACCGACGGCGTGCCGCAGGCAACCACCAGCACCCTCGGTGACGCTGGACTCGCCGGAACGATGGCCCAGCTCAATGCCGACTTCGCTGTCGCCGAGGGTCGTTTGGGTATTAACAATCCGGATCATTACAACACCCTCTTCTCGCTACGTCAGGAACTGTTCCGCATCCTGCCACATGTCGAAGGGGAGACGGCAGCCCCCGACGAAGCCTGGCAGCAAACGCTTGAGCAGCACATCGTGCCCAATATCTTGTCCGACCCGCAGGTGGCCGCCTATTGCCGGGGCCTGAAGAAAGCCGACGGCAGTGCAATTCCCGGCTTCATCATCCCGTTCACCACCACCATCGAGGACGGCAAAAACTTCTTCGGCCTCAATCTCGCGGCCGGAGACCACGCCTACAGCCAGAGTAACTTCACCACCAAGATCGCCGCCGTCGGCCTGGCGCTGCCCGGCTACGTCGGGATGGTCGATGGGGAATCCACCGCGCCCGGAGCCCTGAGCGCGACGCCGTATGCCTATCTGATTCCTTGCGGCTCCGATTTCATGCGCACGCCGCTGGGGGACACCGGTGACATCCGCAGTTGGCAAGTGGTCGATCAGGCCCTGCCACTGCCATACAACCTCGGTGCCAGTGATTTCAACACCACGCAGTTCTTCAGCGCGACTGGCACCCTGAGTGAGCACCCATGGGTCATCCGCAAGCATCAAGCGTTCCGAGCAGTGGCCGATCCATCGTTGTTCCAAGCCGGCGACCTGCCGACCGTCTTCACCAACGCCCGCCTCATCGGCCGCAGTGTTTGGAACGGCCAGTGGAAGATTGTCATCCCCGCCATCACCCTACTCAACAACGAGCAGCAGGGCTTGAACAACTTCGCCGCCTCGGTGGATGACATCAAACTCTTCCTGCGCACTTACTCAAATTCTGGAAACTGATGCAACGCGACCCAACCCTTGGAGTTTGGGTCGCGGAGCGACTTAATATCACGCTTGTCATTTAAAATGCCACGTTGGTCACTTTTTCGCTTGCGCTCGGTTGGAATTAGCTGCTTTTAATTCTTTCGCGCTACAGATCCTTGTTTGCCCGAGTCATTCGATCCGATGAAACTAACAGACTTAAACTCTCCTCCGACCACAAAGCCAGCGGCGCTGGGCCTCTTGGTCGCAGTCGCTTGTTGGCTGGTATCCGCCATGCCTGCCGCAGCCTTTCCACCTGCGCCGTATTACACGATCTACGGCATGGTGCGCGATCAGGTCGGCCAGACGATCATGGCGGACGGCGCGGATGTGATCCTGCTCAAAGGTGGGGTGGAAGTCGGGCGCACACCGATCCACTCCGGCATGCAGATTGATCAGAACTACGAGCTGCAAATGCGTATCGACCATGGGCGTAACGGCACCACTT
>Ga0209390_10005126_pt1 | contig 18896 bp, 23 predicted proteins | sample BON01_FD_187212 | JGI IMG/M metagenome (GOLD analysis project Ga0209390, IMG submission 187212) | Freshwater microbial communities from Lake Bonney liftoff mats and glacier meltwater in Antarctica - BON-01 (SPAdes) (version 2) | ecosystem: Environmental > Aquatic > Freshwater > Ice > Glacier...
ATAGACTGAACCACTCGCTAACCTTGGACTGCGAAAGTTCAAAAAGACAACCGTGGTAGCTCTGAGTAGGGTTTTCTTTCAAGTAAAGTAACATAAAATCCAACTTGGAGATACTGCCATAAAGGCTGCTGTTTTTCGGTTCTTTGAAACTCGGAATCAAACGCTGTTTGCCTTTCAAAGTGTATTGAGATAAATACGAAATTACGTGTCTGTCAAAAACTTCAAGCAAACGCCCGTAACAAAATTGGTTTAGACTCGTCAATGCCCTAAATTTTGGTAAGGCTGCACGGTGTTTTGGATATATTTGTTTCATCGCAACAAATCTAAAGCCTGGCAGCCTAAATTTAAGCAATGAACTAAAATTCGTGATAATGTCTAATATCCTTCAAAGCAAATACAATAATAAAGGCTGAGATTCCAGTTCCTGTTAATCGTTCGGCGAAAACTTCTGTTAGGCCTATTGTTCTGAAAATCAAAAGTAACTCAACCAAGATCACTAGAGTCTTCAAAATTGTAGCTGTGAAATTTGCAAGAAGAGGGTCTTGCATCCATTTTGACAATCTGCTACTAAGGAAGGTTTTGGATTGGCGGGCTAAAAATACGAAAACAATCAGAATTGCAACTGATAGTCCAACGAGAATTAAGCCATGGCGAATCGTCTGCCAATCCGTATCAAAAAAGTTAAGAACCTCTTCCATATTGAGGAATTTAAGAAAAAATCAAAACAAAAGCCTCGTAAGTCTACGAGGCTTTTGTACCAGGAGCGGGAATCGAACCCGCACGAGATTACTCTCACAAGATTTTAAGTCTTGCGTGTCTACCTATTCCACCACCCCGGCTTCACTTGGACTTGACCAAGCTACTTATTGACCCTAAACAAGAAAGCCCTTGAATCAAGGGCTTTTTCGAGCGGGAGACGAGATTCGAACTCGCGACCCCGACCTTGGCAAGGTCGTGCTCTACCAGCTGAGCTACTCTCGCTTTTAAAGACTTAGAACGTGATCTAAGCGTGTTATGAGTACAAAGGTAAGCCTCAGAAATATAATTACAAGAGTTCAGTCTTTAATTTTTTTTCAATTACTTATAAATCTAGTCTTAGAGCTGATTTTCAGGCAACTACCAAAAGTTACAGGAGGCGATAATTTTAATCATCTCCCCCATATTTCTTGCATCAAGTGTCTTAAGTATATTTTTTCGATGTGTACCCACTGTATTGACTGAGATATTGAGAACCTTGCCAATCTCTTTTGATTCCTTACCATCAAGGATAATTTTGGCTATTTCTTTTTGCTTCTTAGTTAGTTTGATAGTCCACTTTTCCGGAGTTTCTTTACTGACAAAAATTCGTGTGCCATCCTTCTTTTTATAGGAATAGTTCCAATCATATGACTTGATGGCCGGTGGATTCTGAAGTTGCAAGATTACGTGCAGATCCACAACAAAGTTACCCTGAGAATCAATGACAAAGGGTTTTGCCTTACTAGTCACCCATATCACCTCTTGAGTAATTCGATGAATCCAACGTGTGGTATAAGTAAATTCGTAGGTATACTTTTCCTCAATAGCGAGACTATGAAATGAGTCGAAAACTATCTTTTGAAAGCGAAGTAACTCCTCTCGATCTTCAGGATGAATCATGGTAATAGAAGCCTCAATTCCTTTTTCCCTAAAAATAGATTCAGGATATCCCGTGACGGACTCTACTTCTCCTGTGAAAAATGCCAATCCCAAACTTCGATAATCAAAACATGCGATGATAAACCCCTCACGCATTGCTATATTTTTACTTAAGGCTTCTAAATCCTGAAGCATCTTTGCCTCATCAGGATGATCTTTAAATTCTTGAGCTTGCCATTCCTCAAAAAATTTAGAGTACTTGTCTTGCCTCCATAAATTTTTTAAAAGTACTTTATTTATCAAAATTTCAATCTTTTTTGTCGATTAAATAAATGCAGATAAAATTCAACTGGCTAAGCTTCAATTTTCTTTTTGATCTCATGCAGTTTGAGTAGTGCTTCAATTGGCGAGATCGAATTGATATCGACTTTTTCTATCATTTCCTTAGCCTCCTTAAATTTCGGATCAATCTCGAACATACTTAGCTGGTAATTATTCTTTGGAATAGATTGCATGGTGTCTTTTCCACTTTTTACAGATTTATCCTGCTCCAAATGAGACATTATTTCTGCTGCTCTGAGCACTATGGGATTTGGCATCCCTGCCATCTGAGCAACGTGAATACCAAAGCTATGCTCACTGCCACCAGGTTTGAGCTTACGCATGAAAAGCACCTTATCACCAACCTCCTTTACTGAGACGTTGAAATTCTTGATTTTTGGAAAATCCGCGGCGAGTTGGTTCAATTCATGATAATGTGTTGCAAAAAGAGTCTTTGCTTTGAACGTGGGATGATTGTGAAGGTATTCTACAATGGACCAAGCTATTGAAACTCCATCGTAGGTGGAAGTTCCTCTTCCTATTTCATCCATAAGGACTAAACTTCGATCAGAAAGATTATTTAGAATACTTGCTGTCTCAGTCATTTCCACCATAAATGTCGATTCGCCTTTGGATAAATTATCTGATGCTCCAACTCGGGTGAAAACCTTATCAATTATTCCTATTCGAGCAAACGAGGCTGGCACGAAAGAGCCCATTTGAGCCATCAGGACAATCAATGCAGTCTGTCGAAGCAATGCTGATTTACCCGCCATATTGGGCCCGGTAATAATGATGATCTGCTGCGTGTCATTATCTAGGTAGATGTCATTTGGCACATATTGTTCACCATGCGCCAACTGCCTCTCGATGACTGGATGGCGACCTTCTTTGATTTCGAGGGTTTCTGTATCGGAAATCTTTGGTCGGCAATAATTATTTGAATTAGCTACAGTGGCAAATGAAAGCAGCGCATCTAAAGTACCCAAAACTCTTGCATTCTGCTGAATCTGGACGACATACTGAGCCGTCTCTTCCACTAATTCCTGGAAATAGCGCTGCTCGATCCCCACCATTTTTTCCTCAGCATTGAGAATTTTTTCTTCGTATTCTTTTAGCTCTGGAGTAATGTAACGCTCAGCATTTACCAAAGTCTGCTTTCTGATCCATTCCTGTGGGACTTTGTCTTTGTGCGCATGCGTGACTTCCAAGAAATAGCCAAAGACCTTATTAAATGCAATTTTTAAAGAAGTGATCCCCGTATTTTCAATTTCTCTTTTTTGGATTCTCAACAGAAAATCTTTGCCGGAAGTCGCTAAACCTCGGTATTCATCCAATTCATTGTCGACGCCATCTTTGATTATCCCTCCCTGATAAGTCAGCATCGGAGCATCCTCTTTGAGTTCCTTTTCAATTTTTTCCAACAAAAATTCACAAAGGTGTAATTGATCAGAAAGTTTCTTGAGCGTAGGATTTTTCTGTGTTTTGAGGAGTTCTTTAATCGGTCTCGTGACCAGAAGCGCCTTTTTAATTTGATTTAATTCCCTAGGGTTGGCCCGACCTACGACTACTTTGGAAATCAAGCGTTCTAAATCACCAATCAATTTCAAGGACCTGATTATTTCTTCAATTAATGTATGATTCTGAAAAAAGAAATCGACTACATTTAAGCGTTCATCGATCTGATTTTTTTCTTTCAATGGAAGAACTATCCATTTTTTCATCATTCTTGACCCCATCGGAGTGACCGTCTTATCGAGAATAGTAATCAAAGGAACTCCCCCTTCATGCTGCGCAAATACCAACTCTAGGTTTCTGATGGTAAACTTATCGAGCCAGACATATTTCTCTTCGGCAATCCTGGAAATCGAAGAAATATGTTGAATTTCCTTGTGTTCGGTCTCCTCGAGGTAATATAAAATCGCACCGGCTGCGATAATCCCAGAATCTAATTCTTCGATCCCAAACCCTTTAAGATTTGCTGTAGCAAAATGCCCTTTTAATTTTTCATAAGTGAAATCCTTTTGATACACCCAGTCCTCACAGTGAAATGTGATATACTCATCTTTGAGGAGTTCAGAGGCTAGTTTCTTTGCTGCCTTGCTGTAGATGATTTCTGAGGGGCCAAAGCTTTGAATTAGTTTTTGCAAATACGCGATCTTACCTTCTGCGCACATAAACTCACCGGTTGAAAGGTCTAAAAAAGCAATTCCATGTATTTCCTTTCCAAAATGGATTGAGGCGAGGTAATTATTTTTTCGAGTATCCAGAACCTGATCATTAAAGGACAGTCCTGGAGTGACCAGTTCGGTAACTCCCCTTTTGACAATCCCTTTGGCCGACTTCGGATCTTCTAATTGATCACAAATTGCAACTCGATTCCCGGCTCTTACTAGCTTTGGCAAGTATGTGTCTAATGAATGATAGGGGAATCCTGCCAATTCGATGTGAGAAGCTGCGCCATTAGCCCGCTTAGTTAGCACGATATCTAATATTTTACTTGCTTTGACGGCATCATCCCCAAAGGTCTCATAGAAATCTCCAACTCGAAAAAGTAACAAGGCACCGGGATGCTTCGCTTTGATCGCGTTGAATTGCTTCATCAATGGAGTTTCATTTCCGTCTTTTGACTTACTCATGTGTTGGGCATAACTTTTATTTCTGGAGAAAATTTAGGTGATTCAAAGCTCAAATTAGTGTAATCAAAAAGGAGTACAAAAAAGGATGAAAAAATTAAGTATGGAAGAGCTCAAAAGGCTCTCTGTAGAACAATATAAAGAAGTTGAAAAATCTCCAATTGTTTTGGTTTTGGACAATGTAAGAAGTTTGAATAACGTAGGCTCTGTATTCCGAACAGGAGATGCCTTTCGAATTAAAAAAATATACCTCTGCGGAATCACGGGGACGCCACCTCATCGGGATATTCAGAAAACAGCCCTCGGAGCGACTGAGTCAGTTGAATGGGAATATTTACTCACTACAGCTCTTGCCGTGGAAAAACTTAAATCCGAAGGCTATATTATTTGTGCCTTAGAGCAAGTGGATCGATCTGTGATGCTCAATAAATTTGAGGTGAAAAATGGATACAAGTATGCTTTGATCTTCGGAAATGAGGTTTTTGGAGTCGAAGATGACATCTTAAAAGCATGTGATCATGTACTGGAAATCCCCCAATTGGGTACCAAACACTCCCTGAATATCTCAGTCTCCACAGGCATTGCTGTTTGGGATTTGATGGTGAAAATGAAGCAGTTTTAGTTTTTAGCGAAGCGATATCGAATACCAAATGTGCCTCTAAATAAGGTGCCATCATTAAATCCAAATATTGGAGTTCCTTCGATATGAAATCCAAAATCTTTTTGCTCAAAAGGATAAATATTCAATCCCACCGGGACGACCAGCCCTTCAAAACCCCCAACTCTAAGTCCAAGCCCTGCATAAAACTCATAACTTTCTTCATTTTTAAGAATATAATTTCCCGCTAATTCCAAAGATATATCCTCAAAAAATTGGTCTGTTCCCACTCTAAATTCAGGGATAAAACGTTCGCCAAACTGATAATTCACTCCAATGAAAGGGAGGTTGCTTTGGTGAAAAGACACAGTGGTCTGTGAATAAGCGGACATAGATAATAGTCCAAATAAGGCAATGAGAAGAATTTTTTCATTTGTATACAAGTTAATTGTGTAAAATCTATTAGAATCCCAACTCGCTGATTTTAACATGGGTCTTGATCATATTACTGCTGGCTTTAGCGACAATTTTTCCAGAGTCTTTTGTTATTACGGCCTCCCAATGATTTAGGTTTGCTCCTGATCGGATTAATTTTGCCTCGACTTGTACGTTCTCACCAAATTTGGCGGAGGATAAAAAATCGACATTCAAGTTGATCGAGCTCATCAAATATTCTGAGCCCATCGTAAAGTTTGCCATTCCGATCACATCGTCCAGCATCAATGAAGAAACGCCACCGTGTAGAATTCTGCCTGGGTTGCAGAACTCATTTCTGACTTCATAGGCTACTTTTACATAACCTGATTCGATTTCCAAAAGTGTCCCAGCTAGCCAATTTCCAGCTGGAGAAGGAGTGTTAGTCAATTTTTTGCCAATCATTTTTTGAAAAAATGTCAATTGTGAATTCTGTTTCTCACTCATTGCTTGGTAATTATTGTGTTAAATTTTTAAAGTCTTCTAAGATTGTCTTTATGGCTTCTTTTTCTTTCAATGAAGTCCATATCGGAATCCAGCCCTCATCTGTTTGCAATTCAATCAATTCAGAACTTTTGACGGCAGGTTTTAAAATTTCAAAATATCGAAGGTGATCCGCTTTATTTCCATTTTCAAAAGAGTAGCTTTCCAGACCCTTTGCAGATTTCAGCCTAAGCGAAACAGGCCAATCCAAATTTATAGGTTCGAGGTAGATGTAGGCTTCTTCTTTAACTGGGTTTAAGATTAGAATTAGCCCCAAGTTTGGATTCTCATCTTCGTTATTAAAAGCCTTATTTCGAAAAATTTGCATTCCCGCATCTGTTCTGAATTCTCGCTCATAATTAATCCCCCGAACATTACTGAAATATATTCTTGCAGAGCTACTCATTCGAAAGTCCCCGTCTTTACCAGTATTATTGGCTCTACGGTCGTTAAAAAATGAAAATAAAATAACCAAAGCAATAGATATGAGTCCAAATACTTTGATGATTTTAACAAGTTCAGGTGTGAGCGTAGAATTCGTTTTGATTGGCTTTGCCATGACTAATAAGAGAATTCTTTTTTTGTTTCTTTGAGCTTTTCAAGAAGTAAACTTCGGGAATTTTGAATATGTTTTCAGTGACATTGCGCTGTCCAATTACCCATCTGATGACATATTTATCATCTAGTTTTATAGGATAGAAAAGTGCAAGATCTGTGCCATTGACGCTATTCATCCAAGTCTCATTGACTCTGTTTACATCATCGAGCCCTAGTTTTTCTGTAAAAAACTGAAAGCAAATGATGTTGAAATTCCCAAGAGCTAAAATTTCCAACTCAGCATAAGTCAAAATGAGCTTTTCAGTGCTTTTAGCAATGGAAATATGAGTTATAAACTTTTGACAAACTCCTTCCAGGCCATGAGACTTATTGCGAACCAAAACTTCAATGCCCTAAATCTCCGGCCCAATTGAATTCCCCAATCCGGGTAATTACTCACTTCATCATCCAGATCAGTTTTAAGGTATTCTGGAGGCATGAAAAAAGTATTGTTCAAGTATGCACGCTTCTTTGAAGTACCTAATGGTACAATCGAAATTGGTAAATATCCATTTGCGTGGATTAAACACATAACTGTTACTCGCTCATGAGCTTCGATTAATTCCCGACATTCGGGCAAAACAAGTGCTATTATGGCAAAGACTGCATCAATGTGATGCATAATATCAAATGCACCTCAGACTTCATAAATTTGCCGAAGGGGATCTATAGCAGTTGAGCTGTTCGTCCCTTAGGCTGAAATCACACAAAGTGATCGAAATCCATTTTCTAAATCTGCTCTAATTACTTGCTCTAATGCTTCAGGAATCATTGTGAAGTTTTTATCAAAGGAATACGGACCAAGTTAGCAGCCCCAATTCCTGCAATTTTCAGCGCCTTATCAATTGAAGAGTGTACATGAGCCGAGGAATAAACTCGAAATACCTCACCGTTGGAAAAGCTATTTTCATTAATCTCATAATTGATCGCTTTCTCCCGAGCAGTCAACAAAGCGCTCAGCGTCGCCGTACGTGCTGTATCATGGATGCAGCCCTTACAGAAGAATAATTCCTTTGGCATCTCTGATCCAATCGCATACCTGCTCTTCCAGTTCTGTTGCGGCAGGGGAGTGAGCCAAGACATGCATTGAACACCCATTGTAGACATCAGCATCTCTGCAAGGGTTTAAGGCTCAGAATTATTCGTAGGGAAATAGGCGAAAAAAGCAGGGTGTTGCCAATGTGTCATCCCAGGAACGATTATTTCTTTAAAGTCCTGCATGATCAGATCAAATGACTCGCCTTTTTTTGATGGATTAAGTGAAAGCTGGTTGATGATCTCTCGCGGGACTACTTCTGGAGTAACTCGATAATTTTCTTTTTGCTCCAAATAATCTTCCATCCAATCGACTAACTCATGTGCTCGTTATCTGAATTCTGATTTTTCCATATTTACTTAGTGAACGTATGAGCCGGCATTTATATCAATTGTGGCTCCGGTGGCATGATCTGCCAGTCCAGAACAGAGTAAAGTGACCATAGGAGAAATGTCCTCTGGCTTGGTAAGCTCCGAGAGCGCAATATCATTCAAGGCAAATCCTTCTCCATATTCTGATAGAATCTCTTCAGCCATATCAGTTCGAGTAAACCCTGGAGCTATCAAAAATGCTTTTATTCCTTGTTTGCCATAGTATCGAGCAATTGAACGAGTGATACTTACAATTGCCCCTTTGGAGGCTGCATAAGCGATGTAATCTGTCGTATCTCCTCTGAATGCTGCTCTGGAAGAAATATTGATTATCCTTCCTTGTTGATTTGCCAACGCTTGATCAACAAATTCCTTGCAAAGAATCGCTAGAGCAGTAGTATTCACGGCGAGTGTTTCATTCCAGATTTGAAGCCACTCTTTTGTTTCCAAGGTATCAGGTGCTGATTTTGCAATTCCTGCATTATTTACCAAGGATGTAATCGGTCCATATTTAGCTACTAATTTTGGGATGTAACCTATTACCTCTTTGGTATTTGAAAGGTCACAAGACTCAAGAAAAGCTGGATTTACAAGTTCATCGAGAAGAGATTCAGCTTCTTTTATATTCTTATTAAAGTGAATAATGACAGTGGCCTCTGAGTTTGAGAGCTGCTTTGCAATCGCTCTTCCGATGCCCCTTGAAGCACCAGTAACAAGTATTATCTGATTTTTTAAAGAAATATTCATTCGTGAACAGAATTAGATTGAGTTTGGGCAATAACTGGTGAAAGATTTAGAGCACTTATTTTGTCAGGTATAGACACTTCAATTTTAAAGCTTCACCTGCTGTAAATTTGGTAATTGAACATGAGCCAAATGGTGCATACCATGCCAGGCATACATTAAAGTAACTTCCGCCAAAGATTGACTTCGCTGTTTTTGAGGGTGAAAAAAGGTTTTCCGAAAGTCGGCTTCAGTCATTTCACAAAGGAGCAATCCCCACTTTTCATGCACCGCCTTAATGATTGCCATGGAAGACTCAATTCCCATTACTGAATCCGGCAAGTTTGCCCAGGCAGCCTCATCATATCCATTGACGGTGGGATTTTCTTCTGTTAACGCTAGTTTAAAACGAATGAAGGCATCCATATGGCTATCGGCGAGATGATGGATGACTTGCTTGATCATCCATCCTCCAGGCCTGTAAGGAGTCTCAAGGTAGGCTTCACATTTCCCCACCAAAGCAGTCTCCAAAAAGCTTGAGAATTTACTAAGACAGAATACCGCTTCTTGGATTTGAGTTGAATCAATTGATTCTGGGACAACAAATCGTCCGATGGGAAATTTTAAGTATTCGATCGCTATCATAATTTTATTTGCCTCCGGCTGCTAATGTGACCAAATCTACAGTATTTACCTTATTTGACAATAAGACATTTGCACACGCACACATGGTGGCTCCTGTGGTAAGCACATCATCTACAAGCATAATACGGTGACCAGCCACTGAAATCAGAGGAGAAATTTGGAAGACCTCCGCTACATTTGACATTCGCTCCAATCTGGTTTTGTTGGTTTGTGTTTCAGTAAATTTTTTTCGTTCCAATGCATTCTCTAGTGGAATAGAAAGTACTTCGCTTAAGCCCAAACCGAACTTTTCACTTTGATTATATCCTCGCCGTTTAAGCTTTAGTGAATGTAGTGGGACAGGAACGATCAATGTCCAATCTGGAAGACAGTTACTTTCGATTAATAATCTCCCGTACAGGATTCCTAGCTGATGAGCAAGTTGCGGCTTATTTTTATATTTCAACCTATGCAAGATTTTTTGACTTTTACCTTCTTTGGTAAACTTCAAATAAGCCATAGCTCTTCCTATTTCACTTAAGCCTCTTATTTTATCCATAAGATCGTTATCCATAGCTCTTAGATGATAACTTGTTACAGGAAGGGTCCCAACACAGATAGAACATAGAGAGTTTTCTCCATCAAAAAGCGTACGTGCGCACAACTCACAGTTTCGCGGAAAAATTAAATCCAAAAAATCTTTGACGTAAAATAAACGCATCGCTAAAAAGGCTTGTTGTAAACTCCCAAGGATATATTCATAGTATATTTGTGATAATTTATTTCCTAAACTGTTAATTTAATGAATCCAATAGAAGAATTCAATGACTATCGTAGCAAAATGAATGAAAGTATTTTGGCTGCAGATAATAAGGTAATTAAACGTTTTTTCAACTTAGATACCAATGCATATGCAGCTGGTGAGATAAATATAAAAACAAAAGAAATGATCGGACTAGCCTGTTCTATGGTTTTGAGGTGTGATGACTGTATCAAATATCATTTGGGAAAATGCTATGAAATAAAACTTACCAAGGCCGAGATATTTGAAGTTTTCTCGATTGCAACGTTAATTGGTGGATCGATTGTAATCCCACATTTAAGAAGAGCAACCGAATTTTGGGAAGAGTTAGAAAAGCAGGTTTAATATGAAAAGAGATTTAGAACTCGAGAAGCGTTGGTCAAAACTGCTGGATGGATTAAAAGAAACAATCGGAAAAAAACCTGCGGACTTAAATGGCGTTCTGTTCCTTATTGGAGTTCAAGAGCTGGGACAAGGCACGAAAGTATTCAGTAAAGAACAAAAGCAGGATTTGATACATATTGCTATTTGCAAGGTTTTAAGTTTTGCTGGATTTTATGAGATTGATTTTATGGATCAAGATGGTTGGCCTCATTGGAAATTAATTAAAGAGCTTCCGAACTTCGACATACTTGAACAGGAAAAATTTCTCAAAATCCAAGTTTTAGAATACTTTGAGAAAGAATATCAAATTGAAATAAAATAATCTGTGAAAATCATATCCTACAACGTCAACGGAATTCGTGCTGCCATGAACAAGGGGTTCGTAGAGTGGCTGGTGTCTGAAAATCCAGATATAATTGGTTTACAAGAGATTAAGGCAGAATTATCTCAAATTAATCCGGCCGTTTTTGAAGATTTGGGCTATACAATCTATTGGTATCCTGCGGTAAAAAAGGGTTACAGTGGAGTAGCTATTCTAACTAAGATTAAGCCAAAATCTGTTAAGTATGGGATGGGTATATCAAAATATGACGACGAGGGGAGGATGCTTCAAGCTAATTTTGATGGATTTAGCTTTATCTCAGCTTACTTCCCATCCGGCACCACTGGCGATGTCCGTCAAGGCTTCAAGTACAAATTTCTTGATGATGTTTCCGGATATATGCTGGATCTGAGAAAAGAAAACCCTAAGCTCATCTTGAGCGGTGATTATAACATCTGTCATAAAGCAATTGATATTCATAATCCTGTCTCAAATAAAAACAGCTCTGGATTTTTGCCCGAGGAGCGAGCTTGGATGGATAAGTTTACAGCGTCTGGATTTATAGACAGTTTTCGGTATTTCAATGAAGATCCTCAGCAGTACACTTGGTGGAGTTACAGAGCTGGTTCACGTGCCAAGAATCTAGGATGGCGAATTGACTATCACATGGTGACCAATGAATTGCAAAATAAACTTAAAAGTGCTGTAATTTTACCAGATGTAATTCATTCAGATCATTGCCCTATTGTTTTAGAATTAATCTAAAACTTAGCCAAAAGGAATATAGTTTTTGAACAAAGCCCCCATGAAAACCATAAAAATTTCAATACCTTCTCTTATTGAGAATATTAAAATTATTGAAAGCTTCATCGATAATGCTAAAGAAAGCTTTGAAATTAATGATGACATCTATGGAAATATTATGATATCTGTAACCGAGTGTATCAGTAACGCCATTATCCATGGGAATCAGAACCAAAAAGAAAAGCTCGTATACTTGGAGCTTGCAGTAGAAAATAATACCCTAATGTTTACGATTGAAGATGAAGGCAAAGGATTCGATCAAACAGAATTGAAAGATCCGACCGCCCCAGAGAATATAGAGAAAACTGGTGGTCGTGGTATATTTCTAATCAAACATTTAAGTGATGATGTAAAATTTGAAGAAGATGGAAGAAGAACCATTTTATCATTTTACATGAGTTGATAATGGCAATTAATTTCTTTTATGAGGAAACTCAATTCAAACTACCGGAAAGACAGAAGCGAAAGACGTGGCTACGAGAAATAGCCAAAGTTGAATCTTTTAAGATTTCAGAATTAAATTACATATTCTGCTCGGATGAATATTTATATCAAATCAATGTAGATTATCTAAACCACGACACGTTAACGGATATCATCACTTTCGACAACTCAGAGAAAGAAAAAGAGCTAGCTGGGGATATTTTCATAAGTATTGATCGTGTAAATGAAAATGCTGAAAAACATAAGATTGATCAATCAACAGAATTGAGTAGAGTAATAAGCCATGGCCTATTCCATTTGCTTGGATACAAAGACAAGTCAAAAGACGAAGCCATAGCAATAAGAGCAAAAGAAGAGTTTGCCATAGAATTATTTAGTAAGACATAGTTCCACGTGAAACAAAAAACGCTAAATCACTAATTAGCTATAAGTTTCACGTGAAACACATAAGCAATAATTTAATGTTTCCAATATACGATGTAATAGTAGTAGGTGCTGGACATGCCGGATGCGAAGCTGCGCATGCTGCTGCGAAAATGGGCTCTAAAGTCCTCCTCTGCACAATGAATATGAATTCCATAGCTCAAATGTCATGTAATCCAGCTATGGGCGGAGTGGCCAAAGGTCAGATTGTTCGGGAAATAGATGCGCTCGGAGGAATGTCCGGGATCATTTCGGACAAATCAATGATTCAGTTCCGTATGCTAAATCGGTCTAAGGGCCCGGCGATGTGGTCCCCACGTAGCCAAAACGATCGAATGAAATTTGCTGAGGAATGGAGATTGGCATTAGAACAAACACCTAATGTAGACTTCTGGCAAGAAATGATAACTGGGATCACTACTCATCAAGGTATGGCTACCGGCGTGCGGACAGGCATGGGTATCGAGATTAAATCAAAATCTTTGATTCTAACCAACGGAACATTTTTAAATGGAATTATACATATCGGTGAGAAACAATTTGGAGGAGGTAGAACGGGTGAATCAGCAGCTACCGGAATTACTGAACAATTGATAAGTTTAGGATTTGAAGCAGGTAGAATGAAAACAGGAACACCTCCCAGAGTAGATGGGAGAAGTCTGGACTTTAGCAGAATGGAGGTTCAATATGGAGATGAAAATCCTGAAAAATTCAGCTATTCTAATCTAACCACATCACTGACTACGCAGAAAAACTGCTGGATAACTTATACCAACAAAGATGTCCACTCAACATTAGAAGAAGGTTTCGACAGATCACCTATGTTCAATGGAAGAATTCAAGGCCTTGGGCCTCGCTATTGTCCTTCCATTGAGGATAAAATAAACAGGTTTGCTGAGCGTGATAAACATCAGATCTTCGTAGAGCCAGAAGGATGGAATACTGTTGAAATGTATGTTAATGGTTTCTCAACATCTTTACCAGAAGATATTCAATACAAGGCTATGCGGAAAATAGCGGGCTTTGAAAATGCGAAAATGTTCCGGCCTGGATATGCCATAGAGTACGATTACTTTCCTCCAACACAATTGAAACTGACCTTAGAAACGCAACGAATTGAAAACTTATACTTTGCAGGTCAGATAAACGGAACAACAGGATATGAAGAAGCTGCTTCACAGGGACTAATTGCAGGAATTAATGCTTCCTTAAAAATACAAGAACAAGATGCATTTCTATTAAAACGATCAGATGCTTATATAGGAGTATTAATTGATGACTTGATTAATAAAGGCACCGATGAGCCATATAGAATGTTCACTTCAAGAGCGGAGTTTAGACTGCTGCTCAGACAGGATAATGCTGACCTTCGACTCACCCCGATGGGCAACAAAATTGGATTGGCCGATGAGGAGAGAATGCAAAACGTAAACAAAAAAAGAGAAAATACCGCTTTGCTGATTAATGATCTAAAACAAAAAAAGGTAGATCCAATACGAATTAATTCAGGGTTGAATGCAATAGATTCTGCAACCATCAAAGAAAAGGTATCCTTAGAAAAACTTATAAGAAGACCACAAGTAGGGATAGCAGAGCTAATGGAAATAGATCCAGAAATAGCTGATTATTTTAAAAAATATGAGAAAGACGTTTTAGAACAAGCAGAAATCCTGATAAAATACGATAGCTATATCGAAAAAGAACAGCAAATGGTTAAAAAAATCAGCAGTATGGAAAATTATAAAATTCCCATACAATTTGATTATAAAACTATAACAGCCCTGTCAGCTGAAGGAAAACAAAAACTAAGCAAAATAAAGCCAGAAACTTTGGGACAGGCATCACGAATAAGTGGAGTCTCACCCGCAGATCTTTCTATAATTACAGTCTACCTTGGACGATAATAAAATTGAAAGACTTACTAAATGCCCACTTTGTAAAAGTGGGCTTTTTCTTAATGCATTGAAAATAAGAGATCACGCTGTAAGCAATGAAACATTTATAGTTTGCCAGTGTACCAATTGCAAAGTTCGGTTCACCAATCCACGCCCGAATATCTCATCAATTGATCATTACTACGATTTCCCAGAATATTATTCACACAATGATTCAGCAAAAAGCCTGACACAACTAATTTATCAAACTGTTCGAAAAATAGCAATAAGAAAAAAAATAACTTTAATAAATTCACTTGTCAGCGAAAAAGGAACATTGCTGGATTACGGTTGCGGTACAGGTGAATTTATATATCGAGCAAAAACAAATGGTTGGGATGTTTCAGGTATTGAGCCCAGCAGTAAGGCTAGAGAATTAGCTGCGGCTAAAGTCGGAGAGAATGTTTTTTTCAATCTTGATCATTTATCACGTAACCAATTATTTAACGTAATTACGTTATTTCACGTACTTGAGCATGTACATCAATTAAGAAAAACAGTAAAGAAGCTTGTAAAGCACTTAAACCCCAATGGTTATTTAATGATAGCCATTCCAAATCCTGAAAGTTTCGATGCAAACAAGTATGGTGAAGATTGGGCAGGTTGGGATGTTCCAAGGCATCTCTATCATTTTAATAGAAAAGCTATGCAGACATTTGAAGAAGTGTTTGACTTAAAGTTAGTTGAAATAAAGAAAATGCCCTTCGATAGCTATTATGTTTCGCTAGTGTCTGAAACTTACAGAAAACCTGGGAACATGGGCATAAAGAAATACTGGAATGCAATAGTATCGGGTTTACTATCTAATAAGTCAGCTAAAGGTAAATCTGGAGAATATTCTAGCAATATCTATTTATTTAAAAAGAAGTGACATGAGGGAACTAGTTATTATATGCTTAGTTATTCTCTTTTCTTCATGCGCAAAACAAAGCACACCTCTTGGAGGTCCAAGAGATCAAATTCCACCAAAACCAATTACTATAAGCCCAGGTGATAAAAGTACAGCTATCAAACCAGTGCAGATTACAATTGAATTTGATGAATTTGTAAAACTGGAAAATGCAACAAAAAATATAATTATAACACCGAGAGTAAATAAAGATAAACTCATCATAACTGCCTTAAAGAATATTGTTACTATAGACCTTAATCAAGAACTAGAAGATAGTACTACCTATGTCTTCAACTTTCAGAAAGTAGTCCAAGACATTTCAGAAAGCAATCCTGCAGAAAATCTAAAGTTGGTATTTTCTACAGGATCATACATAGACAGTTTATCATTTTCCGGAACAATAAATACTTACTTTCCAAGTGCTAGAGCTCCATTTGAAAATTTATTGGTTGGTCTGTATCAAGCCAATGATACCACAGACTTATTTACAGCTCCCCCCTATTACATATCCCAATCAGACAGCTTAGGAAACTTCATGATAAGCAATATCAAAGAAGGAAAGTACAGGGCATATTCCTGGAAAGACGAGAACAATTCTTTGAAAGCTGAATATAAATCTGAGATTTTTGATTTTATACCTGACACTATATTGATCAGCAGCAATATAGATAATGTCATTTTCAACCTAGCAAAAGGAGATCAGACCCCTTTAAGACTTTTACGATCATCCCCACTTGGATCAAGTTATGAACTAGTGTTTAATAAAAACCCTACTGAGATTCTACTGCAGTCGGAAGGCTTAGGCCAAACTATTTTTTATACTGTGGAAGATAAACGGTTGAAGCTTTATTCAGAAAAACCAATTTCGGATAGTATTGCAACAAAAGTAAGCCTTAGAGACTCCGTTGGTTATTCCATAGATTCGCTGGTTTGGGCAAAATTTGAAACTTCCGAGCGAAAAAAAGAAGAGCTCACTATCAATGCTAATTCAGGTAAAAGCTTTTACCAATCGCTCCAAATAGAACTGAGCTTTAACAAGCCGGTATTGAAAATCAATACTGATTCACTATTTGTATCCTTTGATACAGCATCTGTATTTCCAGTGACCTACAAGATGTTGTCTTTTGAGGATTCATCCAGAAGAGATAAATTATTGATCAACTTGACTTTTCCAGATTCAATACCCTACGAAATTTTTACTCTAAATGCTAAAGGTTCAACCTTCCAAGACATTGAAAAAGTCTTCAATAAAGAAGCTTTGAAGGCAAACTATAAGAAACTAAAAAGAGAAACATTAGCTGATGAAATCTCAGGATCAATAATGGGTATAGAAGGACCTTTTATAGTCCAGTTGATGAGTAAAGGAGAGGTCAGAAAAGAGCAATTCATATCGACTGGAAATACTTTTTCATTTATACTAGTGGAAGCTGGTAATTATCAGGTTAGAGTAATAGCTGATTCCAATGGTAATAAAAGATGGGATCCCGCAAATATCGATCAAAAAAGACTAGCTGAACAAGTGTTCTACTTTAAAGACGATGATGACAGCTTGGATATCACCATTCGGGCCGGTTGGACGATACCCTCACAAGTGATTAGTTCAACACCAAAAACAGGTCTTACAACTGAAGATTATTAAGTGGATAACCATCCTATACACTGTGGATAACTATGGGATAACATGGGGAAATCCTCGACTTATGAACATTATAAAGGAAGATCAAATCACTTAAATCATAAATTGTGGATAACTCTATGTTTTCCACAACTTATAAAGAACTAATCCACACTACTTTATCAACACTGCAAATTAGACAAAAATACATCAAAACTAGAAATTATAGCTTTGCTGCACAAAATCAAAGCGTTACATGTGGACAACATGTGGACAACAATATTTTTTTAATGGATAACATGTTGAAAAGAAATTATTATTGAGTTTTCAACAAATCCACAGACTTAATAATAGTAATAGGATTCATTTAAAATTGTCCTAATAAGATTGTTATATAAAGGTATTGTGGATAAACCTTTGTTCTACGATCATGGAGGATTGTACCAACAGCTAAATTTTATTGGGATAGCCAAAAAATATTTTATTAGTTAAATTGAGATTCTTAATAGTTACAAAAAAGGTTTTGGCTATGAATAGTCCAAAATTTGCAAATCGATTTTTTGGTGAATAATACTGCGTCGCCTATTTCCAAGATAAAAGAATCTAAAGCAGAGTAATCTGTGAAACATTTCCCTATTCTGAGGACTACTGGATTCATTCAAAATATATTTCCATGCAGCGGATGTTATTTTTGAACTGATATCAAACGGAACTACGGTAAAACAGTAATCTTTCGCTCAAAATTGGTGGATGAAGGATTACCTATATCCGCGAAACAAAATAGATTTTCAGCAACCTAGAACCGTAGAGGATGATTGGGTCCACATGCTATCAAGCTATACTTGTCTTTAATCACAAGACAAGGGTAGGAATCTTCAGAAGAAATAATGAATATAATTTTGAGGATATGCCTGAAAAAAATGTCTCCGTTATTGAGTGTATTGGCGCCAAGAAAATATGAGATCTCAGTTTAGGACTAGCAAAAAGCAATTAATACCAATTTACATTTTAAAAACCGCATTAAATTCATTTAGAAAGTGGTGATTTGAAGTGATTGATAAAATTGTTGCTTCAGATAGATTCTTCACACTTTCATACAGCCATTCCTTCAAGTCTTCCAGGGTGGTAAACACCTTGTTTTTAAATCTCGTTTTCATGTATGCCCAGACCTGTTCGCAAGGGTTGAGCTCCGGAGAATAGGCGGGAATGTTGAGCAGGAAAATATTCGCGGGAACGGTCATGTTTTTAGTAGAATGGAACCCTGCATTATCGATTACGACTAGTTTGAATTCTTTTGGCCGATGCTGGGATAATCCCTTGAGATAAGCCTCAGATAGTTTGGTGGACACTCCTTCAACCTCCCAGACAAAACTGTCCCCAGCTATGGGTGAATAACTGCCGTATAACTAGGTGGAAGAGAATTTATGCCCCTAGCTGATTACAGGTCTTACTCCTTTGGCACTGATACATGACCCTATATGGCTCATCAGTCCAAATCTGCTTTCGTCCTGGAAATACGGGTTGACGCTGGTATACTCAGCTTTATCCAGACCTGTTTTAAGCTCCCTGAATGTGGTTGGAAGTTTTAAAAAAGGCTGCTTCAGCCTGGGGGTCTTTTTGGATATGGCTCTTGCGTGGCTGTTTTACCTTAGTTTTGAAATGCTTGATTAGGTATGCTCTGATCCGATGCTAGCTCACTTCTACCTCATACTGCCCCTTATCTGTTTTCCTTCAAACAAATCAAGGCGTAGATACGCCTTTCTTTTTGCAGCGAGGTCTGCTTTCTTCTTAACGAT
>Ga0209390_10005127_pt1 | contig 18893 bp, 21 predicted proteins | sample BON01_FD_187212 | JGI IMG/M metagenome (GOLD analysis project Ga0209390, IMG submission 187212) | Freshwater microbial communities from Lake Bonney liftoff mats and glacier meltwater in Antarctica - BON-01 (SPAdes) (version 2) | ecosystem: Environmental > Aquatic > Freshwater > Ice > Glacier...
CACGCACATGCACACGCACTCCCCCCTCCTTCCCTCCCTCCCTCCCTCCCTCCCTCCCTCCCTCCCTCCCTCAAACCTCCTTCGCAGCAAACAAAGCCTCCCGGAGCTTCGCATGTGCCGCCTGCGACTTACTCTCAATCAACGCCACGTCCACATCACGATTCGCCAAATACACCTGCTCAAAAGTAAGCTGACCCGGCCTTATCTCCTTCTTCCACCACACACCCCCATCCTTCTCCAAATGACTCTCCATCCGCTGCTGCTTCCCCTCCGCATCAAACACACCCACCAGCACCTCTTCCTCCCCCAACACCAAGCCCTCCTCCGAATCATCGACAACATTATAGAGCACTGCCCCCTTGCCAGCAACCACCTTCCGTGCCGTCACATTCACCAGCACGGCCCCCTCCGCTTCTATATGGGCAGCACTCACGTTCGTCAGCACTGACTTGACGATCCTCCCCTCCTTAACCTGCACGGCGGATAAGACCGACTCCTCATCCACCCCCACCCCCTCCCCCATCTCCGCCCTCACCCTCCTCCCACTCGGCACCCCCAAAAACGCCCGATACAACCTCGATTCCTCATCGGTATGCGTGACACTAATATTATTCATGAAATACAATTTCAACTGACCATAATCCCACCAATAAGCCCCCTGCCCAATGTCCACCGCCCCAAACAAGCCCATCCCTCCCTCCCTGCCTCCCTCCCTCCCCCGAAACCTCGCCAACATCGCCTGCATCCGATCAAAATGCGGCCCTGACTGCGAAACCGGCGTCTTCTTCGCTTCAAGCAGCTGCATATACGCGTCCTTCGACAGAGTAAAAGCCATCCACAACCCCGGGTCAGTATCAAGCTTCGCCGTCTTCTCCTCCAACTCAACTTTAAACTCCTCCAGCAACGCCACCAAAATAGACGCGCTCAACGAAAATGAACCAAGGGACACCCCCACCTTCGTCACGTCCCCAAAGCTCCCCAGCAATTCCCGGGCCGTGGCATGAGTGACCTTCTCCACCTGCGCCGCCTCCTCATTAGAATTAACAGCAATCAGCCCGTACTTATCCAAATCCTTAGCCTCCCACTCCTCCGCCGAGGGCATCGGGCCCAACGAACACAGAATATCAGCGTGATGAGTAGGCGTATAAGCAGCCACAGGCACAGTAGGGACAAAGACCTGATCCCCCCAAAACACGGACAAGCGGCCCTTGCGCATGGGCGCGTACACACCCGTCTGCTTCAGCACTGCCTCCAAAATAGTCATGGGCACGTCATGACCCCCCACCGAGAGCTTGGCCGGCAGCTTCACGCCTGGCTTGTTGTTGTTCTCCGCCCCCGGCAAAGGCGCCAAACGGGTGCCCTTCCCCGCGGTGTGGTAAAGAGCAGCGCTTGCCCGCTTCGCCACCAGCTCGGCATGCAGGTCATACCCGTCATACAAGTCCTTGGCCTTGACGACGGCCTTCTGGTACGCATACAGGGTCCCAAGCCCATTCCCCGCTCCATCCCCACCCCAGTCCTCAAACACGGCCAAGACCTTGCAGGACGCGGGCAGCACTTGGCCCCGCACGGCGGTCAGGCGGGCTTGCCAGTAGTCGGCCTGCTTCTCCCCCGAACAGCAGACAATCACCACGTCGTAACCCTCCAACCCGCTCATCGCCGCCACGTTGGCCTCGACGATGGCTTGCATGTCGGCCATGGTTATGCTTAAGGCAAGGAAGGCGTGCCTGTGTGCATGTGCATATGGGTGGGGTTGTAGAGGGGAGAGATGATGATGCATGCATTGATGAAGATCCAAGCAAATGCGCATCGCGTGAAGCAGCAGCCAGCACGAGGTGTCGCGCAAGATAACGACGCATACACAACACAACACACACAACCATTACTCGAAGCAAGGCTTCCTCCTAGAGCCGCGCAGTGGTCAACAGAATTTGCCTTGGGTCTCAATTTAGCGAGCTCTAAAGCTCTAAACGGCCGACGATGATGCTGATGCATGTCCGCCTCCCCACCCTGAATCTATTCGTTTGGCCTGGCCGTCCACTCGATGTGCTGCGTGTTTTAGCCCCGCCCCACCTGCGGTACAACGACCAAGACATATACGACCCATCTGACCGTATCCCCTGCCATTTCACCACACAGTGCAGACCACAAACGAGCTCGCGGCATTATTGCTACTATATTTTCTAGCAAGCAGAACGAGATGGAAGAAGGCATACCCGCCGCCGGGTTCGAGGAGGCTAGCCAGGCGCCGCTTTCCTCCAGCTATTACATGTCACCGTCGCACCATTCCTCGTCGCTACGGACGCACGAGCACTCGCCGCCCCCTGGGGGGCTTTCGACCATGCTGACGGATCTTCCACCTAGCGTGCAATCGCTGCTTCTCAACATCCTCTTGATTTTCCTGACCATCTACCTCAGCAACGCCTCGGACTACTTGCGGGGTATCGTTCACAAGGTACGTGTGTTTGTCATTCGTAGTATCGCGGCAAATTTCTCTTCTTTGCTAGCGGTCCTTTGTGGCCGTCCGAGGGTGTGTGTGTGGCGGGGTGCTCAAGTCGGGCGTCCCACCCAGTGGCGTCATCAATTATGGTCTCGTGACTCTTTTATTTTTGTGTTGTGTATGTATATGTGCGCCCTACGTTAAAGGTATGTGCATGTATTTAGAGCAAGACCCCGCCACCGCACCCATTTGTAAAGACAAATGTCTTGGCTCGCCGTTGTTGCTGCCACTAATATATTCCGCTTCTTTCCCTTTCCCTACATACCTAACACAGAATCCCAACCTCAGATTTCGCTTCTTGCTCCGCCTGGTGACGGACATACCAGAAAGCACCATTGCTGTGGCCGCGGGCATGATTTTGGGTCTTTTGCTTTCTAGAGTATTCAACATCCGTACGCAATTTTCGGAGGAGGTCTTCTTTTATTTCATCCTTCCCCCTATCATCTTTTATCAAGGGTAAGTCAAATCGGGAGGAGGCGATGGTGCTGGGAGTAATGGAGAAGGAGCATTGGTTGAAGAGCAGTCCTTTTTCGTGATTGGTTTTATCCAAAGAGAAAAGCAGTAGAAGAGAAGGACACTTTCTTATCAAAACTAACACACGCTCTCCTCCCCCTCCTTTCTAACACCCTCTCCCTTCAGGTACTCGCTCAAAAAACGCAATTTCTTTCGGTACTTCCACTACATCTTCACTCTGGGGGTGGTCGGCACACTAATCAACATGGGCGTGGTGGCCCTCTGCCTCATCTTCCTCAACAAGGCCTGGTTGGCACTGGGCCTCCCATTGGTAGGGTGGGACGATGCAACCAAGGTCTTGGGCATGGACGATATTCTCCTCCTTTCCTCCGTGCTCAGCTCCGCCGACGAGGTGGCGGCCCTGGCAATGGTCAATAAGAACCAGCACCCCAAATTGAGCGCGTTGCTCTTTGGGGAAGGTGTGTTGAATGACGCTGTCTCCATCCTCCTCTTCCGCTCCGTGCTCAAGGGCGATGCAGAGTCGAGCTTGTATGCAGGTAAGTTTTTGTGTTCAAAGATGAGGTGGAGAGAGGTGTTTTTTTCCTGTTTAGCTGCGCTTTCTATTTGGTTAAATCGTGCTTTTTATTTGAAAATATTGCTTGTTTGTTCGTTTGTTTTGTGATTTCAGCTGCGCTTGTAACTGACTCTGATTCTCCTTCATATTTCATTCCTCAGTCACCGTGGCCTACACCGCCATGTTCCTCCTCTTCTCCTCCACCCTCATTGGCCTAGCCGTGGGCCTGGGTATCTCCCGCCTGCTCAAGGTGAACACGGGCCTGAACAACCACCCCACCCGCCAAACCATCATCATCGTCCTGGGGTGCTACGTCTCCTACGCCGTCGCCGAGCTCCTGGATGTCAATGGGGTCCTCTCCGTCTTTGTCTGCGGCATCATCTTTTCTCACTTCGCTTGGCATTCCCTCGCTCCGGAAGCCAAGATTGGCACGGTACGTTTTATTTTTGTTTTGATGGGGGGAAGTTGGGAGGGTCGTTGTGACAAGCTCACTGATTTTTGTGTTGTTTGCTGCGCTTTCTGCTCGAGTTTGTCTCGCATTATACATACAAACCACCTCCTTATTTTGGATTACAGCAAACAGATAAGCTTTAACTCTTCGCTTTTTGCTCACTTATATGTATCCTACTCCGCCCACCCACTGACCCTCCCACAGGCTATCTTCTCCCGCGCCCTCTCCCAGATGGCTGAGATCTACTCCTTTACGGCTTTAGGCCTTAGTGTCTATCGCTTTCAGACACGCGATTTCTCGCTTCGCTATCTATGCATCTCCATTCTAGCTATGGCCTTGGCTCGTGCGGTGGTGGTTTTTGGGCTTTTTGGCCTTGCGATGTATTTTGATCGGGAGCATCGCTTTAAGGATGCCTGGAAGGACCAGCTCATTTTGTTTGGGGCGGGGCTCGTGAGGGGGGCTATTACGTGGGCACAGGTAAGCTTCAAAGGGGTGCGGGGGGGATGGAGGTGTGCGTTCTGCTTGGTTTGGTCGCGATTGGTTTGTTATTAGAAAAAGTGCTTATTTGGCGTTTTAGTTTTCAGCTGTTAACTCTGATTCTCATCTTTACTTCATTCCTCGCTCACTCATATCTTCTCCCACCCCTCCACCCATCCACACAACAAAACAGGCCTTGCAACTTCCAGGAGGCAACCGCCGCGTCCTCATTTCAACCACCCTCCAAGTCATTTCCATCACCCTTCTAGTAGTAGGTGGGGCCCTGCCCTCCCTCCTTCGAGCCCTCGGCATGGGCGAAACCGAATCTCTCGACCCGGGCGAGATGAATGGAGTGGCCGAAGCCGTCACCTGCAGCGTCTACGACGTGGAAGGAGAAGACTTACCAGGCAGTGGTAGCGGCAGCGCTGCTGACTTACAGGACGCGATGGCCTCGTTCTCGCATGCTGCTTCCTTAGAAGATGCCCGTCCGCTGCTTTTGAGCAATCATAGCAGTTTGAGCAGCAATGGTGGGGGGAGCTTTAGAGCGGTCAATCGGCAGCTGAGTCCTATTCCTGACAACCCACCCAGCCTGCGGAGCCCGGGGAAGGAAATTACTTCCTTGGACGGGGGGAGGTTGGAGGGACGGGTGCATAGAATGTGGGCTGGGATTGACGAGGCACTTAAACCGTTTTTTGGCGGCCGTAGTCGCTTGGCCACACCAAGGGGCTCATATGTTAGTAGCACTGGTGAGAGCTATGCGAGCACCATTACGATTCGTGCGGGTCATGGGAGGTATGGCGCCATAGCTGTCTTGCTGCCCTCGGGAGCAGCATCAGCAGCAGCAGCAGTAGCAGCTGCAGCAGGTGATGGTGGAGGAGGAGGAAGAGGAAGAGGAGGAGGAGGAGGGATGACGGGTGTGTTTTTCTCGGATACCAAGCAGAATGATGGGAATGGCCAAGACGCTGGCAATGCTGGTGATGGTGGTGGTGGTGGTGGTGGCGGCGGCGGCAGCAGCAGCAGCAGCAGCAGCCGCAGCAAGATAGACCCACATGCCCATGCCCTCCAGGCGGCCTTTAGCTCTAAAGGTTTTCACGTCCCTAAGCGCACCTTGAGCAAGCTGGCGAATCAAAGACCGGATGGCTCGTCCTCGGAACGGCGAATTCGGGTTAGTAAGAGTGTGAGTGCCGCCAAGAAATAATTCAAAAAAGCAGAATGCAAGCCCGACGGACCCTCCCCATGTTGCTGCTCCGTTGTCACAGAAGCTGGTAGTAGGGACGGATCAAGTAATCGTAAGGTGTGTATTGACAAGAACGAATATTTGAGGAGGGAACGATATTAATGCAAACAAGTGGGGAAAAGTTCGCTCTAGAACCAAGTTTGTGTAAATAGATTAGTCTGCCTAGGGGTGAAAAAAAAACACTGTAGGGACAAGCGGGTGTGGTAGGGTGGGAGGGAGGAATGATGCATGCAGATGATAAGCCCGTCAACAGAGTCGAATTCTAATGACTAAAATGGAAAATCAAAAAGATTCAATTTCAGTGAGCATCTGATTTCAATGCAGCTCCCTTCGTCTATCATGCATGTAATTATCTTTTGTTGCTTTCTTGCTTTCGTCTTGTCTTGCTTCCCCATCTACACACTCTTACGCCACTCCCGCACCTTCTGGCCCTGGTAGAGAGCGGAGACCAATCCCACAAATGCGACGGCTGCAGGCACCACCTTCTGCGTCTTAAGGGCACGAGGCAACGTCCCTGCCACCACCAACCCCGAGGTGACGAGGGCGAGCGTGTGTCCTTCGAGATCGTTGCCCTTTTGGATGATGTAGCCACTCACCAGCATCAGCGTGCCGAGCCCTACACCGGCAAAAAGGGAAGGCTTGCTTCGGGCACGCACAAAGCCAGCGAGGCCGCCTGCACACAACAGAGCACCGACTGCATACGCCGCGTGCGCCGACCCGCCCATATGTTTCGTCGAGAGGTAGATGTAGTGTACGCTGTGTGGCTGTGTCAGAAAGGACAGAATAGGGATAGGTCACTTTAGCCAGGGCTTCTTGCTCTGATTCGAAGTAGACGTCTTGTACTCCAGAAGTCTGCAGGGGTAGAGCATGTGGCAAGGGGTGGGGAGGTTAGAGATTTCTTTCCGACTGACTTTGTCGTGGTCTTTACTTCATATTTGGATTATTGTGGTATTAGGGCATGCCTGAATTGTGGTGATACCGACTGAGGTGGTGCCTTTTGCGTGTAAGCGGGCACGCGTTGCACCCAGACGGGACAGAAATGTCGGGGGCAAGCGATCGCCGATGACGGAGACGAGGCATCCAAGGAGAGCGACGGAGACGACCCGCTCCCAAATGACCAGGTCTCATGGCACTCACCACACACATAGACAACCGCCTTAAACTATCTGACTGGCACATGACCTTCTGGACGTCCTGAACGTTGTTCAGGGCGAGCCCGCCCATGCATGCCACGGCTTCACAAGTGCTGTGAGGGGAGGAAAGTGCAGCAGGCGGTCATAATCGTTCCCCAATCTTCCTTGGGGAAGGCAGTACTGTCCAGCCCGCCGTCTTGGCCTGTGCGTGTTCCTTGGTCTCTCGAAGAGTTTTCGAAGAGACGCCGCGACCATTCCCATGCAATCAGTAAATGACCCTGCGCCTGCCTTTTCACGAACCAACCCCCCCCCCTCCACAACACACAACACACGACAGGCCGGATCCTCCCGTCTCATCGTCGGCCCAAGCAAGCAGCAGCAGTAACGTTCTCCCTCCTGCCTGCGCAGTCTTCACTTGTAGATCATGCTGCGCGTGGGCTCTCATCGCCTGGCACGGCATGCCGTCAAACAGCCCGTGCTAACCCGCGTGGCCGCGTCCACCCACTTACAACGGGCCTTGAGCACCACTGCCGCCAGCGGCGGGGGCACGTCCTCGTTGCACACGCCGGGCGACAAGGGCGGGCTCCACACGACGCACGAGCAGCACGGCATGTTGCGGACGGATGTCAAGAAGCTGGGGCGCATGCTGGGGCAGGCCATCTCGGTCCATTCGGGCGACGAGATCTTCCAAAAGGTGGAGCGGCTGCGCCTCTTGGCCAAGCAGTGGCGGGACGGGGACGCCTCGGCCTTGCAAGCCTTGAACAAGGAGGTAGCCACCTTTACGGGTGAGGAGCATTATCACGTGGCCCGGGCCTTTGCCAATTTCTTGGCGCTGGCCAACACGGCCGAGACGTTCAACAAGGTCCGGCGGCTGCGGACCGAGCTGACCTCCACGACGGAGAAACTGCCCTTGCCCATGCGAGAGGACACCTGCCTGGGCAACATCCAGCGTTTGCTCGACGCCAATGTCTCCCCCGACGAGATCTACCAGGCGATCGTCTCTCAAAAGGTCGAGCTGGTCCTGACGGCCCACCCCACCGAGGTGAACCGCCGGACGTATCTGAACAAGCACAAGAAGGTGGCGATGGACATGGAGAAGCTCCACTCTCAAGGCAAGCTTACCCCCTACGAGAAAGCCGAGGTCGAGAAGAGCCTGAAGCGCGAGATCACGTCCATCTGGAACTCGGAAATGATCCGTCGCACCAAGCCCACGCCCGTTGACGAGGCCCGGAGCGGCCTGGCGGTGGTGGAGCAAGTCCTATGGGACGCCGTCCCCTCCTTCCTCCGCAAGCTCGACGCCACCATGGAGATGACCCTGGGCAAGCGCTTGCCTATCACGGCGGCGCCCGTGTGCTTTGCTTCCTGGATGGGGGGTGACCGGGACGGGAACCCTTTTGTGACCCCGCAGATCACCCGCACCGTCGCCCTGCGTGCCCGCTGGCAGGCCATGCGTCTGCTGCTCCGCGACATCCAAGAATTGAAGATGGTCCTGTCCTCCACCAAATGCTCGGAGGAGTTGCGCATGCTGGTGGGAAAGGACGCACGGGAGCCGTATCGGGAGGTGGTGAAGCTGATCGAGGAGGACGTTGAGGCCACCATTGAGGTGATCAACGATCTCTTCGCCCCCGACGGCACACTCATGGCCACCGAAATGCCCCACCTGCCCATTATGTCCACCCCCCAGGTCCTGGACAAGCTGCTGCTCCTGCACCGGTCCCTCTGCGAGACCCAGCAGGCCCTCCTCGCGGATGGCCTTTTGGTCGACACCATCCGCCGGCTCAAGTGCTTTGGCGTGACGTTGCTGCCCCTCGATATTCGGCAAGAGTCGACCGTGCACACCGAGACGCTGGACGCCATCACCCGCTACCTCGGCCTGGGCTCCTACGCGCAGTGGGACGAGGGCACGCGTATGTCTTGGCTTAACACGGAGCTGACGGCCAAGCGGCCTTTGTTGCCCAAGGAGCAGCCGCTGGCGACCAATAAGGATTTTAGCTTCTCCCCTGCGGTGATTGATTGCTTGGAGACGTTTAGGATGATTGTGGAGATGGGGGAGGAGAGCCTGGGTGCCTATGTCATTTCCATGTCCAAGGCCCCCTCGGACGTGCTGGCCGTGAAGCTGCTCATGAAGGAGTTCGGGTTGAAGCGAAACATGCGCGTGGCCCCCCTCTTCGAGACCTTGGACGACTTGAACAACTCAGCCGCCACCATGGAAACCCTCTTCTCCCACCCCTGGTACCGAGGCCACATCCAAGGCAAGCAAGAGATTATGATCGGCTACTCGGACTCCTCCAAGGACGCAGGCCGCCTCGCCGCGCTCTGGTCTCAGTACGAAGCACAGGAGCGCTTGGCGGGCCTGGGGAAGAAGCACGGGGTGGAGCTGACTTTTTTCCACGGCAAGGGAGGGACGGTCTCTCGTGGGGGGAATCCCTGCATGTACAAGGCGCTTGTGGGCATGCCGCCTGACACGCTCAAGGGCCGCTTCCGCGTCACGGAGCAGGGGGAGATGATCACGCAGAACTTCGGGCATCGGGCCGTGGCGGAGGCTACCCTGGACCTGTACAACGCGGGCGTGCTCGCCGAATTCTTCCAACCCCCCGTCGAACCCCCCGACGCCTGGCGTAACGTCATGAAGCAGCTGGCTAATATTGGCTGTGCACACTACCGTGAAACCGTCCGTGGGGACCCGCGGTTCGTCCCCTACTTCCGCGCCGCCACGCCTGAGCCAGAGCTGGGCTCGGCTAACATTGGCTCGCGCCCGCAGAAGCGACGGCCGGGAGGGGTGGAGACACTGCGGGCTATCCCTTGGGTATTTTCCTGGACGCAGACCCGCCTGCATTTGTCGGCTTGGTTGGGGGTGGGGGAGGCGTTGGAGGCTGTGATGGCCTCGCCGGAGCACGCGCCGACGCTGGTGGACATGTATAAGAATTGGCCTTTCCTTTACACGAATATGGATTTGGTTGATATGATTTTGGCGAAGGCTGATAAGGACATTGCGGAGAATTATGACCGGCTTTTGGTCTCGGACCCGGAGCAGTTGAAGCTGGGGGCGGAGCTGCGTGTCAAGTTGGAGGATACCTGCAAGGCCGTGCTCAAGCTTTCGGGGCACCAGAAGCTCCAGCAGAGTAATTTGGTGTTGCAGTGGGCGATTGTGTTGCGGAATGCTTATGTGGACCCGCTGAATATTTTGCAGGCGCATGTGTTGAAGCGGCTGAGGACGGAGGCGTACTCGTCCGAGGAGGAGAAGCACAGGTTGCAGGATGCCTTGGTCGTGACCATCAATGGTATCTCGGCCGGCATGCGCAATAGTGGGTAGATTGCTTATTGATTGTGTGTGTGTGTCTTGTGTGTGTGTTGGGGGGGGGAGAAGGGAGAGGAGAGAAGGCTGCGAAGGAGGGTGAGTTGAGAGTAGTGCGGCTTATGCACAGCTAGACGACAGTAGAAGGAAAATAAAGAGAAAGAAAGAAGGAAGGAAGGGGCGCAGCGGAGCGGATTTCAAATTTGAGTATGATTTTGATTTTATGGCATGCATGGAGAAAGAGAAAAAGAGAGATTTTCGTCGGTAACGACGTCGATAACAACAACAAAGGGGCGGCAGTGTAAGTAGGCTTAACGATGCGATGCGGCAGAAGGAGCAAGTAAGAGGTGCGCCTGAGAACGAATGAATTGGAGAGTTGAACGCAAAACAAAAAAGAAAGCAAAAAGGAAGAAAAGAACAGATTTTCCTCCGCAAGTCTCACACACACAGTTCGTGCATTTCTTTATTTGTCGCTTCTATCCCGCTCGCTCGCTGTCAAAATAATTACACACAATCTCCGCTGGTCAATGAAATGTCCCACATTTCTACCACATTTGCATTAAGTGAATGTCTTCTTCCACACTTCTTTGTCACGCAGTTTTCCTCTTCAAAGCCTGTTGAAGGACGGGCGAGGGAGCACCATGCTATAGTCATAGCGCACCCGCCGCCACCCCCTCAGTCTCTCCACTCACACTTTTGCTGCTGTTGCTTAAAGGCTCAACACTAGCCGTTGTCTCTACTATGCTGTTGCTACTGCTGCTATTGCTGGCCGCTTCCCCCCCACCGCTGGGCAGACGGGAGACAGACGCAAGAGTCACCGCCTGGGAATTGCGCGGCAACGAATGTTCTGTGCTTACACCGTCAACTACCACACCCGTCCATGGCGCCTCCTCTCCTACACCCACAGGCAGCGTCCGGCGCGAGGAAGAGCGCACCGAACGAGGCAAGGTGGGGTCCTCGGAGAGCAGGGTAGGGGTCACGTGGTCCAACAAAAAATGGGTGAGATTTTGGTCATTGGTCATGAAGGGCATAGTATTGAAGGAGAAGAGACACGGATTGTTTTTATCAAGTATCTCGAGGCTGCTCCGCTTGCGGTAATAGCCGGCAGCGGCAGCAGATCCAGTAGACCCTCTTGTGCTGGTAGGGGATTTGCTCTGGACCTGCGGTGGCTGCGGCTTTGAGGGGCTTCCGCCTCCTCCAGAGGCGAGAACACCGCCAAACTCAGCCCCCGCAGCAGCAGCAGCAGCAGCAGCAGCAGCAGCAGCTTTTCCCTCGGCGTCCAGTGCTTGGGAGGAGGATAAGGAAATACCCACCAGATCCGCTTGCCTTTCATCTCCCTCTTCCGCAGGGGCATCACCATCCACCGCAGCCGCCACCGTGCCTCGCGTCGGGTGGTCCGGGTGCGCCGCCGGTGCTTGCGAAGCCTGCTGCTGCCTCCCTCCGCCCTGCCCGTCATCCCCCTTTTTTCCCTGGGGTGGGTCATGGGGCGAATCAAACCCGTTGCCCATCGGCGGGGAGGGAGGGCTCTTGGGTGACGACGTGCTGCTCTCCTCCTCTGCGGCCATGCCCCGCCAGGCTGATGTGCCTTCTTCGTCGTGAATCTCCTCGAATGTTTCTTCCTCCACCGTGCTCTGCCGGGGGGAGAGGAGGACGACGCCCGAAAAAATAGTCAGGACACCCACTACGAACAAACCCAGCATCTTGGGAGAGTACGCTTGGAACTCCTGGAAAAAGATCCCCCCTGTCATAATGGCAAAAAAGGTCCAAAAGACCTGCAGCACCGGTATGATAAAAATACCATCAAACAAGCGCAGCGCCGTATTCATCCTATGCAACCAAAACACCGTCAGAAACAACCACATAAACAGCACAAACCAGGTAAAAAAGAACTTCAACTGGTTATCCCCTCTCAAGGTCCGCCCCAACAACTCCGATAAACACTTAGCCTGCAGCACACTAAACGTCCCCACCATTGCACTTGCCATGGCATACGTGACCGGCAACACCGTGTCCGTATGCGGCAGCTCCCTCCCCTCCGCCTCCCGTCGTCGGAAATGCCGATACGTGAAAATCAAACCCCCTCCGACCATTGCCAGAATGCCCATGTAGGTGAGAAAAATCCGGTCATAGAGGGCCATGAGGGAGTGGGCGTCGTAGTCATTGGTCTTGTGAGAGGAGTACACCACAATCAGAACCTGGCCCACAATAATGATACACGTGGCCAAAATGACCCGCAGCGTGATTCGCTCCGATAGGACAAAGCGCGCAAAAAAGACATTACTCAAAAATTGAACGGAGCCCAACGCGGCGAGCATGGATTGGGGGGCGTACGCAAAGGAGATGAAGGTACAGATGCTGCCTGCGAGGAGGATGAAGGCGCCAATGTGCCAGAGCTTCCTCCGCATCAACTCCTTGACGTCTCCACTTGGAGCGACATAACTAGACAGCGGCCGCCGTGGCCCCCAATGAGGTCGATGCATAGGGCTGGCGGCCCCTTCCCCAGGCTCGCCGATGCTACCATCGGCCAAGGCCACCACCCGGGCAGAGCGCGGACTGAGATTAAATAGCCGCAGGCCTCGACTAAAAGAGTCGACGATATGATCTCGATACTCTGCAAAGGTCCGTCTTCGAGGCGCGGGCGTCGGGGAACGCAACGACGCGTCTTCGTCGTCGCGGCTTGCGTTTAGATGCAAGGAGGGACGGCTGGCTTGCGGGGTGAGGTCGTTGTGAATGCTCTCCGAGAGGCTGCTTGCACCCACCAGGTGCGGAACGGCGGCGGCGCTGCTGCTGCTGGCAATCACGCCCGAGGAAGTAGAAGTGCCGCGCTGTGATAGTGTAAAGGTGTGTGTGAAAAGAGGAGATTGGTGAGTACGTGTGTTGTAAGATGGTGGTTTTTGTGTGTCTCTCTTATTTCACGCCGTCATCTATCTATCTCTCTCTCTCTCTCTTTCCCCTCTCTCAGAGTCAAATGCCTTACCTGTGGTCGGGTGCCCTGGTCACCCCCCGCGACGTGGCCGTCGTGCCTGGACAACTCCATCTCCAAAAGTTGCCGGTCCTTCTCACTGTGCGCAAACTTCATCAAATTCGTCCCAAAGTTGATACTCACGGAACCAATGATGTTGATTATCACCCCAAAACTCCACGTCGGGACTCCCATCCTGCCCTAACCTCTGGCCCTGTGGGGCCTGGCTCCGCTGGTGTTGCTGCCTGAGTTTGGAAGAGGGTAGAATGGTAGAGTGAGCGCGCGGAGCGGTGCATGTGTGTGCTTATCTCTCTCAATTGCCTAGGCCGCAATGTTCCCACCCCGGAGACTTGGGAACCCCGAGATTGACCAAGAAAGGACTAGAACGAAAGAGACCACTCACCTCTGCCTGCTGCTGCGCCCGGCACTGCGACAACAACTCCACGTGCCTCCCCCTGGAGTCCAGAAGGCGCCGTCGTTCTAAGGTGGAAGCGCTACAGCGTGGTCCTTGCTTTTTGGAGCGCTAATAATCCAGCCCGGAGAAGCGGCAGCAGCGACGTGTTCTAGGTCGAGGGTGGTGGTGTGATTTTGGGTGGAGGCGGGGATTGGTGGGTAAGATTTGAGGCAGGATTGGGGACACAGAGAGGCATTGCCAGGTCTGCGAAGCGTACCGCCGCAAGGAAAGGCAGAGGGAGGCGACATTGGGCTTGGTTATGGGGGCAAACGAGCAGAGACGATGATGGTTATGGTTACGCACACGAAGGCGTTACGAATTGCTTCAACCAGCAACCGTTGTGCATGCACGACTTTTTCTTTGTCTTACGGTAGCTTTTCTTCTTTTGTTTTAGTGGTCTCGAGGCTTTCGTTTGAATACACGCTGTTGCTGCATGTACGACGGGTCTTTTCTGGTCGGTCGCCTCTTCTTGGTTTTAAAAGGCTGCTGGATCTCTCTATCTAAATGCACTCCCCCCGGCCTGCTTTCCCGTCTCGCGCCATATTTGTACGCGTCTCTCTCCCTTTCCTTTCTAGTTCTACAAAAAACACACACGCCCACGCACACACAGCACTTCTCCTGACTCAAAATGGATCCTCCTCGTAATCATAATCCTCCGTCGCCCCTCCCTCCTCATCCGAGTCCCCATCCAACCCCGTGTAAGTCTCCTCACTATGCTCCGCAAAATCCACCTTCCACCGCAACAACCCCCCCACACCCCCAAAGCCCTTACAAAACTGATTCCCCTCCTGCGAGCGGTTCGTCACAAACTCCAACTGCGTCCCGAACTTGGTATAGTTGTCCGCAAACCATTCCACCAGCGAAATCTTGTCCACCACTTCCAACTCCCTCCCGGTCTTGGCATCCCTCAAATGAGTGTTATCGCCCGTAGCACCATTCGCATACTGCTCCTTCCCCACATGCACGACCTTCTCCTCCCCCGTGCTGTTATCCCGGACGACGTACCGCATCGTCTCTAACCCTTCCCAGACAATCAATGTTTCGACTGCACCGAGCTCGAGGCCCTTGAGCGTATCGTCCACCATGAAGCAGTACTTGCCCGTGTCCTTAAGGAGGGAGGGAGGGAGGGAGGGAGGGAGGGAGGGAAGGGTGAGTACGTTGCTATACTATATAAGTTTCTTTCAGTCAAAGACATGGAGGATAATGAGCCTCTCGATCTCAGCCCATCGCGCTTCTTCCTCCTTCAGCCCCTTCCCCCCACACGCCACAACACACATCACTCACATCACAAACCAAGCATCAAAGCAACATTCAAAACTTACCTGACTTATTTCATCGAAATACTTCTGCAGCAACCGCTTCTCCTGGATGAGCTTCACTGACCCCAGGGTCTCGGCCGCCAGCTCAATGGCCTGGTTGAACCCGTTCTCCCCGCCGTACGACACGTCCACTGTCTTGATCACCACCTAGGATTTAGAAAGGGAGGGAGGGAGGGAGGGAGGGAGGGAGGGAGGGAGGGAGGGAAGGAGTGGTGAATGTGTGTTTGTTTAAAAAGCAAATACGGACACAAGCGAGTCAGTCAGTCAGTACCATGCTGCCTCTTCTGCTCGTGCCCAGACCCTTTCGTCGCCAGCAAGGAATGGTGGAAATGAGGGAACGAGGAAGGGAGGGAAGAACACATACACACCTTAAGCAAACGCGGGTCAAACAAATCCGACAGCTGCAATTCCGTCTTAAAATCAGCTGACCCGGCCATGACCAACCCCACCACATTCGCCTTGTTATCCGTAATAAAATAATTCACCGCAAATTCCGCCACCTTCCTCACGTAATTATGCCGGGCCTCCATGCGGAGCCGCGCAAATCGCACAGCGGACTGCCCACCCCTCCCGTGTTTCTTGGGCAGGTCAACCGAAAATTTGTAGAGAATCGTGCGGGTGTTACCCTGCAAGGTACCGTAGAGGGAACCATTGCCATCCATGATGATAAAGCCGAACTTATCGTCGTCTTCCAGGAGTTCGCCTAGGGCCTCGGTGTGAAATTTGTTGTCGCAGAGATAGAGGGAAGTGTTGATGGGTTTGAACGGCTCGAAGTCGATGGTGATTCGACGTTCTTTCCCCTCGTCGGTCATGATGGTCCCGCAGTACATCACCAGGCCATTGGGGGGGACTTTGCTATAGAGCTTCAGACGTTGCTGGGTAGAGGTGATAGCGTCAAGCACCGACAAGCGGTTGGTCCGCGATTTGATGTTGGTAGCCGTGCCATACTCGTCGGCGAGCATCTTGTTCACCCGGGAGATTTGGTCGCGGGGGGGAATGATGAGGGAGATCATGGAGGTGCCGTTGCTGTTTAGGAGGTAGGGAAAGAGAGAAGTGAGTGGGGGCGCTTAATGATTTTGAATTGAAATAGGGCCTGAAACGCTTACAGAAGGCCATGCTGCGTGTCTTTCCTATCATTTTACACCATCTCCGTGCTCACACATACGCACACACCCTCCTCTCCTCCCCGCCTGCCCATCCTCCATGCTCAATCGAAGCCCCCATTCTCCCTTTTCCACCCCGACCACACAGCGCAACTTACCCTTTCGCCTGCTGCAAGGACTTGATGAGCTTCTTGACCTTCCAGGTATCGACGGCGCGGTTGCCCTCGGCAGTTTGTTGGCCGCTGGACATGATGTGACTGACTGCTGGGGCGGGTGCTGATGAGCTCGGTAGGGATGGGGTGGAGTAGGGGAGGCGTGTTGTGTGCGAGCCGCCGGACGAGGGAGACGCGGACGAGCTGCTGGTGGCTTAGTTAGCGGTGCTGGTGGTGCTGGTGCTGTAAAGCTGCCGCGCGGGGAAGGGGATTGATGGCCTTCTTGTGTGCCTTTCGCTGCCTGTGGAAGAAGGATGGTGCATGATGTGGATGATGGTGAGAGGTGGTTGGAAATCTGCCGGGCAAAAATGAAGGAAAGCAGTGCAAGCCAGACAAATTAGACAAACAAGCGAGCTTTTGAGAGCCTTCTGCGTGTGGTGGAGCCATGGTGGTACTGAGTACGTGCTCTCTGGGTTCTAGTAGGGAAGCAATCTCGGTGGCACGTTGTGTGGCTCCTGCCTGCCTATCGCCACCTCGCCAATTTGCAACGCCCCGCTTTCAGCATTGCTACAATACACACTCCATGTGACTTCCAGTGTCCTCTACAAACGCAGGGTGGCTGCGTTAAGGGCTTACCTCGCTAGCTTGTGGCCTCCAAAAGCTTCTGAGTTCCCCCTTTGCCCCCTCTTCGTTTGTTCTCCATGGCGCGAAGAAGCAGGCAAACTTTCTCGTCGTGCAAGGCTTCGTTCCTTTTCCTCCTTCCTCCTCCCTCCTCTTTTCCACGCCCCCTTCACTCGCCACACACACAATATCCCCCTTCACCTCACGACAACACAGGCACAGCTGCACCTTTCGTGAGGAAGCAGGCAGCTTCCTTCTCCCCCGCATCTCAGTTGCAAGCAGCAAGCCCGCCTCGCCCTTTTGCATTATTTTCCCGCCTCGCCCGTCTTCGTTGCCTTGGACCTCGACACGGTGGCCTCTCTCCGCCCCACGTCCAGCAGCAGCACCAAAAAAATGCCGCCCGTGGAGCGCTCGGGCGCTTCCTCCGCCTCGGCCAAAAAGGAGGCGGACGGACGGAAGCAGGCATCCCTCTTTTCCTTCTTCCAAAAGAAGAAGCCCGAGACCCCAGGGCCTTCTTCCCAACCCTCTTCCTCCTCCTCCTCCTCGGCCAGCAAGCCCAGCCCTCCCCCCGCATCGAGCAGCAGCAGCAGCAGCAGCAGCAGCAGCAGCGGTGGGAGCAGTGGTACCCCGGCGGCGAGCAAGGGCGGCTCGGCGAATGGTAGTGCGAGCGGGAGCAAGCCTTCTGCTTCTTCCTCTTCCTCTTCTTCGTCGTGTGGAAAAGAGGTGGTGGGCAAGCGGGTCCAGGTTTGGTGGCCGGAGGACGAGGAGTTCTATGTAGGGACCATCACGGCTTTTGGGGCGGGAGGGGAGGGGAAGTACACGGTCACCTATGATGATGGCGAGGCCGAGCACATCTACCTGGCCAAGGAGACGATTCAATGGGGCGACCCAACCCCTTCCTCCCTCCCTCCCTCCGCCCCTGCCTCCTCCTCCTCTTCCTCGGCTCCAACGCCCATGGATGAGGATGGAGGGGAGGAGGTGGAGGCAGCAGCAGCAGCAGCAGCAGCCTCAGCAGCTGCGGCGGCTCGTAAGCGACGTGTGGTGCAGGAGGAGAGTGAGTCGGAGGGTGAGTTTGATTTTGCTAGTGCTACGCCTCATGATGCGGGGAGCAGCAGCAGTAGCGGTGGCGGTGGGGGTGAGGGTGGGGGTGGGAAGGTGGCGCCTGGGTCTCCTTTTTTTTCGACGACTTTTACGGGGGGGAAGGCTTCGGCGGGTGGGAAGAGGGCACGGTTGGACTCTCTATCGGCCGAGGAGGAGGAGGAGGAGGAGGAGGAGAGGGAGGAGGGGGGGAGGGGCAAGGGGAAGGGCAAGGCCAAGAGCAGCAACAGCAGCAATAGCACGCCTTCTGCTGGCTTTCGGCATCGAGAGGACTCGGCTCCAGCGACTGCCCCTCCTTCGAGCAGCAGCAGCACCAGCGGGAGCAGCAGCAGCAGCAAGGCGGTTGTCAAGGGGACCCCTGCCTCCTCCGGTACCTCGTCGAAGCTATTCACCACACCTCACTCCTCCTCCTCCTTCTCGGGGGGAGGGAAGGGTGGTCGTCCTTCGTTGAGCAACAGCGGCGGTGGTGGTGGAGGAGGAGGAGGAGGAGGGGGAGGAAGTATGAAGAAGGGGGGAGGGAGCATGTTGGAGGAGGGGGAGGAGGACGAGGTGGTGGCAGCAGCGCACGACCGTCCTGATGGTGTGTCGGACTATGGGAAACATACACATGACGGGTTGGAGTGGCTGTGGGAACCGAATAGGAAGGACGCGGAGGGACGGAAATCTGATGATCCGCTCTTTAACCCCCGCACGCTGTACGTCCCTCCTTCTTTTCTGGCGAAGGAGACCCCTGCCATGAAGCAGTGGTGGGAGTTCAAGGCGCAGCATTTTGATACTATTTTGTTCTTTAAGGTGGGCAAGTTCTACGAGATTTTTCATACGGATGCCGATGTGGCGGTGAAGGAGCTGGAGCTGATTTATATGAAGGGGTAGGTCTCGAAAGAGGGAGGGAGGGAGGGAGGTCTGTGTGTGTTCTTGCTGATTTCCTGCACATGTCATCTCTTTTGCTTTTACTTGACTCATCTCGTTCCTCACTCACATCTCTCCCTCCCTCCCTCCCTCCCTCCCTTAGAGAAAAAGCCCACAGCGGGTTCCCCGAGATTGCCTACGGAAAATTCGCTCCTCTG
>Ga0209390_10005128_pt1 | contig 18889 bp, 15 predicted proteins | sample BON01_FD_187212 | JGI IMG/M metagenome (GOLD analysis project Ga0209390, IMG submission 187212) | Freshwater microbial communities from Lake Bonney liftoff mats and glacier meltwater in Antarctica - BON-01 (SPAdes) (version 2) | ecosystem: Environmental > Aquatic > Freshwater > Ice > Glacier...
CATAGAAAGTAATCTTATTTTCCAATGCAAACGCCCGAAGTTCATTCCGGACATCATTGGAAATATTTCCCTGAAGATAGCAATGATCCACATCCACGATTTTGTCAAACATTTTCGGAATATGAAAACCTAGCGCATTTCGATCAAACTCCTCATCGGATCGGATTTGATCAAGCGTCAGCCACTTTTTATTGGAAAAAGTAAAATCGAGTTTATTACGGTAATATCTGGTTTTTTCAGATCCTAGGGTTGGCATTACTTCAGGAATGGACACTTTGGCAATTCGCTGAAATTGATCCAGAACCTGCTGCCGCTTGTATGTCTTCTGAAGATCGTAATTGATATGCTGCCACTTGCAACCTCCGCAAACGCCGAAATGTGAGCAGAAAGGTTCAATTCGTTCTTTGGAGTATTCATGGAATTTTACAGGCTCGCCTTCCATAAAAGAGCTTTTGCCCTTGGTAATTCTTACATCTACTATATCTCCAGGAGCTACCCCAGTGACAAATACTACTTTTTCCTCATGATGGCCAAGACATTTACCCTCTGAAGCAATTCGCTCAATGAGAAGATTGGTGATGACCTTGTTTTTCATTTTTCTCGACATGAGTGCAAAATTACGGAAAAAAAGGGGAAACGATATTTTCTAAATGAAGGATATCTAATCTAACTTACTCAAGAAATTATTAATTTGTAAAGGTTATGGCAGACACTTTTCATCAAGTATACATACAGTTGATTTTTGCTGTAAAGGGACGACGAAGCCTTTTGAAAAATGAGTTTCGTCAGGAGTTTTTTAAGGTAATGGCCTCCATGATTCAAGAACTTGGTCATAAATCCATTATAGTTAATGGAGTTGCAGATCATGTTCACTGTCTTGTAGGCTTAAATCCAGACAAAACCATTTCTGATCTGGTAGAAAAGTTAAAAACTTCCTCTAACCATTTTTTGAAAGATAAGAAGTGGTCAGATGCGAGTTTCTCATGGCAGAGAGGTTATGGTGTTTTTTCCTATTCTAAGTCTCACATGGATCGTGTTTACCAGTATATTTTAAACCAAGAGAGTCATCACGAGAAGATGAGCTTTAAAGCAGAGTATACTGGCCTTCTGAAAAAATTTGAGATTGAGTTTAAGGATGAATATTTATTTGAATTCTTGGATGATGTTTGATTACTAGGCTAGAATGAATAGTCATCAAATCGCTTCTCCGAAGCGCTGGTGATCATTTCTAATCTTTTTTCTACAATCACATCGCTTCTCCGAAGCTTTGAGAAATCAATCTATCCTCCCGTAAAAATTTGGCTCTGAATTTTATGTCTACTCGCAGTAGCGCCAGCGGCGCATTTTGATTGCAGAATACGTGATTTAGATTTATCCGGAGCACCGGCGGTGGGAATTGATCTTCAATCGGATTAATCAAATTTCTGATATCATCATCAGTCATCAAATCGCTTCTCTGAAGCTCTGGGGATAATTTCTAATTTTTTTCTACCATCACATCGCTTCTCTGAAGCTCTTGCTGGCAATCGTAAACTTTTCTATAATCAAAAAGCTTTTCTGAAGCTGTGATAAATTGGTGGATTGAAATCTAAGAGCCAACTTAATATGCTGATGGCATATATTGGTTTTAGAGCGCCAACGGCGCAATTTGATCGTAGAATATGTGATTTAGATTCAGCCAGAGCACCGGCGGTGGGAATTGATCTTCAATCGGATTAATCATATTTCTGATATCATCATCAGTCATCAAATCGCTTCTCCGAAGCTCTGGGGATTATTTCTAATTTTTTTTCTACAATCACATCGCTTCTCTGAAGCTCTTGCTGGCAATCGTAAACTTTTCTACAATCAAACCGCTTCTCTGAAGCTTTGAGAAATCAATCTATCCTCCCGTAAAAATTTGGCTCTGAATTTTATGTCTACTCGCAGTAGCGCCAGCTGCGCAATTTGATTGTAGCACACGTGATTTAGATTCAGCCAGAGCACCGGCGGTGGGAATTGATCTTCAATCGGATTAATCATATTTCTGATATTATCACCAGTCATCAAATCGCTTCTCCGAAGCTCTGGTGATCATTTCTAATCTTTTTTCTACAATCACATCGCTTCTCTGAAGCTCTTGCTGGCAATCGTAAACTTTTCTATAATCAAAAAGCTTTTCTGAAGCTGTGATAAATTGGTGGATTGAAATCTAATGGCCAATATACTATGCTGGTGGTATGTATTGGTTTTAGAGCGCCAGCGGCGAAATTTGATTGTAGCACACGTGATTTAGATTCAGCCAGAGCACCGGCGGTGCGATTTGATCTTCAATCGGATTAATCATATTTCTGATATTATCACCAGTCATCACATCGCTTCTCTGAAGCTCTGGTGATCATTTCTAATCTTTTTTCTACCATCACATCGGTTCTCTGAAGCTCTTGCTGGCAATCGTAAACTTTTCTATAATCAAACCGCTTCTCTGAAGCTTTGAGAAATTGGTGGATTGAAATCTAATGGCCAACTTAATATGCTGATGGCATGTATTGGTTTTAGAGCGCCAGCGGCGCAATTTGATCGTAGAATATGTGATTTAGATTCAGCCAGAGCACCGGCGGTGTGATTTGATCTTCAATCGGATTAATCATATTTCTGATATCATCATCAGTCATCAAATCGCTTCTCCGAAGCTCTGGTGATCATTTCTAATCTTTTTTCTACCATCACATCGCTTCTCTGAAGCTCTTGCTGGCAATCGTAAACTTTTCTACAATCAAACCGCTTCTCTGAAGCTTTGAGAAATCAATCTATCCTCCCGTAAAAATTTGGCTCTGAATTTTATGTCTACTCGCAGTAGCGCCAGCTGCACAATTTGATTGTAGCATACGTGATTTAGATTTATCCGGAGCACCGGCGGTGCGATTTGATCTTCAATCGGATTAATCATATTTCTGATATTATCACCAGTCATCAAATCGCTTCTCCGAAGCTCTGGTGATCATTTCTAATCTTTTTTCTACCATCACATCGCTTCTCTGAAGCTCTTGCTGGCAATCGTAAACTTTTCTACAATCAAACCGCTTCTCTGAAGCTTTGAGAAATCAATCTATCCTCCCGTAAAAATTTGGCTCTGAATTTTATGTCTACTCGCAGTAGCGCCAGCTGCACAATTTGATTGTAGCATACGTGATTTAGATTCAGCCGGAGCACCGGCGGTGGGAATTGATCTTCAATCGGATTAATCATATTTCTGATATCATCATCAGTCATCAAATCGCTTCTCTGAAGCTCTGATGATTATTTCTAATCTTTTTTCTACCATCACATCGCTTCTCTGAAGCTCTGGTGATCATTTTTAATTTTTTTTTGCCATCACATCGCTTCTCTGAAGCTCTTGCTGGCAATCGTAAACTTTTCTACAATCAAAAAGCTTTTCTGAAGCTGTGATAAATTGGTGGGTTGAAATCTAATGGCCAATATGCTATGCTGGTGGTACATGCTGGTTTTAGAATGCCAGCGGTGTAATTTAATTGTAGATTATGTAGTCTGGGATCTATCAGGCTGTGGGTTTTGCGATTTGATTCTTAATCCATTCATATCATTTCAAAACTATCGGGTCTATTTTTATCATTTCCGTATCTTTGGACACTGAATGAAAAAGCAAGTTTTAAAAGATAAAGTCGTAATCATCACTGGTGCTACATCTGGCATAGGTGAGGCATGTGCGCTGGTTTTTGGTCGAAACGGTGCAAAAATCGTAATTACTGGCAGAAACCAGGAAAAGCTAGATCAAACACTTGGTCAGCTGAAATCCCAAAATATTGACGCTTTAGCGATTTTGGCAGATGCGGCCACAGAAGTCGATGTTCAGCGAATGGCTGAAAAAACCATTTCTCATTTTGGTAAAATCGATATTTTAATCAATAACGCAGGGATTTCCATGAGAGCACTTTTCCTGGATCTGGATTTGGATGTATTCAAGCAAGTGATGGATACCAATTTCTATGGAACTGTATACGCTACCAAGTATTGCTTGCCAGAGATCTTGAAAACCAAAGGCTCGATTATCGGAATTTCCTCTATCAACGGCTACCGAGGCACGCCAGCACGAACAGCCTATTCGGCAAGTAAGTACGCCATGAATGGATTTTTGGAGGCATTACGGACCGAAGTAATGAATCAGGGTGTTCATGTTTTGGTCGCTAGTCCAGGTTTTACAGCGTCTAATATCCGAAACGGTGCCTTGACAGCTCACGGCGAATCACAGGGAAAATCTCCACGCGACGAGTCAAAAATGATGAGTCCAGAGGAAGTAGCAAAATCAATTTTGAAGTCTACGCTCGACAGAAAGCGGGACCTGGTCCTTACCACTCAAGGCAAAATGGCGGTATTCCTGAATAAATGGTTGCCTTCAATGATGGATAGAATAGTCTATAAAGAAATGGCAAATGAGCTCGATTCGCCTTTGAAATAAATGGCTGGCTCCATTTTTCAGTTTTACGGCAACAAACTCACCGATCTTTCCTCCAGAAATAAATCACTTTATATCCCAAAAACTGAAGGAAATGGAGTTCTTGATCTGCAGGAACTAGACTTCTTAAATGGGGAAGCAGCCTTTGAAATCCTACGAAAAGCTATTATAGGGAAAAAGAAAATTCAGCTAATACCCGAGATAGATCCACGGCTTGGAGAGGTGAATCGGATTTCAAAGCTGCTTTCAAAAATTGCTTTTCGAGATCAATTGACCGAAGAAGAAACCGGCGATCAAAGTCTTTTTCTGGCCTGGCCTTTTTTCGAGGGGAAGATGATGAATGGGAAGATCCTTCGAGCTCCTTTGCTGCTTTTGCCTTGCAAACTTGAAAAAGAAGCTCAAAACTGGGTAATTGTTCCCACAGACACTTGGCGATTGAATTCAGCTTTATCACTGGCATATTCACATGGTTACCAAGCCAAATTTGATTTTGAAACTTTGCAGGAACAGTTTCAAGAATTACCGTCTGATCCGATTGAATTTCGCATCGGATTAGCCAAAATAGTAGAATCCAATTTTCCATTTCAACTCAGTTCTACACTTTTTGAGGATCGAATTGCTTCTTTTCCCAACTCTCAGATTTCAGTAGATAGTAGCAAGTTTCAAGACGGAAAGATTGTGCTCAAGACGTATGCACTTCTTGGCCAATTTGCTCAGAAAGGAAATTTTTTATTTCGGGATTATGAAAATCTATTGACTCAGGATGACTCAGATTCAATAGAAACGCTATTTGTAAATCATTTTCATCAAGAAGAGGGTCCAGTACCTAGAGAGGATCAGCTTTTCTCAGTTTTCCCTTTGGATGCTTCACAGAAAAATATACTGCTGAAAGTGAGGCAAGGAAAAAGCCTAATGGTCGAAGGGCCTCCGGAAACTGGAAAATCACAATTGATCGCTAATCTAGTTTCGGACTATACCGCTCGAGGGAAAAAAGTGCTGGTCGTATCTCAGAAAAGAGCTGCTCTGGATGTAGTTTTTGAACGAATGGCAAATGCCGGTTTCAGAGAATTTCTGGGTTTAATTCATGATTTTAGAGCTGATCAAAAACCACTTTTCCAAAAGGTAAAGAGCCAGATCGAGTCGATTGAAAGGTATCAAGAAGAAAATCGTGGCCTGGATTCCATGCAATTGGAACGGGAGATTTCTATGCTCTCTAGGACTATTTCAAGGTTATCGGAGAAGTTTGAGCAGTTCCGAACTTTACTTTTTGAATCAGAGTCAGCGGGAATCCCGATCAAAGCCATGTATCTGAATGCTGGAGGGTTTGGGGAGACTTCCATTGATTCGAAATCGGAATTACTGAGTTTGGACTTTGAGGAAGCCAAGGAATTTGAAAAGGAGTTTAAACTATTTAAGAGCTATCAAAAGCGATTTGCGGATTCATTTTGGGCAGAACGAATCTCCTTCTCAGGCGTTGAGCCAAGGCATTATTCCCGGATTTCTGAATTGATCCAATCGCTGGAAAACTATAAAATTCCGTCCTATGCTGCTAGCTGGAACTAATAATTTCTTCGCAAATTTCAGTTAGAGATCATCAATGGAGGTTCCTTTTTAGAAGAAACCAAATCCATGAAAATAAACTTAGATGAACTTGGGAATGGAAGTTTTGCAATCCGAATGGCCATTCTTCCGTAGGAAAGAAAGAAAGCGCTTATCCTTCAAAAATGGATTAAAAAATCCCTGGCAAAACTTCAAGAGTCCCAGTTATCCATTCCTAAGAATCAGGAATTGCTCAGCGAGGAATTTGAAGCACTCTCAATCGTTCAATCTTCTTGGCTTGGGAAAATCAGGTTGAAGTTTAAGAAAAGCCGCTTTCCAAATCTAGTTTCTTGGCTTGAGGCGAATGGACTGGATTTTAACTCCACGAATCTAGAAACAGCCAAAAGCGCTTTCGATCAAATTCAAGTTTTGGAGACCGAATTACTTTCCCTTTCAAAGCCTGAAGGAATGACTGTTTCTTTGGGTCTTTTGGATCAGGTTTCTACCATTATTTCAGATTCTGAAACATGGGTTAAGCAATGGGCAACGATTTCTAATCTTGCTTCACTTTGTGATTGGAAAACCAAATCAGAGAATAGGTCAGGGTTTAAAGAGGAATTAGATTCTTTTTACAGATTTCTGATGGAATTTGAATCCCAAGTTCCGAGTTGGAAGATTTACTTGACCTCATCCCAAATTGGGTCATTGCTTTTTGAAAAGAAAAAAGTAAGCGATCCGAATTTGATTCAGACGTTTTCAGAATTGGTAGCTTTTGATCGATTTCTTGAAAAATGGAATCCCCAGCGAATAAAACTAGCCCAAAAGATTCTGCAGCGTGATCCGAGCCTTTCTTTGGAAGAGAATCTTACCATTTTTTGGAATTCATGGCATCTAACTTGGATTGGAGAATTAGAGCGGAGAAATCCGATCTTGGCGGAGGCCGGAAGTCTGAAAATGAGTCACGAAATGGCCGAATTGAAAGAAGCTATTTTAGAAAAGCGCAAGATTTCCAAATTCATGACCTTGCTTCGTCTTCGTGAGCGAATGACAGAATCCCTGGAATTGAATCGTCTCGGCAATAGGCTTACCTATCGCGAGTTGCTCCATCAGGTCAGTAAAAAGCGCCAAAAATGGACAATTAGAAAGCTGGTGGAGCAATTTGAGCGTGAGATTTTCCGATTGATTCCGTGTTGGCTGGCTAGTCCTGAGAGCGTTTCAGCTTTGTTTCCAATGGTTCAATCTTTCGATTTGGTGATCTTTGACGAGGCTTCACAATGTCCCGTGGAGCGGGGCTTGACTGCGATGCTTCGAGGCAAGCAAGTCGTTGTTGCGGGAGATTCAAAGCAATTGCAACCTTCAGATTTTTATCAGGTGAAATGGGAATCCGAAGAGGAGGGTATCGAGTACGAAGCAGAATCGCTTTTGGAACTAACCAGTAATTTCTTTGAGAAAGCTATCCTTACTGGGCATTACCGATCAGCTGATCCAGGTTTAATTCATTTTTCCAATCGGAATTTTTATGATGGGAAACTGGAGGTTTTGCCTGACTTGGCTACTGTCTTAGCTGGGAAATCTCCATTCAGCTGGGAGAAAATCGAAGGTATCTGGGAAAATCAGATGAATAAGTCCGAAGCGGATGCGGTAGTCGAAAAAGTGAAAGAAATTCAATCAGTTTCTGCGGAAGACGCTATAGGGATTGTGACGGGGAATTACTTTCAGATGGAACTGATTCGAGAAAAGCTTTGGAAAGCTGGAATTCAGGATGCCAGTATTAAAGTTAGAAATATCGAAAATGTACAAGGGGACGAATTTGATCAGGTGATTTTGTCTTTGGGATACGCCTCGAATCGTGAAGGAAAGCTGATTACCAATTTTGGTTTGCTAGGTAAATCTGGATCAGATAACCGACTGAACGTTGCGATTACACGAGCACGAAAGCGGATGCATGTGATTAGCAGCATTGCTCCGGAAGATTTTTGTCTTGGCCAACTCAAGAATCCGGGTTTAGCTCTTCTTCGGGAGTTTTTACTTTTTGTGCAAAAGCAATCAAAAAATCCTTCGTTGGAGGTGATGGAGGTTTCCAGTTCAGGTTATGAAATTGACTGGAGTGTAAAACGACATCTTGTGAAGGGGAGCTCCAGTCTTACGGATAAGGTACCTTCGACAGTGATGGATCTTTTGAAAATAGACGCTGGGAATACTATTGCGATTCTGACTGATGATCAGCGATTTTTTAATTCACCTACGGCAAAAGCTGCGATGGCCTATCATCCAATTTTACTTGAAGCTAAAGGCTGGGAATGGGATTTGAAATGGAGCAGAGAGGAAATCATGAAGACAGGTGGCAGTTTGCAGTAGTCAGTCCAGATGGCTAGGGGGATCAGTTATCGGTTGTCGGGAGTTTCAGAAAGCAGTGGTCGGAGAGGGGAATAAGGAATTTTCAAAAGTAGGGATTTGTAAAGCAGTTAGGTTTTTTATGTACAGTTGATTTTTTTGAGCTTTTATGAATGATTTATCACTCATTAATGCCAAAATACTAATTTAACTTATGATAAATCATTCAAAAAATAATTGATTAATGGTATGTGATATCATTCATTAAGATGTAAATTTGATTTTAACGAATGATATTTCAGTCATGGATTACAATCAATTAAGTGATATGGCGATCCTTCAGCGCATAGGAGCTTTTGTAAAGCACCACCGTATGGATCAAAATAAGTCTCAAGATCAGTTGGCTACTGCTGCTGGGATTAGTCGCTCTACACTCAGTTTGTTGGAGCGTGGCGAAAAGGTCAATCTGATCACTTTGATTCAGGTACTTCGGGTTTTGGATCAATTGCAAGGGCTGGTCTCTTTCGAGATCAAGCAGACGATCAGTCCGATCGAATACCTCAAGGTTCAAAAGAAATACGAGCGTCAGCGGATTCGTAATTCCCATGACATTACAGCCGATAATCCACCTTCCGAATGGTAGCTGTAGCTGAAATCTGGATTTGGGATCAACTGGCCGGAGTGGTGCTTTGGGATGATACGGAGCAGCTCGGAAGCTTTGAGTTTACTTCTAATTTTCTCCAATCAGGATTGGATATTTCACCGATTAAAATGCCTCTTGGGCAGGGAAAGCGTATTTATTCTTTTCCAGAACTGCGAAAATCCCGTGGAGATGTATTTGATACCTTCAAGGGTTTGCCGGGTTTGCTTGCGGATATGCTTCCCGATAAATATGGGAATCAACTCATCAATACTTGGCTGATCCAAAACGGTCGCCAGGCGGATAGCTTAAGTCCTGTGGAGCAGCTTTGCTTTATCGGCAAGCGCGGTGTAGGCGCATTGGAGATCAGACCTTCACTTCGTCAGGATTCGGAAAAAGCTACTCATCTGGAAATCGACAGTCTGGTCCATATTGCGGGGAAAATTCTTAATTCCAGAGAAAATTTTCAATCAGCCCTTAGTCAAGAAGAACAGACTGCCTTGTCCGATATTCTCAAAATCGGTACTTCTGCCGGTGGTGCACGAGCAAAGGCGGTGATTGCTTTTAATCCTAAAACAGGTGAAGTGAAAAGCGGGCAAGTCAAAGCTCCAGCAGGGTTTTCATATTGGATCATTAAGTTTGACGGGGTGCATGACTCGCAGTTTGGAGCCTCGGCAGGCTATGGGCGAGTGGAAATGGCCTATTATCGGATGGCTTTGGCCGCAGGAATCCAGATGAGTGAATGTCGTTTATTGGAGGAAAATGGCCGAGCACACTTTATGACCAGGCGCTTTGATCGTCTGGATACCGGTCAAAAAATACATATGCAGAGTCTTTGTGGCTTACGACATTTTGACTTTAATCAGGTAGGTTATAACAGTTATGAACAGGTTTTTGAGACGATGCGAATGCTACGTTTACCTTATCCAGAGGCCGAGCAGCTTTTCCTTCGGATGGTCTTTAATGTCCTAGCGCGCAACTGTGACGACCACACCAAGAATTTTGCTTTCCTTATGGATCAAACCGGGAAGTGGTCGCTGTCTCCCGCTTATGATATTTGCTATGCCTATCGACCAGGAAGCATTTGGGTAAGCGCACAATCCTTAATGGTCAATGGAAAGCGTGAGAATATTACTGATACTGATTTTTTGGAGGTGGCTCGACAGATGAATGTCAAAAAGCCAGAGGCTAAAATTGAATCTGTGAAAGCTGCTGTTCGGCGCTGGATTGAATTTGCTGAGGAAGTGAACGTAGAGCCAAAGCTTAGAGATGGGATAAAGGAGACGCTTTTGGTTTGATGCGATTTGGTATTACGTAATTTACGTTACGTGAATTGCGCAATGGAAATTGAATTAAGCAACTCAAGCCAATCATCTTTTAAGATCAATCAGAGATAACCTACCGCTTTATACATGGCAATCCCAATCCATTCTTTAAAAAGCTTGTGCCAATAGGCAATCGATTCGACATCCGGGTAGATCAGAGAAGGAATATCGTATTTGACATCATGGGAATAATAATCCACTGGAAAAGTTAGCGTTTTCAAGCCTAATTTATCAAAACAACCTTTTGCCCGATACATATGAAATGCAGAAGTAATTAATATGAATTCCTGCTCTGTTGAAATACCGTTTTGCGCTAAAAACTCTTTGGTAAGCACCGCATTTTCCCTCGTGTTTTTTGCCTGGTCTTCGATCAAAATAGCTGATTCAGGTACTCCAGTCATTAATAAAAACCGCTTCAGCAACTTTGCCTCAGTTTGTGAATTGACAGGATTTAGCCCTTGACCACCTGTAATCAAGATTTTTTTGATTTTGCCCATCTGGTAAAGTTGTAGTGCATGCGTGATTCGGTCCGCTCCTTTATTGAAAAAAGTCCGGTCGTAAGCAGTCTTACTTAAGTTGGTCACTCCAGTAAGTACAATGCCTATTTCGTGATTTTTGATTTCATTGAAAGGCTTGAATTCAGGTTCCCAAGCTAGCATTGCTTGATTGGCGATAAACCTATTGGAGAAAAACCAGAGCAGAAATATCCCAGACCAAAGACAGCTTTTTCCCCATTTTCTTTTGATAAAAAAAGCACCTGCGACAATCAAAATGATCGTAATCGTTAGCGGCATTGCCAAAAAACTCAGAAACTGGGAAAGGTAGAAGAACATGAAGCAAAGAAAAGATAAATAGTCTCATCCCAATGATTTTCGAGACAAATTCAATTATCAATTGGTTCCTTTTCTGAAAATTGAGTATTGTCCGTTGATTTTTGATCATTTAAGATTTTTCTGCCGCGGTTCGTTGAGACACTAACCGGAATTGATGATCGTGTATTTGCCATTTGTGATAATCTGCCTACCGGTAAGACAAACAGGCAAGCACCGAGACCTACTAAATTCAATGTTCAATAATCAATTGGATCACTCTTGAGATTGATCATTTCTAATTCCTTTCTCGAACAATTAGAGGAAAATAATTCTTTCATCTTCACAGTTTATTTATTGATGTAGGAAAGTTATTTTTGACTATGACTTCAAATCACCCAAACCTATTGCCATTACTGCAGGATTTAGCTTCCAAATTGGAAGGCAGCCTCAATTTTGATTCATTGACCAAAACACTGTATGCTACTGATGCATCGGTCTATCGGGAGATGCCATTAGCTGTAGCTTTTCCCAAGTCAACTAGTGATATCCAGAAATTAATCCAATTTGCTACTGAAAATAGCACTTCTTTGATCCCACGAACTGCCGGAACCTCCCTTGCCGGACAATGTGTGGGCAATGGCATTGTGGTGGACGTTTCTAAGCACTTCACCAAAATACTGGAATTTAATAAGGAAGAATGCTGGATCCGCGTGCAGCCTGGTGTGGTTCGAGACGAATTAAACCGTTTTTTGAAGCCTCATGGATTATTCTTTAGCCCAATCACTTCCACAGCCAATCGCGCGATGATGGGTGGAATGGTTGGAAATAACTCCTCAGGGACCACCTCCATCGTTTATGGGGTGACCCGAGATAAAGTAATTTCACTCAATACCATTCTCAGTGATGGAAATGAGGTCGTTTTCGGGGAAATCTCTCAGGATAATTTTGCTCGGAAATGTTCCTTGAATACGCTTGAAGGCACCTTGTATCAACAGGTTTTTGATGAACTTACTAATCCGGAAAATCGTGAGGAGATTCATTCCCAATTTCCCAAAAAATCAATTCACCGTCGAAATACAGGTTATGCTGTAGATGAATTGCTGAAGTCTGAGCTTTTCGAAGGTCAAGAAAAATTCAACTTTTGTAAACTTCTGTCAGGTTCGGAAGGTACGCTGGCATTTACCACTGAAATCAAAATCAGCCTTGACCCACTTCCTGATCCGATTGAGATCGTAGTGGCAGCACACTTTCAAAGCATCCAGCAAAGTATGAAATCCGCTCAAGTAGCGATGAAGCATCCCGCTACAGCAGTCGAGTTGATGGATAAGATCATCTTAGACTGCACCAAGGAAAGCATTGAATATGTCAAAAATCGCTATTTCGTAGAGGGTGATCCAGCAGCTTTGCTAATGATTGAGTTTAGGGGAAAGACGCTAGAGGAAGCGATGGCAAAAGGAGAAGCATTGATCGCTGACTTGAAAGCCGGCGGTTATGGCTATGCCTTTCCGATCATCGAGCCGGCAAAGGTAGCTTCAGCATGGGCACTTCGGGCTGCTGGTTTGGGCTTGCTGGCAAATATGCCTGGTGATTCAAAAGCTGTCGCCTGTATCGAAGACACAGCTGTGGATATCGAAGACCTAGCCGATTATATCGATGAGGTGGATGAGATGATGGAGGGCTTCAATCAAAAGCCAGTACATTATGCTCATGCCGGAGCCGGAGAGATTCACCTACGACCGATTTTGGATTTGAAGAAGTCCGCCGATGTGGAAGAGTTTTATAAGATTTCTGAAGCCTCTGCAAGATTGGTGAAGAAGTACCAAGGTTCGATTTCAGGTGAACATGGTGACGGTCGAGTTCGTGCGGCCTTTATCCCGTTGATGGTAGGGGAAAAGAATTACGAGCTTTTCCGCAGGATCAAATACAACTGGGATCCGAAAAATATTTTCAATCCGGGAAAAATCGTAGACGCTGCTCCGATGAATCAGTTTCTTCGCTATACGCCAGATGTGAAAACTCCCGAGCATAAAACGCTTTTGGATTTTTCAAGCGTTGGTGGCATCCTGAGATTGGCTGAGAAATGCAATGGTACCGGAGATTGCCGCAAGCTCCCTGAATCAGGGGGAACCATGTGTCCGAGCTACATGGCTACGCGAGATGAAAAGGATACCACCCGAGGTCGAGCTAATGTACTTCGTGAGTTTTTGACATTGGATAAAAAGGAGAATGCCTTTGACCATCCGGAGATCAAGGAAGCAATGGACCTTTGTTTGTCCTGCAAAGGCTGTACTTCCGAATGCCCTTCCAATGTGGACATGACGAGTATGAAGGCTGAGTTTCTTTATCAATACCAGAAAACGCATGGTATTCCACTTCGCTCAAGAGCTTTTGCCTATATCAATCAATTGAATCAGTTGGGTTCGATTGTGCCGGGAATCGCTAATTTCTTTTTGAGCAATTCATTTACCAGCGGATTGATGAAGTCATTTCTAGGAGTAGCTCCAAGTCGAAATCTTCCGGAAATCAGCGCAGTTAGTCTACGGAAATGGTATGCTAAAAATTATCATTCACTTCCAAGTGTAGGGAAGACTATCAAGTCGGTTTATTTCTTTGTCGATGAATTCACTAACCATAATGACACTGCAGTGGGAATCAAGGCGATTTCACTGTTGAAAAAACTGGGCTACGAGGTGAGAATAGTAGATCATCAAGAAAGTGGTCGATCTGCGCTATCCAAGGGGCTTCTACCAAAGGCAAAAAAACATGCTGAAGCGAATGTTCGGATTTTCGATAAACTGATTGATGGAAATACGCCCTTGATCGGCTTGGAACCTTCGGCGATTTTGAGTTTCCGAGATGAGTATCCAAAAATCGTGTCTGCTGATTTGGTGCCTGCGGCAAAAAAGCTAAAGTTTCATGTGAAGTTGATTGATGAGTTTTTGGGACAGGAGATCGCTGCCGGGAATATCAAATCGGATTCATTCACGAGCAAAAGCCAAAAAATCAAGCTCCATGGGCATTGCCACCAAAAGGCACTTTCCTCGATCAATTGGACTCAAAAATTACTTTCTCTTCCAAGCAATTACGCTGTGGAGGTTATTCCAAGCGGTTGTTGCGGAATGGCTGGAAGCTTTGGCTATGAGGTGGAGCATTACGAAGTTTCCCAACAAGTGGGGGAGTTGGTGCTGTTTCCCGCAGTACGAAAAGCTGACACAGATACGTTGATTGCAGCGCCAGGGACTTCTTGTAGACATCAGATAGCGGATGGTACTGGCCGAAAAGCAAAGCATCCGGTGGAGATTCTTTGGGAGGCAATCAACTAGTTCTTTATAAGCTATTTAATGGTCTATGACGAAAAGCTTTGAATTTGAAATTTGCGTTCAACTTATATCTTTTACCTTTCTAAAATGCTTATTTTTCAGAGTACAGCTATGAATTAAATTTTGAATCTATGGCAACCAAAGAATATAGAATTCCTCAAAAAGAAAAATTCAGCTTATCAGCGTTGAACGAACCCGATGGAAGTTTGCTGAACTATACCTATGCTGATTACCTCAAATGGGACTTCGAGGAAATCATCGAACTGATCAAGGGAAAGATTTTTACCAAAGCCGCTGCCCCCAATCGAAGACATCAAGAAGTTTCTGGAAATCTTTCAGCCAGTTTATGGAATTATCTTAAAAACCACTCATGCAAAGTTTATACTGCACCTTTCGACGTCAGATTTTCAAGAAACCCAGATTACTCAAAAACAGATTCGGTGGTACAGCCCGATATCTCAGTAATCTGCGACTTGGACAAATTGGATGACAAAGGCTGTTGGGGCGCGCCAGATCTAATCGTGGAAATTCTTTCTCCTGGAAATAGTCGGGTGGAAGTCCAAAACAAGTATGAACTCTACCAAGAATATGGGGTGAGGGAATATTGGGTCGTTCATCCAACGGATTGCACTGTTTTGATCTACACGCTAATCAATGAGAAATTCCAGCCATCCAGACTTTTTACCTCGGGAGATCGAGTTCAATCCATCGTGCTTCCCGGTTTCGAACTTGATTTGGAAGCGGTTTTTCAAGTTTAAATAGATTTCACCTTTCAATAGCTAAAAAGCTCGCTCCAAGGAGTTTCCCATTTTACTTTATGAGTCGAAGAGATTTCCTCAGCAATTCCGATCAACTCACCGCATTGGATCATCTCAATTGCTACTTCAATATCCTCAGTCATTATTCGGTCAACCGTCACCGGCTCAATTTTGCTGCGCACTCGTTCATAAATTGCAGTCAGAATTTTTCCCGACTTCATCGGAGCATGAAAATCCATTGCTTGTGCCGCATAAAATAATTCAATTCCCAATATTTTCTCAACATTCCCAATGACTTGAAGGGCTTTTCTCGCTCCAATACTTCCCATACTTACATGATCTTCTTGTCCTAGGGAGGTTGGAATGCTATCAGCTGAGGAGGGAAAGCAAAGTCCCTTATTTTCTGAGGCTAGCGCAGCAGTGGTGTATTGTGGAATCATCAGGCCTGAATTCAAACCTGTTTCTTTCAGAAGTAATTTTGGGACGCCAGGTGTATCTCCTTCGATCGAAAGGTAAATTCTCCGATCTGAAATATTTCCAATTTCAGATGCTGCTAAACAGGCATAATCAAGTGGCAGAGCAATAGGCTGACCATGGAAGTTGCCCCCGGAAATGGTATGATCTTCAGAAATGACGATTGGATTATCGGTAACCGAATTGATTTCTATTTCAATTGTCTCTTTTAGATGAAGCCAGGCATTTCGGGAAGCTCCGTGAACTTGTGGCATGCAACGAAGCGAATAAGGATCTTGAACGCGAGCACAGTTCTGATGAGAATTTACAATCTCCGAATCCTTCAGAAGATTTAAGATTGTTTGTGCGACGTGTTTATTCCCTGTGTAAGGCCTTAGTTGATGTAATTCTGGGGAAAATGGCTTGATCGAACCCATCAATCCTTCGATCATCATTGCCCCGGTGATGTCAGCATGTTTCAAGACATTGCTCAGTCGATCCACCACCTTTACTCCGAAGGCAGCCATAAACTGGGTTCCGTTGATTAGCGCCAAACCTTCCTTTGGACCTAAGGCGATTGGCTCCAATCCAAAATGATTCAGTACCTTTTTAGCACCGGTAATTTCTCCCTCAAAGTGAACTTTTCCCAATCCTATCAATGGCAAAGCTAGATGGGAAAGTGGTGCAAGATCTCCTGATGCTCCCACCGAACCTTGCATTGGAATCATTGGGGTCACATCTTGCTCAAGCATCCAAGTCAATCGCTTTAAAGTTTCCCATTGGATTCCGGAAAATCCCTGAGCTAAAGCATGAATCTTCAAAATCAACATCAACTTAGAAATCTCCTCAGGAATAGGATCACCCAAACCTACAGCATGGCTTTTCAAGAGATTTTCTTGAAGCGTGCGTGTATCAGACTCTGAGATTCGAGTGGTACAAAGCGGACCAAATCCCGTATTTATCCCATACACTGCCCGGTCTCCTTTCGAGATAGTAACTACAGCTTGTGCTGATTGGCTGACTTTTTTTTGAATATCTGGATGAAATATGCCTTTGATCTCTTTTCTGGCAATTTTTAGTGCTACCGAACTGGTTAAGTGATCTCGACCGTAGTTGAATTTTATCATTTGAGGCAAGGTTTGACCGCTATAAAATTTGATCCAATGGACCTTTCCCATCAGAACTCAAAAATAACAGCTTTGAATGATACCCTATGATACCATTATAATCACTAATTGATACCTTAGAGGCATCAATGGAGTTGAGACATCTACATTATTTTAAAGCGGTGGCTGAGGAATTAAATTTCCGAAAGGCCGCAGATCGACTTTTTATCTCCCAACCAGGACTGAGTCGTCAGATTCGACAATTGGAAGAAGAGCTTAGCGTAACTCTTTTTGACCGAGATCAGCGGAATGTCAGCCTTACAGCTGCAGGAAGCTACCTTAAAGTAGAGGTAGATTTTCTATTAAATCATCTGGAGACGATCAAAGGACAATTGAATCAAATCCAAGCCGGTAAAATAGGGGAGCTTCGCATTGGCTTCTTGGGCTCAGCATCGAATCAGATTATTCCTCGATTGATGTCAAAGTTGAATGCTTATCAACCATTGGTAAATGTGAATCTGGAAGAGTTAAGTAATTCCCTACAGGTGGAAATGCTACAAAAGGATAAGCTCGACTTAGGTTTTGTCCGATTGAATTCAGTTCCTGATGAGTTGGAAATGAAAACTATTGCAAGGGATTCTTTTTCGCTGGTTGTACCGACAAGTCACCCAATAACGGCTAGTGATTTCATCTCGATGAATCAATTTAAAGAAGAGTCCTTTGTGCTTTTTTCCAGCGACTATAGCAACTTTTACTATGATCAGATTATTGGAATTTGTCGGGATGCAGGTTTTTCACCGAAGATTCAGCATAAGTCTGTCCATGCTTTGACTATTTTTAAACTTGTGGAAAGTGGGCTTGGGGTGGCCATTGTTCCGACGTCAATTCAGGAAGGCTATGAGATCAATGTTCGATTTATGGAGATTCCTCATATATCGCAATTCACAGAATTGTTGGTCATTTGGAAGACGGAAAATCGCAATCCTGTGCTGAAGCAAGTATTGGATTTGATCCAATTCTTCCGAATCAAGTAAAATCCGCTCCTCAAGAATATTCTAAAATGAGCTATTTTAGCTAACAGAACTATTTGTCGGGCAAATGTCGGGTTAAATCCGAGCTAGTTTCGCCTTAAGCCCAAATACAATCAGAGAAATTGCCATGGTCAATCAAAATCTACATGCTATGAAACAACCAGAATTGGGAAAAAAGATCTCTGAACTTAGAAAAGCGAAAGGGATGACACAGGAGGAACTTGTAGAAAAGTGTAATCTGAACGTGCGAACGGTGCAGCGAATAGAAGCCGGTGAAGTGACACCGAGGAGCTTTACTATTAAAGCCTTATTTGATGCATTGGGCCATCCTTGGCCAAATCAAACCAATCATCAGCCGACAGTCACCGCGAAGCCGTCGCCGATTTTATATGCGGCTATTGGAGCTGCCGTTCTTTATTTTTTCCTTTCCATGTTCGAGCTAGTAATCGAGCCAGAGTTTATTGCTGGAGAGCCATCAGTAAGTACGGGTGCCTTTGCTTGGATTAAGACGGGATCTTACTTCTTTTATGTAATTTTTCTATTCGGTTGGGTGAAATTGACTGAGTCATTTCCAAATGGGATTCTGAAGATTGCCCTTTGGATGATGATTGGGGCTAATGTGATTTGGTATTCAACCGACTTGATTGCTTTGTATACAGGTGCCTTTACGCTAGAGGATTATTATCTGGTCAAAGTAAGTTCTTTTGGTTTTACTTATGCCTTTTTGGGACTGGGATACCTAGGATATAAAAAGCAATTTTCTTTTGTAGCAATGATTCTCGGAGTGTTATTGATTATAGCAGGAGTATTGTTATTTACAGGAGTAGGAGCTTTTATAGCCTTGATTCCCTGGACCCTTGCAGAGATCATACAGATTGCTTTGATGATCTATTTAATCCAAAGAATCGGGAGAAGAAATTCTCCTGATTTTAGTATCTGATTGTATTTTTAGTTCCTTTGGCTTAAATTGGAATAAAATAATTTAGAGTATTAAACATTATCACGAATTTTTTTAGATAGCTGTTTTATACCTGATTCGGAGGTTGTGTATTCCTGTTGCAATCCTCATGACGAGATGTCTTTTATCGAAGCCTTTTATTCTGATTTTATCACGTATC
>Ga0209390_10005132_pt1 | contig 18883 bp, 20 predicted proteins | sample BON01_FD_187212 | JGI IMG/M metagenome (GOLD analysis project Ga0209390, IMG submission 187212) | Freshwater microbial communities from Lake Bonney liftoff mats and glacier meltwater in Antarctica - BON-01 (SPAdes) (version 2) | ecosystem: Environmental > Aquatic > Freshwater > Ice > Glacier...
GAAACAAATGTGTCAATCGTATCAACTCTACCTCTGACCACGCCCATGTCTACGGAAACAAATGTGTCAATCGTATCAACTCTACCTCTGACCACGCCCATGTCTACGGAAACAAATGTGTCAATCGAATCAACTCTGCCTCTGACCACGCCCATGTCTACGGAAACAAATGTGTCAATCGCGTCAACTCTACCTCTGGCCACACCCATGTCCATCGAATCAACTGTTGCAATCACAGCATTAGAGGCCATCGTGTCGGCAAAAACGACTGTCACAATGCCAGTATTGACGTCAACAGTGCCCACACGACCTATGACCACACCCGTGCCCCAGCCGCCTCCTCGATTTCTGCCTCCTCGATTTCCGCCCGCCCGATTTCCACCTCCTCGATTTTTACCGCCGCGGATGCCGTCTAGACCGCCACTCGGCAGACTCACTACACCCAAAATAATACCATCTATACCCGAATTGTCGAACACTCCGAAAAAACCGCCATTTGGATTTCCATCACCGTACATGTCGTACGGACCCCCTGGATTTCCATCGTCTTTCATGCCACCGTATGGGCCACCTGGATTCCGACCACCATATGGACGTCCGGGGTTTCCTCCATGGCAACCACCTCGTCTACCACCTATATCAAGGCCTCCTTCCTTCTGGAAGCCATCTCCGCCTTCGACACAACCACCGATTTGGATGCCGATTCGACCACCGTTTCCACCGTTTCGACCTCCGTTTCCACCGTTTCGACCTCCGTTTCCACCGTTTCGACCTCCGTTTCCACCGTTTCGACCTCCGCTTCCACCGTTTCGACCTCCGCTTCCACCGATTCGACCTCCGTTTCCACCGATTCAACCATCACTGCCACCTATTCGACCTGTTACTACTATGCCGTCACAATCTCTACACAGCACATCCAAGTCAGATTCGACACCCTCACCCTCACCCACATATCCTCCTCCGAAGCCGCCTATACCACCCCCGTACCCACTTCCTCCTATGATGCCGCCGCCACCCCGGACGTACTACTCTTACAATACATGGCCTGATGCACGAAATTTTCCAGGCAACTTCAATCCTTACGCACCAGACGACTCCTATGCAATGCGAAAGCCTGACACGCGTGAGAAGCACCATCTTGCGAAACCAGACGCCCGTTTGCAAAAAAATTCTTTGGTAGGAAGCTCTACAGCATCGCGTGCGTTGAAATCAATCGTTCCTTCTTCAGACGACATTCCCATTTATGACGATGCAGCGGAATATTTCACTTTGTCAAAGGAGAGATCTTTTATGACATTTGTAAGTGTAGGAGAACGTTCCATCAACGTGTTGGAGATTCAAAATGACGATACCACATCAGATACGCATTATTATAATTTTGGTATGACTGTTTTTTTGGACACTCACGACGCAGAATTCGTTGATGCAAACGCGCACTTGATCATGACGCAAATATTTCGTCTCTACTCCATGGCGCGCCCGATTCCTACCAAACACGTTTCGTGGTTGCAGGCAAACTTTGCACAGCCAAGTGATCTACCGTTCCCGACAGATACTCTTATCATAGTACACTGGGATTCGTCACATCCGTTTTATGTCACTACAGGCGGTCCCGACAATCTGCCATTATTTCAAGGACCGGATCCTGAGGGGTTAAAATTGAAGTACAATGATACAGAACACACAACCACGTTTATGGTTCCCAAGAATTACGACCATTCGATTTATTACTATTGCTGGTATCATGAATCCATGGGAGTACAACAAATCTCACTGATCAATCCTGATGCGCTAGCCGATGACATGCAACTGACAGAGAACACACCCGCCGTTCTTTTGCGTGACGACGGACCTGTCATTTTACGGGCCAAGGGAGTCTATGCACGTGAACAACGTTTCAACGACCTTGAGTTCATTGAACGAATTCCTGTCCCCGTGCAACCAGACAATCTTGACGAGATTGATGAGATGATTGAATCTGCACTGGTGTTCACACCAGACAGTTTGCCCATACTAGTCGACACTTCATCTTGTCTCGATGTTGCAGATGTATTGCAAGGATCGCGTCTCCCCAAGCGGGCAAGTGTCTTTATGATGGACGACAATGTTACTAGTGAAGAGTGTGGATGTGTTCTGAGTCACGCATACTTTGATATTGAATTTCTGCGACCACAGTACACTTTAGGTGAAAGTGCATACATAATGTACCTAACGGAGTTACAGAATAATGATAATTATGAAATTGTCGACGACCTCTGGACGATGGCCATGGACGAATTGCCCAAATATGGCCCTTATGCACAGTTGGCAGTATTCTCATGTGACAACACTGCTGCTACTTCAGACACTGTTTTGGAAGCCGAGACTGATTTTTCGTTCGTATTGAAAAAAGATACGGTTGGTGCACACATTACGACCATGCATTGTATTACTGCATTCTGTATGGTAGTGATCCATACGGAGAATTGTATGAGCACCAAACACGTACAATTGGTTTCACCTCAAGTCATCAAGAACATGATGATACCCCCTCAAATGATGATACATACCCTGACAGCAAGCAATCTTCTGACGCAGGCCGTAGAGGTTGGTCGTTCGGAAATGTATGACTTTAACAGTCTCAATGGATTCCCCGTATTGTATGCACAAAGGACGACAATCTCATTCTTGTGTGTCAACATCGACCAGACACCTTGCAGCATCGACCGAGGATTAAATGTGATGCGCATAATGGCAAGCAGCACTGAATTGCAATTTGCGCAACTCAACGCTTTCACTGCAAACAAAAGCATTGTTGTTACTGAGATGTCGTACACTTCTGAGACGGAAGCGGGAACACTCTTCACGGCATCGCAGATGTATTTCACTATGATTGGAATTAGTCCAACAGTGCAACAATATTTACAAGGCAATGCGAAATGTCCTAGAAATATGATTTCAACTGGAAACACAGACACATTCCACAAAGAGGGTGTTTCTGTCAAGACCAAGTGTGTATTTTGCGGTCTGAACACGTATTACAGTCCAAAGTTTGTGAGTCCCGCTCCAATTCTCAACACGACACGAACAATGTATATCCGAAAATTTGAAAATACATTGCTGGACCAATCGCACCATGAGAACACAGATGAATCTGGGATGGGGGGCGATCATCCGACTCCAGAACCCGACATGACATATTACAGACGTTTACTCGAAACCACAACGTCGTATGCCAATGGTACGAATTCGTCGTCCGACGGTGCGATTCAAGCAACCGTGCCGAATATTGAACCTGAAAATTCCAACGAAGAAATTAACTCTCTGTACAATTCTACCAACGACGGTATCATGAATCATAGCGCATCGGCCGGGACTGCAACACATGACACGCCCATATCGTATTTCTTGACAGACGACATCGGCAGTCTTGTCAACAGTGTCGATCAAATACATGGTGAAGAATGCATAGTGGAAATTGGCACAATGCTGCTTCTGACATTACCAGATACAAATATGACTTCTATTTGCCTGCATTTAATATGCGAAAATGTGATGTTGCCAGTCGAAATTGCGAATGTCAATTCTATTTCTTTTTACGTCTCACGTGAATTTGCCGGAAAAGCTATTTTTGTTCAGGTCATGGACGCAACAAAATCGACAAATAGTTCTACACATGCCGTTTTTTTCCCACGAGGAGTGCAACAGGAAGGCGAGTGCATTGCTTGTCCTGCTGGAAAATTTGGGGGATCAATTGGGGCATCCGATATCAAGTCTTGTAGGGATTCCGGTGTTTTGGCAGACGTCGCGGACCTCGATGTCCTCGACCATGCCGATGAATTACCAGCTCGCCGAAGCTTGTACGCCGATGAAATCGCACACATGGATGATGAAATGACCACGCAGGCGGACGTAGCATCATTATCGTTTCTACCATATTTCGAGATCAATGGACAAGTCGTGCTGGTGTATGAGATCGACCGTATTCAACAGCAAGATGCCTTATCGGATTTTGCTATTGTAGCAGCAGTGGGAAATGCTAACAGCACACACATCAAGGCACATATTATCGATGTGGAGCTTTCGATATTGCGTCTTTATTATGCGCAGTCTCCTACACTAGTGAATGCCACATTCCATGTCACGAGGGTGAACATTACCGAAAATGCTACACTTTACGTACCAACTCTTTTTATTTTTACAATCGAAGGACATTATGATTTGGCCCAAAATATGGAGAATGTAAGTCATGATACAGATCCAGAACCCGAAACATCGCCCGTGGCACCAGAACCCGAAACATCGCCCGTGGCACCAGAACCCGAAACATCGCCCGTGGCACCAGAACCCGAAACATCGCCCGTGGCACCAGAACCCGAAACATCGCCCGTGGCATCCGAACCTGAACAAACACCAGTGACACCAGAACCCGAAAATTCAACAATGGCATCAGTACCGAATACATCGCCCGTGGCAGTTGAACTTCCGGCAACAACACCCAAACCGGAAAGTGCATTTGTTGTGACCATGGCTGTTTCGCTCCCCTTTACTCTCGCAGAATTCGATGACAGTAAACAAATTGAATTCAAAGGCACCGTTGCAAATGTTGCGGGTGTCAACATCAATGACGTGACAATAGCCAGTATTACAAGTGTGCCTACCAATGCACAACGGCGCTTGTTTGCAGCGGCACTCCGAATCGATATGCGTATCAACGCTGCGAGCTCCAACGCAGCCAGTCAGATGGGAGCGACGTTATCGAGTCCGGCCACTTTGAATGCGGCGCTCGTCTCGGCTGGCCTACCTGCTGCCACAGTGCTGGTTGCTGCAGCAACTGTACAAACAAGTTCCAATAGTGTCACTAATGCGTTAACGACACCCGTTGTGCAGCGTAGTATCATCGAAAATATGAGGAATCCAGTTCTAATTACCGCTGTCATTGGAGCAGTCGCATTTGTTCTTGTGCTGCTCGTATTTGTCAACACCATGCCACCAGAACATAAGAATGTTGGTGTATTTGAGCACGCATCGCACGTGCCACTCGCACAGATTCCGCAAGGTGCAATTATGCCAGAATTCGCGCAGATGCACCATGCACCCATGTCTCCGATGTCACAAGGTATATATTATCCTATTCATGATCAAAGTGGCGAAGTGACGTGGCACGTATAACATTGAAACTACACTTATTGCTCATTTGTATAATGATCCATCGAGGTTCTGTTTGGCTGCGTAACAACAAATCTGCACTTATTTTGATACAAATATCAACGTTTAAAATACGATGCAAGCATAGATTTATTTGGTAAAAAGAGGTTAACAATTTTAGTATATAAACATGTTTGGCGTGATGCATAGCTGACAGATCGTTGTGCTGCAAAATCCCCATGCCACCAACCTCATCCACGTGGCTGCTTGTACTGCATGACGTTTTCAACGTCTATTACAACTCGCTCGACCCCTCCGATGAAAATTGGACGCGCATTTTGCGATATGCTACCATGGATCCACACGCCCACGTTGATGCTCACAGAATCTTGAATAAGCCGAATTGGGTGCAATGGCGCCAAGACGAGTTGAGTAGCGCTGTTATCTATAATGATGAAAGACGGGTGCGACAACTATTGACACGCGGTGTGTTACCGATAAATGGAGGTGCACATGTCGTGCTTCCGGGACACACTCTTCTTGTTATGTGCGTGATTTTTAATAGACTCGACATGGCACGAATCATGCTGCGTGAGATGCGAGAAGACGTCCACAGTCAAAGCATGCATGCAGCAGAACTTGTTGCGTTCTGTGTACGAAACCATCGTACGGATATGCGTCAAATGTTGATGGATGAAGCCGGTGTGTGAATACAGTGTGTGTATGCATTGAAATCCATTTATTAAAAATCAAGCTGCGTCACGCATCAACACATTGTAGTGTATCCATATGCAACTCATTTTCTGCCGAAACTGTATTAAATCTACACTCCTTTATTAATGAATGAAGCTATCACGTTCAATTGAAGGTGTGAACGTATATAAGGTGATCCAATCTGGTGCACCGTGCACCCATCGTAAAAGTTCAAGTGGAAGGTTCTCACGTTTCACACCAAGTCACATTTGCGTTGCCCGCGCCTGGGAATGTCTTCGGGGAAGAGGCGTGCTGAGAAAGAAGAGAATGTGAATCCTTCACACTTGCAGCAGATGTACGCACGTGTTCAGAAGCTTAAAAAGGCTGAAAACGCCGCTGCAACTCGTGTAGAAGTCAAGATCGAGAAGTCCGACAAACCATCGAACTCCTCTGACATCTCTCGTGTAGAAGTCAAGATCGAGAAGTCCGACAAACCATCGAACTCTTCTGACACTTCTTCTGCCGCATCTTCCTCCTCCGCTCCTGCCTCTATGCTTGTTGTCGTCGACAATGTCATCGATCTGCGCGATAGTCCGGAACCCGAGACGAAGGCAAATGCAAAGTTCAACACTATCGTAATTGACTAAATGCCAGTTGCGCGTGCCGAAATGCACCATTGCCAGTGAGCCAACACTACAAACACCCGACGTATGTGGTCACTACCGTTGCGTAGTTGGGTTCGATTCCCAAACGTCTTTTGTACGATTCAATCCAATAGAATGACCTTGATTGTATCTACTTCCAGCGGGATGGTCGCGCATGTGAGACGTATGCTTGTACTTTGCACGAATCCGACGCCTCGCGTTTCCAATTCGTATGACCCTCTGTGATTTTGTCACACATACTATATAAGATGGTGATTTCCCCGAATCGCGGCGCTATTTTGAAGATGGACATGATTACTAATGACAACATAGTAAAACGTCAAGTTTATAGGTCCTATATTTCTGCAGTCAAAGAACGAATGTCTACGCTTCAAAAACAGACACGCGATTTCGAAGCGTGGCGGAAAAGCCTCTCCGAAGAAGCAGTACCCCATGAAACATTAAAATTCATGATATCCTGTACAACTCACGGTGATGCAATCATGCACTTACTTCTTACAACGCTAGGGAGAGTCGAAGAAAAGATTGCGGATGATACTGGTCCAATTCCTGACGACGTTGTCAATGAAGGCAGCTGTGAAATTGAAAAAATACACTTTGCTATTTCAAGACAGCAGGAAAAATTGCACGTAGCGTCTCTTCTCTTCCTTTTTCCAGGACGTGACACTGATTTGAACAATCACGATGCCTTAATTGTGGCGGCGCGCACAGCCGATTTTTTAATTTCATATTCGTTGCACAAGGTGCAGACTTTTAAAATCACACTTGAGGCACACCAAGTGGCAATTCAAGATACGCACTCTAGTATTCTCCAGCATTTCCAGTCGTCAGATTCCGATGTGTCGGCCACATGGCTACGAGCGAAAATAAAATTCCTGGACAAGTACACTACACAGTGTAGCGATCACGCACGAAAAATATTGCTGCTCTATTCCAAATTCTCTTTCAACCCAGCAGGCCATCGCATTATTACTGCAAACGACTGGAAAACCATACAAAACGACACCCTGCAAGCACAAATTGACGTAATCATGTGGCAGCATTTGTTCACCATTTTCTTCACGAATGCGTCTGAGGGGTATCAAAATGCGATTGAAACATTAGACTCCATGTGAAGGTAACCAAAATATTCGCACGCTCCTGTTCAGTATTTGCGCTGAGCGTAATAAAAATGCAATCATATGATGCTACATCAGCAAGCAATTGCCACTACGCACTCAGTTTCATACAAGCGTGTTTCGAAAACGATTCCATGATAGGGTTGTGTTACATGCCATCTTCGCGCTGATAAATTCACATATCTTAACAAAACACGAGTTTTGCTTGCTTCTGTGGCGGCTGTGATGGGTTTTTTGTGGGGACGCATTGGTATATAATAATAGTGTAGAGTGGCATTTCCAAGATTTCAAAGATATATGTCAATGCCAGTTATGGCATCCAATCCCGTTGCTTTCGGAACATATCGTGGTGTTAGTCCTCGTCGTCTCTTGTATTGCATTGCAGTGATTCGTCTGGGACTCATCGTGTCCGACGTGTATATGCCCGGAAACGTGTCACACAGTGTGTTGATTTTGTCAGTATGTCTGATTGTAAATATGATATGTCCAGCCTGCTTCAGTCTGTGTTCACTCGTTGTCCCAATTGGCATGGCACTGCACGCCCTCTTCATACACGAGAACGGCGGCATCAGTTTCTGGCAGCTTTTTTTTCTGCTGCCAATCACGCTCATTTTGATTGGTATCCCCATGTCGATCTGTCTGCATCGATACTTTTCGCACCAGGCATTTGCAACTTCACGGGCGATGCAAACTGCGCTCGCCGTCGTATCCACATTGGCGTTCCAAGGAGGTCCTCTCTGGTGGGCCGTCTTGCACACTCGTCATCACAAAAATTGTGATCAAAAAGATGATCCACATTCCATCTTGCAAGATGGCTTTTGGTATTCATTTCTTGGTTGGACGATGAATCCCCTCAACTATCAAATCGACGTGACAACGCTTTCGTCGGCGGTGTGTTCTCCAGAAACACGTTTTGTCCAAAAATTTCATGTCGTTTTTCCGACACTGCTATGTTTGTTAGTTCACCACAACGTGGGCTACACCAGCATGTTGTGGAGCGTGCTGATGCCCATGCTCCTGTGTCGATTAATTACTTATTTGTTTAATCTAGAGTTTCATCCAACAAACGCCGATGGCAAACTCTGCAAATCCATTGACGACGCGCGCATTCTGGCACGGATTGTCGGTGAGAGTTGTCACGATGATCATCATAAGCATCCCCGACGTTGTCGACGACCTGATTGGGATCTCGCCTACTGCGCGACGATTTCTTGGATGCAAGCACTGGGTCTCGTATGGGACTGTCGGTAAGTCTTTCAACAATGAGTTTGGTGTCACGTCCCTTGGGTATATAAGAAGACGTGCTCATACATCCTTGATTGCTTTAAGAAATAGCATGTCTTACGTGCAACCACTGCCGAAGGCACCGGATGCATCGGTTGATGAAGAGACACACGTCACTTCGAATGATACGACTAAGAACGTCATTATGGACGACGTGATAATTGAAACCGTTGCAGATGGTGAATTTGATAATGCAGCAGTGGATGACGAATCTGATACTACCGCTACGGATGATGAGTCTGATGGCACCGCTACCGATGATGCGTCTGATGCTACCATTACGGAGGATGAGTCTGATGGTGATGAGCTTGATGCTAGTACAGCGGACGATGCACCTGACGTTATCACTGCGGACGATAAACCTGACATTATCACGGTGGATGATGATGAGTCTGACGTTATCACAGTGGATGATGCGTCTGGTGGTACCGCTACGGATGATGAGTCGGATGGTGATGAGCCTGACGCTAACACAGCAGACGATAAACCTGACGTTATCACGGTGAAGGATGAGTCTGACGCTATCACTACGGACGATGAGCCTGATGCTACCGCTACGGATGACGAGTCCGATAACGAAATAATTGTGGTCGTTGAAGGAAATACCGATCTGGAGACACACACACACACACACACACACACACACACTAAACCTGACGTTATCACGGTGAAGGATGAGTCTGACGCTATCACTACGGACGATGAGCCTGATGCTACCGCTACGGATGACGAGTCCGATAACGAAATAATTGTGGTCGTTGAAGGAAATACCGATCTGGAGACACACACACACACACACACACACACACACACTAAACCTGACGTTATCACGGTGAAGGATGAGTCTGACGCTATCACTACGGACGATGAGCCTGATGCTACCGCTACGGATGACGAGTCCGATAACGAAATAATTGTGGTCGTTGAAGGAAGTACCGATCTGGAGTCCGTCCGTGACGACCACTCTTCAATCGATGCTACGAAAGAAGATCTGCTAGCATCTGCCAAGGACGTAAACAGTCGCACTCAACGTTCAGAGCTCGACATCAACAACATTTTATCTGACATGACTTACATCAGACAAATTATGAAGCATGAAGTTTCATCGCATGTGGAGCAAAATCCTACATGTTCAAACACTTCTTGTGTACCAGACGCCGTAGAAGCAGAACTTCTTCCATCAAAACTGTATGTGGCGGACGAGATTTCTGCATTCGGATCCGTCTCGTGCGCAGCGTGCTCATATGGAAGTGTAGTGCAGCGCCATTTAGACACAGCAGAATCTCGATCTCGTATGCTGGTGGCGTATAACTCCGTAGAACTTGGAGATGATTTTGACACATATACCGGTAATGACAGAGAGGATCTGAAATTCTTACTCGGCATGCACAAATTAGTAGAGGAAGAGTTGCGTTCTACTGTAAAAACGACTGACACGACCACCGAAGAAGACTTGGATGCAGAACGATTCATGCCGTCGGAGAAAAATGTTGCAGCCATACTTCAAAAAACTGCAGCACTGGGTACCAAGGGTGCGAGTGTTATTTTGTCAGGGGGTGCGAAGGCACTCTCTGCAGGATTGCATGTTGCAGCAGTCATTGCGCGTCCACGGTAATAAAATAGCTCAAAATAGAACCAATTTTGATTCGGCTATAAAACGCATAGAAGTGCAAGGAATTCATCAAAAACAACTAACAATGGCATATTTCGCCCACGATAGCTGCAGGACTGACGTCACTGAAACCAATTTGAAATACAAGGCCTTCCAAGGTATGCTGAGTTCGAGTGCGGATAGTTACGTAGATTTTATGACCAAGAAGTTGGAGGCTGTCGTTGCCATGAAGGATCCTGTTTTGCGTCTGGATATGATACAGTGTGATAAGTGGCTCAACGCTGGCTTCAACGATTTCCATAAAGAGGCAAGTAGTTTTCCCCTCACCGTGAATCCACCTCTCTACATTTCCAAGCCCAACCAATATAAACGAGCTGAGTGTGAGAAGTGTGAGGACAAATTTGAGTGCAGCCGCAACTACAAGGGTAAGGTCATAATGTGCGCGAGGTGTGACGCAAATGATGCATACAAGAAGAAGCCCAGGATCATGGCAGTAGCGTCCGACAATGAACCGGGAGGTGATAAATCAGCGTCCTCTTCTGACTCCGAATGACACCCGTAAACGCCTTGATCATGACACCCGTAAACGCCTCGATGATGCTTCGTGGCGTAGTGCACGTTGATATGGGTGATTTTCTGCGTTCGCAGTTACAGCGTGCGTTGCGAGACGACACGGCGTGCACTAGGACTAGTGGCACCTTTGCTATATGCCATGACAACGATTATTCATTGTTATTAATAAATCTGGTTATAATTGTTTTGGAGTATGCCTCGCATGATTGAATTATATAAGAAACATATTTTCTGTCCCGTGTCCAAAACACAGTTTGAAGTCAAACATGTTTGTGATCGAAGACCCCTTTGTGATTACTCACTACATCCACGATGATTCGTGCTGGGATTCGGAGAAGTACAACTCGGAAGACGATGATGACGAGGAGGATGCCATGTGGTTGGAGTGTCTAGAAAAGGGAAATAGGTGTAAAATTGCCAGTCAAACTGATGTGGATGATGCTGTCCGCGCTCTTCACCAGGCATTCGCACAGTGCCCCCAGCCCGCAGACACTATAATTCAGACAGGACCAATGTGTTTTACCGAACTATTTGCCGACGACATCAGCGCTCATGATCTCGATGAGTGCGCACTTTTCTTCCAGAAAAGTTACAAAAACAAACGTGCATTCCGTGGCATTTCAAAAGAGCAAAGTGCGCAATTCTGGACAAACAATTCCATGAGACAATACGCACACAACAATTTGCAATACAGCATTCGAAACATATTTGAAGACGAAGATGCTTTCCACGACTGCATACGTAACATGTCGCGCATGGCATTTGCTGGCAACATAATCATTATCGGAAGGTTGCAAGGAAGTACACAAATTGCTTGTGCATGTATGCTTTTGATGAAAGCGGATTTACACAGTTACAAAACACCTTTTGTGTGGTCTGCCGAAATTACAAATGTCTGTGCATACCCTTTCGGTAGAGGGTATGGTGCTCAGATTATGACACACGTCAAATCATTTTATTGCAGAAATAAACAGTTGGGTCAGCTGGTATTGAACGTTGAAAGAGACGAGGATTTTGAGCGAAACTGTAGATTTTATGCGAGGGCAGGCTTCCAAGTACAGCGCCTACCTAGATACATGATGACAGACGACTGTCTGCGCATGGTGTACGATGCAGAAAAAAAGGATGCATGTGAATATTCTCTGGTCTACGCGCTGCCAGGGTCCTTAGTCCGCAATCAACGATGGTGCGACCGCGTTTCTACCATGCCGTCGCTCGGTACAACTTTGTTTTCGAGTGCATATCCTCAAGCACCATGAGTACGTCCATCTGCGTCTCGAGCAAGAAACGTCGATTGTCGCAATGCTGCTCGTGAGCAGACTATGTCTTGAACAATAGTGTCCCGCTCTTCGACGAGTAAGCGATACATGTTGTTGAGCTGTTGCATTTGCATTGATAAATCATGCAATCGGTTTTCCACTTTGGCTATGTATTCGACGTATCTTCCATGCCGAGACAGCCCTTGTGCAAGCGTTTGTTTTTCGTGATACAATGATTCTTCCAATTCGTCTTCACTTTTTGGAGAACACGAGAGTGTCGCAGTGAGATTGTTCACAATCTGCTGTACTTCCGTCATTCTTTTGTGCACAACTCGACAGAGTTCCAAATTTTTCATTTCTCGCTTCCGAGCCATGTCACATTGGGTCCACTTCGCAACAAAAACGTTATCTAATTGAAGCCGGCGCTCAGATGCATTCTGTCCGGAATCGGGCATACATGTACACAAATACAAAACACTTTCTTATATACTGTGTAAACAAAGGCTTCTTGAACCCCATTTCTTATGATTTGCCGGCAATTTTGTACAGAGTGTTCCATTGTATAAATAGGATGTGAAAAAAAGATTTACTTGTGTACACAACACGCATAAATTAGCAGTTATTTGCCACCGGTACACAGTAGCACACACACATATACTGACACAAAAATGACGGATACCTGCCGTTTGTTGCGAGAATATGACTACAGTATGTTCTTGCAGCAACCGCGATTACCCGCGCACTTGGATGGCGACATTCATCTCTTGGAACTAAACAGCGACCGATGCCATTCGACAAATTGGTTCTTCAGCATCCTACATGAGTTACAAGATGCACACGACAAAAATCCGTATGGAATGGGTGGTGGCTTTATATTCAGCAAAACACTCGTGTTAGAGGCCTGGTATCAACATCGTCTTTTTGGATTGTACATGTCCGACACCGTATCGACGTCACTTGAATCACGAGACACTGATCCGTTTGTCATGACAAGGACAATATTAGGAGGAATCAAGTATATTTTCCCCATTTTTTGCATTGTCGATACTGCAGGTGCTGCGCGGATTCACAACAAGATGCAGACACAAAACACGCCACAAAGTGATGTTCTGGGCATTCCCGACAGTGAGCTTGACGACGGTTGCATTCAGTGCTTGTGGGCAGCCGAGCGCGTGCGACGGAAGGGTCTTGGTCAGCGTCTGGTAGCCGAATTAAATTGTTATGCCGTTGAAAATCCGATTGTCCCTGTATTCTGGCGCAAAATGGGCTACACTGTGAACCCCAATAATGGCGAAACCAGACGAGTGATGGTTGATCAAGTTTAGAGCAACGAAACAGTGTCGGCAGAAATGCTACCACCGTGCATTCCATATGTCAAAATAATGTGGTTAAGGGCTTGTTCGATATACGCCAAACTAAAACTTATGGCTGTCATATTGGCTATAATCAGCACCAGTGCCACATACCGAAACCAGTCCACGTCCCTTTTAAAATATGGAACTCGCTGTTGCAATGTTTTCTGGCGAGGCCTAGCTTTTACCTGCATCGTGTCGTTCACGAGAAGCATCTTATACGAGTGTAGCCACGGCAACTGCAAAACCATTAATCTCGTCCGACAACAACTTTGGGCATGTGGAGTATTTTTTACGCCAACATTCAGGCCACCTCTTCAGGTTGCGCAATCGGCCAGAATCACTATATACATAACAACCGTGACATGCGTGGCCGTCAACATAAAAACATATGGATTATGAAGAATGTGCTTCGTGCACGTGTCCACCCTTGCACGATCTGGCCGACACTTTTCCGGATCAATGTACAATGTGCGGAGGTGTCAATTTTTCTCAGCGTGACTTGGATGATGATGCTTTAGAACCCTCGAATGTACACCCTTTTCATGACATCCAGACATGCTACAAAACTGTCAGTCGGTGCTGTGCATTGATAACAGTGTGTTGTATGTTCAAGGTTCCATATGGTGAATGGATTTGCTTCTATCCTCTGTCCTACCTGGGTGCCCACAAGGTAGATCAATACATGCACGGTTGACGACGCGGTTTGCTAACAGAGTTCCCAGAGCATTCTATTTTGAGCAAATATATTCAAAATGGCCATAAATTAACAAAACATAAGGTCTTGCTCCATCTTTCACGTGATTGCACGATGAGTATTATGCACCTTCCCTGCGGACATGTCGCCGATTCTGCCGATGGAGCTTGCATATGTCCTATTTGTCAGTCCAGTACCGAGCAGGAGATCGACGTCTCAGGTTGTCTTCATAGTTCCAATAATCTCACCTGCACCGAGGCAAAGTGTTTGGGCAAACGCACTACCTTCTTTTTCCCATGTCTCTGCCATCCCTTCTGCAATTCGTGCACGGAGACCTACTTTGAGCGACAGAAGACAGGTTTGGAGCGATGCTACACGTGCAACGAGCTCATCGAAAATATTTACGAGATGCAGGTCGCTCCTGCTGGCAACAAGCACGTAAATTTTGTCGAGGACGAAAAGTAATATGTAGGACGTGTGCGGGCATCCGTACAAACAAGTCGACACAGACGCAGGATGATGTGACCTTGCAGTGTTATTAATAAATTCAAATGAGAATTTGTGTATTTGCGCCATGAGCTACGTTCAATTTGTTCATTTTATCACATCTTTGTATTGTCGTAGAAGTGGTGCAGAGCCTGACGTAGATCCCCGTGACACATTTGAAGCGACTGGATCGCAATGGGTACACTTTGTCCTGTGACATTTATGAAGGTGTCGATTACATCATCTGTCATGGCGTGTGGAACAGGTGGGTGTACGTGGGGAGAGAGGAGCAACTCAGCATCACGACGCAACAATGACAGCTGACTGTCCGATAAGTTTTGGTATGGATTCGGTGCAGGATGCAGATAATGGCGAGACAAAAGAGCATCGTCATATTCATTGAAGTGGTATCTCTTAGCATGCAAGCTCCTTGCATGCTCTGCTGCAAAATTACGAGATGTTGTAGGGTGTGTTGCGTCGCGTGTCGTCTCATAAGATTTGGCAGCCGTCGATAACGGAGTGTATGCAATAGGGGGTGGCATAATTTGATCGGCAAATTCTCGTGTCGACTTCTCAAGAACTGGCACCTGAAAAAAGCTGGGTTGGTACTGCAATTTTGTTGGAGGTTGCATTTTGCGTGTGACCGATTGGGGCATAGAGGAAGTGTCTTTCTTGGCACGCACTGAAGCACTTTTGGCAATACCCTCTTCGTAACCCGAATATGCTAATGGATGTGGAGTACCCGCCTCAAAATCAAGATGAGGGTATGCGGCGAATAAAAGCGCGTTCCTTGCCATCTTTTTGGATATCATTTTGAGTCGAAAGTCTTCGGTCACAGGAACCTCCACATTCACGGTGATGTTCGTGGCAAAATCGACGACAGGAATCCTTACCGTGCTGGACAAATCTGTCGTTGGATGGTAGTCTGTAGATCGCCGGGGTACACGCACGTGTGTATTTGGCATCCAATATTGCATATCACGTGCAAGATCGTCGAGCTCTTTCGCGTCCTCGGGTCCTACCTTCTGCACGTCGATTTCGTTAGCCTCGTCATCATACGTGATGACAAATGCATTGTTGGTCTTAGATTTGGGCGTTTTGTCATGCAGACCTTTGTCAGACAATGCGGACTTGTTTGACTTTTTGACACCCTTCTTCTTTGCAAGCGGCAGCGAACAGGCACCGGGTTTCCCACAGATTGTGGCATCTCCACAAGGCGTGGGCATGGTCGCATTCGGTGCAGGGGGTGTGTTTGTTGCACTATGCAAGCACGCACCATCAACACATGCATTTGTGAAAGGTGTTGATGTTGCTACACCCGGTAGGCACCCGTCGTCCGTGCATGGAGCTGTCAAGGGCGTCGAACCCGTCACACTACGCAAACACGCGCCATCCGTACATGGGTCTGTGTACACCGTTGTGTGTGTTTCATCTTGGTACGCAAATGACGGACCGTCGTGCATGTCATTTTCCTCGTCCATGACAACATCTGTGTCCTTTGACGGGGAGGACATTGTGCTGATGTGAACCGAGAACAAAATATCTGTTTATATACATTGCGGCATTTTTGTAACATCGCTTGAAAGCATTTGTTCGGAAATTCAATTTTGGGAATATTTGCGCCACGAATCCGTCGATTTCGACATATCATTGCAAAATACGCCATTTCAAACCATGCTCGATTTCGTGCTCTTAAGACGCTATTACAGTGGAAGTCCCGTCGTGTGCGCCGCACATCGCGTCATCATGGAGTCCCAGTTTTTCTGTTTATGTTGACGTTCTTCGTCGGTTTCGGGGTGTAACATTTTCTCCGTGTGTATCAGCCACCCGAGTGTGTTGTTCTGTGGCATGGCTCGGAACCATCGATATTGTGTGCTACTCGTATGATAATTTCCATTCAAAAGAATTTCACCTAGTGTTGTTGTCGCGGGACATACTTTCAACATTTCTGTCAGAAGATCAATGCGAGACAATGGTGTTTCAAGTTCATTTGTATGGTCAGTGGATGTTTCCAACATGATTGATCGGTGCGTACCATCATTCAACGTCAATTCAACAGGTTTGCCACAAATCATACATGCAGACTCGGTCACTTTAAGAGCCATTGTCGTGTGTTCATGAAAGAGGGTGAAAGAACTTGTTTATATATGTATTTGATGATGAGAAGAATCAAAGGCGTCGGCGATAGTAATTCGGCCGGTGGGAATGTCCTTGGCAACAAACATGGACAAATTCAGCCAGACGCAAAAACGCGCTTCCTCTCATCCTACATGACCCCAGTTTGAGAGTATAAATATGGACCATTAACCACCAAATGCACGAGTATGGCACATTTTGCGTCCACCAAGAGACATATACAATAGATTTGGGGTAGACTGACATGCCTGAGAGGCGGCAAGCGCTGGACCCCCAATTTTACACTGTTGAAGCACTTCGGTGATGATTTTTGAGCAGTATGTGCCGTGTTGTGACCTGTTCCTATGTCGCAAAACTTCTACAGGAAGCAGGACCGCAGCATACATACCGAACTTATCGAATTTTATATCCTGGAGCGCCAAGATAGTGCATATGTTGTAGAGTTTGACATAAATGTCGGCGTCCAAATAAATTCGAATGGCCACATATTCTTCTCGCCATGATTTGAGTCGAAAGTGTACTTTACTGTTTTGGACGATGGAAAAGCCCATGGTTTTATCATTGTCAAAATATATATTGTTGGCGTCGCACGGAAACGACACTTCGACGTGGCAAAATTTAATTGGTTTTTCTTCGCCCGTATCGACAATCTCCGATTTTGCAGTTGCCGTCGCTACCAGGCGATTGATGAAAACGTCTTTTTGATTCGGCACATAATACATCATATCAATAAATTTTTCATTCTTTCTCTTCAAAGAATTCTCTGCGACCTCGCGTGTTATCGGGAGGATCGCTTGTGTATTTTTGGTCCCGTTTTGTGGAATTGTGCACGCAAAGGAAGCCACCGACGCCGTGACGGACAAGCGTGTTGTTTCGAGATTTCGCGTCTTGATTTGTGCACGACATTGAAGCACTCTGTCCATGTATGTGCCGTTCAGGTCGGAATGTAAGAATGTGGATATATATACTTACTGTTTTGGAATATGTTTGCTTCAAGCTTCACTCGAGCAACTGCCTGAGCTCGACGCAAGTGATTTACAAAGTCCATGTTCACGGCAATCGTTTCGAATCTTGCAATATCACTACAAACACAACTACACACACACACACAAACGCATTCGCAAACACACCAACATAAACCTACACCAACATACACACACACACATAGCCCACTTACAAATATGGACAGACTTACACACACAAATATACAAACACACACACACATATTCACCCACGTGTGTGCATAATTCCGAAGGGAAGAATTGAAATATTTCATAAACATCGTTTCTTGTCTTTCACCTTTTGTGGGTCTTGAACAAACCTATATAAATAGACATGGGGCACTGTTTGTATCCAACAGAGAAATTATGTTGACGGACTCTCACCACGTTTCCCATGCCTGTGCAAAATCAGATCCTGAACTTGAAGAATGGCGCAGACAATTTCTTGCCGACCACGACTCTTTGCAATTGGAAGCGGGTAATTTTGGGATGCACTCGGTGCATTCGACCATGAAATCCATTGGCCATGGAATTTCACACCTGAAAAGTCGTATCACGGGCAAAAAGGCGAGTAAATCCAAAACAGACACTGGTGTCGAAACTGCAAGCAAAACACAAAAGGACGAGGCTAGTGACGCCAGTGATTCTAGTGATGCCAGCGATTCCGAAAGTGAGGACGGCGTTTCCGAAAGTGAGAAAGGCGCGAGTCCCGTCAAGACGAAGAAGACAACTGCGGAAAGCACGGACGCTTCCGATGATTCAAGTGACGACGACAGCACTTCTGAAGACGCGTCCGAAAAGGTAGAGAATGCCTCGGGAAAGCAGACGGTGAAATCGGCGGAGGAGGCAAACGATAGTGACACGGAAGACGACGACACCA
>Ga0209390_10005135_pt1 | contig 18865 bp, 23 predicted proteins | sample BON01_FD_187212 | JGI IMG/M metagenome (GOLD analysis project Ga0209390, IMG submission 187212) | Freshwater microbial communities from Lake Bonney liftoff mats and glacier meltwater in Antarctica - BON-01 (SPAdes) (version 2) | ecosystem: Environmental > Aquatic > Freshwater > Ice > Glacier...
AGCATCATCCGATCATCCTCATTGGTGCAGGCCTCATCCAGTTTGTCTATGATTTGCGCTCGCGCTTGGCCAACAGGGGCTACCCGTCAGAGAAATCCATTTCCGCCATTTTTCGCGCGAGTTTTCTCGCGCGAGTTTTCTCGCGCGGAAACTATACAGATCCGACAAATCCATATATTAAGTGTTGATAGAGCGCGTGTCCATATGTGAACGCTCAAGCCCGTGCGCGCCGACTCACCCGACACCAGCGGGGGAGACAAAGGTGCCATTGGCATGCGGGGCACCGCTATTAGCGAGGTTGTTTGCCAATGTGTCGTGGGGAGACACTGACAGAGTCTGTATCTCCTCCTCCGCAAGTGTAACGTCTGGTCCTTCGTGTGTTCGTTCTGCTTCGCCTACACACATACACGCATTGATGTGACCACGGACACAGGCACAGACACAGGCACAGGCACATGCACAGATACAGACACGGACGCCAACATGGATTCAGATAACGGTACAATCCACAGCAAATACACGTCGCATGTTCATACATCAACGTCTGTATGATTGATAAACGTTTCCGTCATGCGGGTTATCATCGCTATTGGTGATGCTGGATAAGTTGACGTTGATGCCCATTAGAGCCTCCAGGAGGCTCTCCAATTGAAAGCACCTGAGAGTACATGCAAGTATGCGGGGGCCGTGTGCGTGGTGACGACGGGGTTGCTGGCCTGCGGGGTATCACCGCTAGTGGTGATGCTGGATACGTTGACGTGGGGGTCCAGTAGAGCCCGCGCCTCCTCACTCTCAGCATCTGAGAGTGCATGCAAGTGTGTTGTGTACGTCAGTGCACTGGTCAATATATGCAGTGCAGCGCCCATGATGCATCATGCTGGTTTGCTGTCACTGACACCCATGCACGCATTGATACGGGCATATGCTTTGACACACGCATAGGCTCACACACAGACATAGACTCACACACAGACATACGCGCACAACCACTCATCCACACTCAACCACATACACACACCACCCACACCCACACAAACTGTTCTGTATTCAATCACGCGGAATAATCATACCACAAGTGTTGGCACGCTGAGCTATGGCATATTCCCGCGCCACCCTGAGCGCCTCTTGTGTGCTTGCACGAGCGGCCATGGCCGCCGTATGCTCTTCCACCGCCGTGGTCGCAGCCGCACGCTCGTCTGTCGCCCCTGTGTCCTGGATATTTTTAATGCGCTTCATGTAGTTGTCCCGGCAGCTCCGGATCAACTGTTTGTGTTGTTGTCTCTCTAGCCGCAGGGTGCTGCCAGGCTGTCCAGTTTATCAATGCACGTGGCCAGTGTCTGCAGCTGCCCTGTCGTCCGTAGATTTGCCACATTCTCTACCGCCTTGGCTTCCGAGTCATCGTGCGCGCGTTCAGCCGCTTTGACGCTGTCGTATGCAGCCTCTCCCCGTGCGCTCGATTCGAAGAACCCCATCAACATCTGTTGCACACCCCGGACATCTAGTAGCTTGGCCCGGTGCTTAAGCGTCCTGATGGAGATTGTGTGCTGCATCGCAGAGCACACGCCAGCTTCAACCTGATGCCACCAGTGTTTGTTTCGGGATCCCTCCACATACGGGTCCCTGTCAGAGATGTCATTCATCACAATATGGAGCTGCTCGCTGTGCTTGTGTGTCCAGCCGCAGTCCCAGCAAATATTTGATAACCACGCGCAACTCTCATCTGCAGTGCATACATCGCAGGAAGAGAAATCAGAGAAGTCACGAGGCATCAAAATGTTAGATCAAACAGCTCAACCATCTGAGTGTAGAATTTGCAAGAAAACATTTTCTTCTCGTAATTCTATGTTCCGACATCTTACAGAACGGCACCAATTCTATCAAGAAAACCAGCACAAGTCAGAGTCAATGGAGGAGGAGGCGAAGAAACAATCTTTCCGTACCTGCGACGAATCAAACCCTGCTCAGTGGCCACCTGCAGGCACTTGGCTACCGACGCGCAAAGGCTGCAGTGCTTCAAGATTCAGCGAGCAATCAGGAATCAAGATATTGTCAAATGACAATAGATTCGCAACTCTCAGCGAATGCGGTGAGGAAGAAGCGTAAGTGTACTTCCGACGAGCGTAATTATGAAAATATCAACAATAGTTTTTCAACATAGAAAAAAAACAAAACAAAAACGATATAACAATCACTTACGAGCCATGTCTCTATCAAATGTGTTACAGTGTGTATAATTCAGGTCATGTTAATGAGTCTTGCGTCACTGCAACATTCTATGTTGCAGTGACGTTGCAGACTGCAACATTCTCTTCTATGTTGCAGTGGGTGCAACATTGTTGCAGACTGCAACATTCTCTTCTATGTTGCAGTGGGTGCAACATTCTCTTCTATGTTGCAGTGACTGCAACATTCTCTTCTATGTTGCAGTGACTGCAACATTCTCTTCTATATGGCCATGCCTGAGATATGTTTTTATATCTCTACATATATGCTGGGAAACAAAAGGAAATGACCGTCTTAAGTCCATACTTCAAGTTGGTGCCTCGGTCCGCAGTCTAATATCTCTTCCGCATGCACTCATGCACTCATAAATTAGATGATCACGTATCTATCTGGTCGTGTTTTTTATTTCCTTCAGACATATTTCTTTTCCTTCATGTCAATCATGTATCCTACATGTCAATCATGTATCTCTTCTACATAAGTCATGTCTCTTTCTACTTGAGTCACGTCTCCTCCTGATAGCTTCTTCTAATGACAGGACTATCATGCGCGTTCGACACGCATATCATATTTATCAGCACACATACGAGAATGTTGAGCACAGGCGAGCGAATCAGCCAAGATCATTCACTCGGGCATTCGACCAGACAGCCGTACTTACCATAATCGAGAGAAAGCGTGCGTCACTACTCAACTACAAGCAGGCCTCTTGCGACCAACGAATTCATGGCGACGGATTCTGGGTAGTGAGTTATTCTTCACTCTATGAGGAAGACGGGGGGATGTGAGAACGTGTGAGAACACGTACGAGTTATATTCATCCATAGAATAGTTCAGACATTGTAGTTTGGATTAGGTAATAGAGAAGGCGTCAGAATTCTACAAGCATGTTCATAGCTCGTTTATTCTAGACGCGTATTCTCAAATAAAACCCTTAAGATGAAAAGATGTCAATGGAAGCGGAACTTTGCCGCTGATCCACCTACGACATGATGCTCTCCGAGGAGGCAGGACGTGCCGTTCCCACAACGTTAGAACTCATTTGTCATACATCATGCGTTGGGTCGGGCGGAACAGATGTTGCTTTTAGTTTTCATAAGCCTTGGAAATAGTCTAGTAGCTTTGCTGGAAGCTCTAAGTAGTATTTGCTCAAAGACAGATTATAAAATGTTTTCACTCGCTAGCTGGTCTACTATCATTCATAGGTGGACAACGGTCTGGGAGAGTCTCTTACGTCACTAAGTGATTAAATTGGGGTTTCCATACCAATTAAAGCAAGAAATAATCCACTTTTGGCTGTCACGGTGGCTAACTGTGATAGTGGAATTTGTAGCGTCATCTGACAACACTCGTCTAACTTTCTTTCCGAGGCTTTTTTTTTGGGCTCCCCTCTTGAGCTATATGAAAAGGGAAGCGATCACGGATGGACGTGGAGGACGAGGTGCTGGCTGCAGCCAGCAGAAGACGAGTCGAGGTACGGCTTCAAGTGCAACCGCCAAGGCCACATTGCAAACGTTTGGCAAAACCCATGAGAATTGTTGCAACTGTGAAGTTCTAGATTTGACATGACAAATAACTCACTATAGAATCCTTGAGACTGGTGCCGAGTTCGTTCGAAAAAGAATCGAGTGCACTCGTCGCGTGGGTAACTTTGAAAATTGAGACGTCGGGTCGAGAATAATTCCAAAAAATCGTCCGAATTGTGTGGTATTTTGAAATGTGGGTACAACAATGAATGTACTATGTCGGCACAACAGTGACTGTATAACGTGACAAAAAAATGCTCAAATTAAGAGGATTTCCTTGATCTGTATTTGTGTGTGTGTTGTGTGGTGGTTATGTCATCGTGCGTGTTTTGATGAGTGCTTCGTATGTGATGCATACGTGTATCTCATGGCCTCTTTCTCGCACGCACACACGTACACACTCACGCACACACATGCATACATGAGTCCGTGGGAAATTGACCACCCACTCTCTCGAACATATTATGACACACCTGAGTCCGTTCAAATTTGCCACTTTCCCCTGTGCCTGCCCCTGCACGCACTCGCAGATACGCACATGCACACTACAGATGAGCATACACGCATACGCGCATCTGTCAGGGCATAGCTCTCGGTAGTGCGCATAAGTGTTCGCGCGAGTGCATCTGAAATGATGTCAAGCATGGCAACATATATCGAGCATGGCATCTACACATCCAGTATACTCCACAATCACACAATCATCAATTTCACTACCAACATACATCACACTACACAAACACACATTCTCCATCTGGTTTCCAATGTCCATAGTGTGCCTTTGTGCCAGGAACTCAACGGTCACCCTATTACTGCAAACCACTCGTTACTTCTCACATTCTCGGGATTGTTAGCGGTGTGGCGGCTCACCCCAACAAACAAACAAACATTTCTTTACACGTTCAACACCACAGAAAGAAAGAAATTGGTATATAGTTACATCTTCTCGACTTATCTCAATAGCAATAGGTACCTGGCAAGAGCTCCGAAGTGCGTACCATTCATTGAGCAAATAGAGCTTCTAGCAATGCCACTAGACTATGTCTTATGGAGTAATACAAGCTACATGAATCAAAGAGAGCTCCAAACTTTCGGGGAGTGCATTTTGTAATGGCGGTGTGTGTACAGCCCGTTCCCGCATAGAAGAGACTTAAAATGTTCATTGGAATGGAGATCGAAATCGTGAGGGTCAAAGTTCAGATCTCTTTCCAAATGAGCCATTCAAAAATAGACCTGCCTGTTGAATATATATATATATGTATATATACACACACATATATATATATTCTAAATTCTATGACCAGTTAGGATTCCGATTTCCATTCTCATGACCAGTTCGAGTCTGGTATTTCCAGAAACGGGCTATAAACAAAACAAAACATTGCGAATGTCAAAGAGAGAGCTTCCATTGGTCATCTCCAAGGAATTTCTTATATTTCCGAAATTTGTTCCTTGGATACGGACGATTTCGCAGCCATAGCTCTATGCAATTGCCGCTAAAGGGAAGAGACATGGCTGGTCCCTTAAGCGTATGAACTTGATACTGCGGCACAGCCCCAAAAGCTGTCTCGCATGTATGCGCTGCTAAAAGCTCATTTTTGCACAGAAAAGGGCTCACAGTTTTCGAGTAAATAGAGCTTCCAGCAAAGCTACTTAGCCAGCCGCCCGACCCAATGAATGATGCAAAAGTATTTAGGGGCCAGCCCCGCCGATTTGCCCTTTGATAGTTGGTACCTAACTGGTACAAAACATTTCCGTCTGATCATATAGATCAGTTGGACAACTCAACAATGTTTAGAAATTAAACCAGTACTGTATAATATTGTGCGCAGGATCAGATCCTGGAAAATAAAATCCTCGAAACAAGATTTTAAATATTTGTACTGAACGAAAAGTAGAACACTTTGCTGAGATCTATTTATCAGTAAGTGAACATAAATGATTGATTGGGTCGGGCGGGACTATTTCTTATGAAGTAATAACAATCAACGACTCTTCAATCAATGGCGCCAGGTCCATGGAGCCATGCCTACGAAATCGTCCAAGAGAATTTTTTCAGAAATAAACAAGATTCCCTTGGATATGACCAAGAGAAGTCCTGCCCCCCTTGGACATTTGCAACACGCAGCCCCAACAAGTGTGTAGTGAGATTATGACAGTTGCAGTCTACTTCAAAAGTTCAAAGTTCGAAAGCCACAGTTTCCTTCGCAACTGGCCTCAAAATGTCTCTTACGCTGAACGTGCTGGGGGGTTCCCAAATCATCTTGTAGAAATCGAGTGTCGTTCGTCCACAGCATGTCGGATCTCAGTGCTGAGGATGGATTCTGCTCGCCGAGCCGCGCAGCAGCGGTGTGCCGCCCAGCGTTCTGACAAATTATCCACTTGAATGATATTGGGGCTGATCGGCAAAGAAACGGCACATCCGATGCTCAGATCCGGGTGTCAATTACGGTGTGATCTTGGACCATTCATGGTGGCTCCTAAACCCTAAACCTTAAACCTCCAACCTTGATTGTAATCACACAACCGCTGCTGTTACTTCTCCTTCTGCTACTGGAAAGCTTATCTGAGATCCAGGTTGCAACTTGTTTTTCTTCCTCTTTCCCCTCATAGTGGCTATGCAACAATAAAATCTCTTATCCCTTTCAGGCTGTCTCTCGCGTTCTCTTCTTCTTTCGTTTTCATATCTTCTCTCTTTGCCTAATACCCAGTGTGCTTGCGCGTTTGCTTTGGTTTTTTGAAACTGCAAGTGTGGAAGATTGAGAATGCGGCACAGTTGCCTGGGAACCCGCGCCAGATACCTTGCTTTCTACGTCATGGTATTGTACCGTGCGTCGGTGATTGAGTGCACAGTTGCACTTCAGCAACGTCAGAGATTCATGCTGCAGCTGTCGGAAATGGATGAGTGAAAGAGGACCAGTCTTGCGCAAAGGCACACGAGAAAATTTTACGAGGGAACACTTCAATGCACACAAAGATCACTAAGACTCCCCTCTGCTGCTGCTCCTTTTTACGTGAGAGGCCAGTTTTAAGCGATTCGAATCTGGCGTTTTGCAAGAAAGTACTGCTCTTGCGCTCGATCTAATCCTAGGAACCACGAAACGTGACTCAAGTGCAACTATGCCTTTCATTGACGTGTTACAGGGCGATGTCACTCATCAGAAAGGTGGTTGCTGGAGGACATCCATGCATGGGTCTGAACATGCACGGACACTGATATGTAGACATGTGTTCAATCATCTACCCTATCGCTTCATAATCCTTCATGCGCCACCCTTCCTACGTTTTTTGCGCGCTGTCTTCATCTCCTCTTCTTTTGCTGCATCCTCTTTGTCTACCATGCTCCAGAACCTTTTGCACATATATATACACCATCAGGGACGTAAAAATATGCATACACTCGTATGTGGGCATGCATGTATGTAGCATGCATGTCTGTACATGGTGTGTGTGCATGCACGTACGTTTGCATGATTACATGTGTCATGTTTAGTATAAGTGATTTGATAAGCACGCACGAATACCTGCCTCTCTTGGGGTTGAAAGCGCCAGTAGCAAGGCCAACATTGTAGCACTTGCTGCCAAACTTGGAGGTGCGAGGTTTGACCAAGATCGGATCCTCATCAGAGGGCGACCTGGGCATAGAGTTTGAGAGGAACAGGGAGACTAGTTGACTCACCGCAACACTACATTATTTGTGAGAGATCATAAAGGCAGACATCATCATCATTGGAAATTAGATAAACAGGCAAGAACATATTCCCTTACCAAACCATGATGTTCGAACACATGACGTGAGCCATGGCTGACAGCTCTGTGCATCTTGTGATGTCAGTCAAAGAGAATAAGACAGCCAGCAAAAGACACAGGCAGCAAGAGCATGGGAATGTATTTGGGTAGGAAAGGACACATACATGTGTGTGTTGTGTGTGTACACGGACCTGCGCTGTCACAAGACGCTTCGCCTCCTGCTGCTCCTGCGCTCCCATGCGCGATCAATTTCTCCACCACCGTATCTGCGTATGCACGTAAATGGTGTGTGTGTGTAGATAAATATCGTATATGTATATTCAGTAAATATGTGTTGAGCGCTGCACGTGTGGAAGCGTCAGAGGGAAGCAGAGAAGAAGTATGAATGGGGGGAAATACAGAGAAAAACAAAACACTTACAGAGCTGTTCGGAGCCAAAAATCTGATGGGACATGGCCCTCGATAGTGATGACTCCTGTATAAAATGCCAGATTTTGAGGGATTCTATTTCATCTTTTTCTCATATCGCTTAAAACCCACAGGAATATGCCCAATTATAAGTCATATGTACCACGCACCTGATTGCCTCCTACTGTCTTCGCGACAAGAGTCGACTTGCTTTCGACCTCCTTTTTTCCATAGCCGCCCTCTTTCGACACATCCTGCAGACAGTCGTGCGCTGCGTCAGTGTGCATGCGTATGCATGTCAGCACCTGCATGTGCGTCGGAGAGCGTGCAGGTGAATTTGCATGCGTATGTAATGCGAGAGCTCTGAGGTGTGTATGGAGGGAAAAGGGGGCGAAACCTGGTTGTCGAGACTCGACTTGCCCTGGCTCCACTCTGTGAAGATCGGCGGGAGGCCTGTTTTGGGCAGGCACAGGAATGGAAGGACAGGCATGAACATATCCTCGCAATCCCGAAGTGCGCTGCGCACATCAGGCGTGATTTGCAGAGCATCTCCTGTTTTGGGGTTCCACGCGCGTTTGAAATAGTTTTTAGCAGCCATTCAAGCAGCAGAAGACATGACGGGTAGAGGGGGTTCAGAGCTGAAACCCCAGGCTGAGGATAAAGACAAAGAAGAAAGGCGCAGACTGAATATATGTGAAACGAACCCAAAAAGTGCTTGAGGCAAGCCTCAATGTGCGCAGCGCTGTATTTGCCGCTGTCTGGCGGCGGCGAGGGGGCAGCCTTAGAAGATGCGCCAGGTCCTGCAGTGTTGAGAAGGCCCATGCTGAGACAGAGAAATATGTGCATGTATGCATATTTGTATATATGAGAAGGCCCATGCCGTAGCTGTTTTGTGTGATTTTGGATGTATTCGAGACATGAATGGAAAGGGGAAGGAAAATATGAGACCCACATGAGCACGGAATGAGGGGGGATATCTAGAAGCAAACGGACGACTCGGAAGGAGAAGACACGTGTTGAAGTCAAGGGACAACTCGAAATGTCAAGGGGACAACCTTGCCATTTCGACGAGCCCGAGATCATCCAATTTGTCTCTGGTAGCATAGCGGATCCGGCAACTAGCGATCTTGTTGGACTCTGTAGGCGGCGTGTAGCTTTGTACCATCTCCATTCGAGGCTTTACGATTCCACCGCCACCACCACCAAATCCGCCGAAGCCACCACCACCACCATCGCCACCTCCCGGAGTAAGCTGAGGCTTTGCTACTTCAGCACGTGATCCCGGAAGAGTGTGACCTGCGCGAACCGCACAGACAGAGCCTGCGGCTTTGGCCTGAAAAAGACATGCAACTTCCGAGTTAGTACCCTGTCCTCAGTAGACCAACAAGAAAAGGTCGAGAGAATCATATGTAATAGTAAGCATCAGACACTCCACTCCTTCACAATACAATAACCGTTTTCTTGTCAGTAGGCTTGAACTGAAAGCCACTATTACTGCTGCCACTTCCATGGTGACCATGACTACTGCCACTTCCCGCCCCGCCACTGCTGCTGCCGCCGGTAGGAAGAACCTCTTGCCACAAGTTGGCGTTCGTCATAGTCGTCTCGTGGATGTCCACCCGCACGCTACCTATCTCAATCACCTGCACAAGCACAAGCATAAAGGCCAAACGTCGATGAGGGTAAGAGTGTGCATGAAATCAGGTTGGCAACCCAAAAAAATGACCGACACGTACGCACACCTTTTCCTTCGATGGCTTTTCCGCCGCATCGCTCTGCCCGTTACCTTCAGACACAGGGCGCGGCATGCTGAAACAGAAAGCCTTTTCTCCTCCGTCAAATCCCTGTGTGCACGTTGCACTCGACATGTTTTAGTAAACATGCAGGGGGTTCGTTTTGCAAGCAGCAAGAACAAATCGACAGACCTACTGTGCGAGATTCCAGTTTTCACAAATACACAAACCGTGAAAACAAACAAACCAACAAAACACGTCTGAAAATGGGGCCTCACCATTTTCTCCGCGAATCCAACAAAATTCACGCCTACTCGACCGGGGTGCTCCAAGATCTTGTGCTGCGCTCTCACCCCGTCGACAAACATCTGTTCGAGCACAACATGGTGAGGAAGGTCAGGAAAACTTGATAGATTGTTTTGGAATACGCCAACACCTGTTCATCATTCCCACTGCTTTGAAGATTTGTGTTTCACGAAGGAAGGGAATGATTTTGTTGTCAGCAGCCAAAAAGAAGCTGTAACACGGAGCTGCGAACACACCTCAGCCAAGTAGCACTTGCCGGGTGCCCGATCAAGCAGCATCACCTTCACGACAAATGGCGTGAAGGGCCACGTCTGCATGTACGTGTCGCCTGAGATTCCCCGCTGTCAGTAAATCATGTGACAACAAAGCACTACAACACAAACACCAAACCAAGGTAACACACACACATGCACCATGGCACGTCTCTGAGATTTCCTCACGAAAGGTGCTCTTTGCCTCGAACGTGCTTTCCACCTGCGCAAGACATTGCTCCTGAGTCCTCTGATCTTGCTCTCGGCGTGTGAACCAGACATTTATCAATCAATGAGAGTTCCACATTATTTCTCTGCGAGATGATACAAGCAATCAAAGTTTGCGCGCGCAGAGCACAAAGATGAATGCCATGATGATCTGACTGACCCAGGTGTTGGATTCAGACTCTGTGTACTCTGTGACAGGAAGGCCATCAACGAGCACAGTCATCGAGAACCTATTGTTCCCGAACAGCATGTTGACAGAAGCGCTGCCCCGGAAAATTTAATTCCCAAGTCTGCACGTTTGTCACAAGGTAGCCCTCTCACGAATATGCGCGTCCTCCTTGTTCTGCTCAGCTGCAGGCTTGGAGTAATTGTATAAACAGAGTTAATTTGTAAATTCGAATTTCGAAGCTGCACCTTGTTCAAGAACCTGGATTCTGGAACTCAAATTTGATGAAGGACTCACTTAATAGTCACGTAAAGGCTGGGCCACCCAAGATGAGGTTACCAGGACTCCGTGAAGACCAAAAAAATGAGGGGCATTTGGAATTGCACAGAAATCGAGAAATAGCAGGCGAGTGAGCGGTGGGGAGTGGGTGCATAGGGACAGTTGACTCAAGGCGCCATTTGGCGCCAGTCATGAAACCAAATACAAACGCCCAAAGGTTGTCTTGACTGTCAAATCTGTCGCGCTCAGCTTGGGCCACCTTGGGCCACGATTGTTGGGGCTTGCCGCGCAGTCTCAAATAGGGAGTCCTGGTACCCTCCCCACAATTGGTTCATCATACTCTTTTCGGATAAGGTCCGCCCAACGTGTAGTAAAATCCCTGGAATTTCCCCGCGGTACAAAAGATTAAATACCAAGTTGAACCTCATCTTTCCATAGATATTGCATATTTGAACCGCATTCTTTGAAATACATCTTCTGAGCTAATCAAAAATCCCGAGTCCGGCAACTTTGATTCCCAAAAAATCACAAGGTTTTTTCGAAACCTTCCTACACCATTGCACTCGATGGGGCAAACTTGAAGATCATGACCACGAACCAGAATCCTCCTGTGAAAATCTTGCGAACAGGTCGATTTGCGAGTACCCACGAGCTCGCTGCTTCCGTGGCAGGCAAGCCCGACCGGACAAGTCAAAGGTAAAGATAACAATAAAGTTGTATCAAGACCGTGTAGGCTGTATAGCTCTTAGATCCCGAAGGCACTGTCGGTGAGCTCAATTGTGACGCTTCTTTGCCATCTGCTCCCCGTATTGCTCGTCGAGTTTTGGCAACTTCGTGCAAACTGGTACTGATCTTGGCATAGGAAATCAGCTCAACTTTTGTACCTCGGTATTTCGCAGGCCGTTTTGTACCTGATCTCAAGGTCCTTAATCTCAAAGTCTTGCCCACCGAGGAGATGTGGTGGGCGGGGATAGATATCCTGGCTGTCGATTCTCATTCTTCATTTTTTGAATTTCGAACCCATTTTTGTGTCTGGTTTGTGCCAATAAAAGTACGTTAACCAGAATTCATCAAATGGTACTTGAGGATATTCAAAACGGGGCACCTTGTATCTGCAATGCTGTAACAGACGCCTACGTCCGACGCTCATTTTTCGTTTTGGTTTTTTGAAGAGCAGTACAATTTTTTTTTCATTATTTTGGGTCTCTACCCCACGTCTTCTAAGGCGCTTGTATTGTTACACTCTAATCAAACACATCACAGTAGAGCTTCCAGCAAACTTGACTATTTCTTATCAAGTACAGGCTATTGCATTTGGCGTGTGTGTGTTGCTTTGTTCAATTGACCCGAGGGTGAGGAAGAAACGAGGCCTCCAGTTGCCCTTGGATCTTCTCCAGAACTCTCCGATTTGGGCACGCGGCAAGCGGAGGGGCTTTAGCCCAGGAGCCGCCGCGCGCCACAGGAGTTGGACCAGAGTCCCCACAGATTTATATATACTATTTTTCCTCGCCTTTTGTGAGACCTTATTTCCTATTCTTTTTACACCGTTTTTGAGGTTGGACGTCTCCAGCCAAAAAAATTGACATCGGACAACTTAAACTTGTCCGATCTCAGATTTCGGGTAGAGGAGACGTCCGATCTCACCAAAAAGGAAAAAACACGCAAGAAAACACTCTACTACCGCAGGGAAAGTGAAAAACAACAAAAAAAAAGCCGTGGAAACTCTGGTCCGACTCCTGTGGCGTGCGGCGGCTCCGGGGCTAAAGCCCATCCTCTTGCCGCGCGCCCCTATGTCGCTAATTTCCCCTGACATTCAATTTCAATTTCCAATCTCGATCTCACTGTTCTCTTTTCAACAGAACGTGGCAAAAGTGACCCAGAGAACTCGATCATCAATTGAGATTTGAGATTGAAAAAATGACTCTGCAAATGCAATATGCTGTAATGATCAAACATCCATAAATACACTCGGCGGGGAGGACTTTGACATTAAGCACCAGACCTCGAGATCGTGTCACGGTACAAAACGGCGAAATCCCGAGGTACCAAAGTTGAGCTACAGCCCGTTCCATAGAAAATGAGTCTCGAAATGGTTATCGGAATGCAAAAGGAAATCCTAATCTCAATCATGAAAATAAGGTTCTAGGTCTCTTTTCATTTGAAAATTTGAAAAGAGACCTAGAACCATAGCTTCATGCTTCTAATTTGGATTTTATTTTACATTCCGATGACTATTTCATTTAAAGTCTCATCTTCTCTGAAATGGGCTGTAATTTCCTCAGCCAATTTTTTTTGACGAAGCTAGCCAATCTTGGAAGGCAATGCAAGTATATATATTTATTGACGAAACTAGCCAATCTTGGAAGGCAATGCAGGTATATATATTTATTTATATATTTATATATATGTATGTATACATACATATATTATATATATATAACATACACCTGTGATATATATATATAACGTATAAAGCACAGGCATGTATAATATATCTATACGTGCATGTCTGGGCTTTCACGGATATACGTTATATATGCTTCACAGGTATGTTTCAAGGTTTACTTTGGGTGTACATCTACATTCTATACATCTACATATCTATTCATCTATTTAAACATGTCTGTCACGGTGCTTTGATGTTTACGTATCCCTGTGACATCCGATACCCATGTGTGACATTTCTCCCTCTCCCTCTACGTCACTTTTGCCCTCGCCATTTCCCTCTCTCTCGCCCTCTCCCTCTCCTTCTCACTTTCTCTTTCACTCTCCCTTTTTCTCTTCCTTTCTCTCTTCCTCTCCCTCTCGTCTCTTTCCCCCTCTCCTGATCCCGCTACTTCTCCCGCTGCCTTTCCCGCTCCCTCTCCCACTATCCTCCTCACTCATGAAGGTGCGCGAAGAATGTATCCTCACATCACACACACATGACTGGGAACAGGGAAGATCTGAGCTAGATACGCGGGGCGTAAACTGCTACATCACACACACATGACTGGGAACAGGGAAGATCTGAGCTAGATACGCGGGGCGTAAACTGCTAAGGCAGAGGACTAGGTAGTCGAAGATAGACGAAGAACGTACATTGGATTGAAAGAGGATGAGATTTAATGCGAAGAGGCAATGAAGAGAAAGACTTCTCTTTTGAGAAAGGGTTCTAGGGTATGTCATGGTAATACCTAACTTTCCGTGTCTCCCTCGAGTAAATGGCATAGGCCATAGCACTCGAAATAACAAGAAGAATAGCATAACACAAAAGTAGGTCCATGAAAATAAACAAAGAAAGGATTTAGGCGTGGGGGCCCGCAAAATCACGTGCACGACGTTGCATGTCAGGATTGTCCTCCAGAAATGGAGAATCACCAAGACCAGCGCCACGAGATGAGAGGAACGCGTGAAAATATTTGGCGCGGTCGTCGACGTCTTGATCACAGCGAGCGGAGAGAATTTCAAGGCGAGCGAAATCGTGTGTTTTAGCAGCGGGAGCAGTTTCGCGGCAAAGATCATGATCGAGAAGATCGTCGTTCAGAGCGCGGTTGATAGCGAGCAGGGCAGGGTCTGGGGTGTCACTGTCATCATCATGGGCATTGGTAACAGCGAGGTGCGCGCGGTGGCCAGGCTTTTGCACGCGGTTACCTTCAGAGAGGGGAGCATTGCGCCAAAAGTAGGTGTTGTTCTTTAAAGTGGCGCCATGCAGAGAACAGCCGCCTCAGCCGTTAGCTTGAATGCCCTTAACAGCAAGATGGGTCACTAGTACTCCATGGATGTGCGACCAACGGGAGTGCTTAAAGTCAGGGTCAGATTCCATGATGTCGACGGCAGTTTGGGCCTTGCGAAAAGCAGTGAGGAGACGATCAGGTTTGCCAGCGAGTTTGTCCCACGAGGACGGCTGCAGCTTGATAATAGCGAGGTGGGCGTCACGTCTAGCGGGATTATCTTTACTCACATGTTTGATACCCATGACAAAACCCATGGCCGCGAGATCGCGGATGCTGAGTTTCTCAGCTGAAATCTGCTCAAGGAGGAGATTAATGTCTGTTTCCAGAGTCTTGTAGTGCGATCCGTCAAACTGCTGAAGAAGACGAAGAAGCTCCATTGTCTTGTTGCAGATGGAGTCTGACTTATTAGCATAAGTGTTCCGAATTGATTCCCAGATGTCGGTGGCAGCACGTTTGCCAAGGGCATAGACCACCTCAGGTATCACGAGATGACTAGTGTGTGCGTAGGGCTTGAAAAGCATGGTGAACAGGCCAGCGATGTGATGATGAGCAGCAGTACTGCCATTGCAACCATACGCTGTGAATATATCCTCTTGTGATTCCGTAACTTCTGCTTGCTTGTTCGTCGACAGCGTGGCGTATTGAGACCGGGCTATTTCGAGGATCCATGATGCAGTTCCCAAGTGAAGGAGGAGGGCGGCTGTGAAGACTCTGAATTCGGATTTGGAGCCATCAAAATTGATCAGTATTTCAGGAAGGTCTTTCGTTGAAGGTGGGTAGTATGGAAGCGGCCGAGCAAAGCTTGTAACTTCATCTCAAGACGTCCTGGTAAAGGGCGGCCTTTTGGGCCGGAAAATGGGAGGGAACAGGTTGATCAGTGCACGATAACAGGGATGTTGTGTGCTGCGCTGTTTTTTACACATCCCAGATTGATCCGTGAAAGCGCTGGATGTGGTTTTCATTTTCCCGTTTATAGGGTGAAAACGCTACCAGAGAGTTTGCAGAATCCTGTCCATAAGGTGCTCACTCGAGGCAGCGTGTGTAAACTTCGGTCATACGTGAAGAACTCAGTTTATAGGAATCATTACTCGTGAAGCGTCGGCAAATGAAGAGATGCAGTGGCGTCCTCTACGACAAAGACGTCCTGCAACAGTGCGTACATGCATTTGCGTAAAAGCTCAGGCAAACGGTCTCCCGGCTGAGGAAAATCTCCAAATTTTCGATGGCCGGTAGACAGTCTCCCCACTGTTGACGACAGTGGGTTTGAGGTCGTCTGACGTGGATACGGCAGAAGAATGAGGGCTCATACCAGGGAAAATCTGGACTACATACGCGGGGCGTAAACTGTCAAGGAAGAGGACTAGGTAGTCGAAGATAGACGAAGAATGTACATTGGATTGAAAGAGGATGAAACTTAATGCGAAGAGGCAATGAAGAGAAAGACTTCTCTTTTGAGAAAGTGTTCTAGGATATGTCATGGTAACACCTAACTTTCCGTGGAACACCAGGGCAGCTAGGAAAAACAAAGAGTATATCTCAGGGTAACTAGAGGTCTCGTTGCTCACCCTCGGGTCAATAAAACCAAGTAACACACGCTGTCAAGAAAGTGAGTTAAACCAGGTAGTCCTGAGTGTACAAATCAAAGTGACATTGCACGAACAGTTGGGTCTGACTGTGACCGTAACATTGTGTCGTGGGTTAGACGTGGTTGTACCAGAGTTTGAATCACTGGTCTCCTCACGTCAATTTGAAAGAGACCCTGAATTCCGTCTACATGTGCCTCCAGTGTCCACGCGGGTTTGTGGTGTGTGTGTGTTGTGTGTGTGCGTGTTGTGTGTGTGTGTGTGTGTGTGTGTTGTGTGTTTGTGTGTTTGATTTATGAATTCAAGTCAAACCCGGGGGCCCAGCCTCATCAGAGACGTTTCTTTCTTTCTTTCTTTCTTTCTTTCTTTCTTGGGGGTTGAAACCCCAACCAATCATCTGGTTAAGACCCAACAGACTGTCCCGGACCGTTGCCCGCCTGGTTATAGTGACCAGTGCAGGTACCACCAATGCGGCAATAGTTGAGTTGAGGTTCTATCAGCATGCTGAGAGTTGGTATTTATGAAGGCTACGTCATGATGTGTGTGTGTGTGTTTGATTTATGAATTCAACTGAACCCCCAAGCCTGAAATAATAAGAGACCAGTGCTGGGTCCAATGTGATCATAGTCGAGTTGAGGTCGACTCTGAGCATGCGGGAGAGTTACAGTATCAAGGCTGTTTGATGAACAGTAGGTCCTATTGGATTGATGTTGCTTTTATTACTCCATAAAAATAGTCTAGTAGCTTTGCTGGAAGCTCTATTTGCTCGACATGCGTGTGTGTGTTCAGCATATGCTGAACACGCCCCCGAGCCTCAAGCAATAAGAGACCAATGTTATAATAGTGGAGTTGTCAACCAGTATGCTTGTCCCTTGCTGCATTGTTTATCAAGGCTACGAAGCGCTGGATGCGCACGCAAAGTGGAATGTGCTTGATACTACAGTCACAGCTACTCCACTGACAATGAAGGTAGGCCACTGGGCACACCCTGCTCTCTGTAGATTTGTACAAATCGTGTGGGGAGTATGTGTGTTGCTTGTTTCTGATGATGGATAAAATGTACTGAAAATGTATTAATAAAAATAAATAAAACACTGATCCCGCCAGTAATCGCATTGTTGACGAAAACGAGTGTAGTAAAATGTAAATATTATGTTTCACAAAAACAAAATGGGTTCAATAATAAGATTCACTGGTAAATTATTTTACTTACTTTTGTATATAAATTCACTGCGAGCATTCAATGGACTAAAATATACGTACTCAGTAATCTCAGTAATTGTTACCTTAAAACTGCACTTGTTGCAGTTGTCTGAACACAAACTCAGCCCTTCAACCAGGAAACTCTGATTCGTGACGCGACCGAGTCATGGGTCACGATGCAACAGTTGTTACAGACTCTGATGAGTAAAAGATAGTATGAATCTCTTTATTCAAGTAACAAAAATACAACGCAGCCTGGTGCTGCAGGATGCGCTGAGCCGCGTAAAGGCTCGAAGCGCAAGTTTTCAAGTAATTGTTGATTCACTACCGGGCAATAATAAAAATCGGGAATCGACCCGTTCGTGGACGGAAAGAGTGAGATTAGTCATATTCTTGGGCGGAGTGAGTTGACATGACCGTTTCGAACGTTCACGACTTTGATCTTCAAAATTCAGGTCGCAACTTCGACGCCTCCACTTATTCGACTGAAACAGAGGATGGTGGCGGTGATTCGGGCGCGAAATGATATGCACACTTGCATTTCATTAACTGGCCTTGCCCTTGTCGCCCTGTTTTTTGCTGTCGCAGTGGATGCAAAAGGAAGTAGCAGCAGCAGCGGAGGCTACAGCAGCAGCGGAGGAAACAAGGTTCTGTATGAGTTTCCCCCAATAATACGTAGTATGTCTTCTCAGCACGTCAAGTTCTCCTTCCCACCTTGAATCGACTGCTCTCGCACTCATATTCAAAATCATGGCACTCGCACCGCACACACAGGGAACTTCACAAGGCAGCAGCCAAGGCTATAGTGGGAGCGTTGGACACAGCGGGAGCAGTGGAGGATATAATAATAATGCCAAATCGGTGAGATTCTGTGTGGGGTTCCGATTCGTTCTATGAATTTGTGTCGTTTGCCTTTTGGCTTCACTTCTTCCCCCCTTCTCCTGCAATTGTACACCACTCTTGATCAGATGTATGAACTCACATATTCATTAAATAAGAATGTACAATCTCGTCTGCTTCGTTGACTCCCAAATCATTGATTCCACATACACACACGCATGTACCGACATGCAGGGAACATCGATGAGCTACAACAAGCCAAAAAGTGCTACATGGCGTCCATCACGTTCGAGCTCGCAACGGTATACCCAACAAGTATTTCAAGAATGACTCTGATTTGATCAATGTCAGTAATTATGTATTTGCACGTGTTTGAGAGCCTCAGGAAGACAGGCAGACTCGGAAAGAGACAACAAGACAGAGAGCGAGGGCCCTGAGAGGCAGAAAGAATAAGAGCAACCGTACGCAGTGACAGACACGCACGTATAAACACACACAACCCCTCCTCCTTCAGAGGAAGCTCGATCTATATCCAAGACGGCAGATCTTACTCTACTCGTCCGCGCTACTACGGCAACCGCAACAGTGCCTATGCCAAAGGGGCGAGCACGCAACAGTTCAAATTGAAAAAGGCTGTTTGGGTGGCGGGGGGG
>Ga0209390_10005136_pt1 | contig 18864 bp, 16 predicted proteins | sample BON01_FD_187212 | JGI IMG/M metagenome (GOLD analysis project Ga0209390, IMG submission 187212) | Freshwater microbial communities from Lake Bonney liftoff mats and glacier meltwater in Antarctica - BON-01 (SPAdes) (version 2) | ecosystem: Environmental > Aquatic > Freshwater > Ice > Glacier...
GTAGGGGTCATGCGACAAGTAGAGCCCCTCTTGGTTTGAGCGCACATCAATCTCGACTCCGTTGGAAGTTGGGACCGCGACCAGTTCGGCGGAGCTGTTCTTCCTGTGCTCAATTATCAACATTGGCTCTAGTGCTCTTCCTGAGTTTAAAACTGAACGATAGGGTCCTTCTAATAAACCGCCAACGACTTGCAAGAGATGTGTTCCAATTCGACTCTCCTGAAAATCTTTTGCCAAAGATTACCGGGAACCTGACTTCCCTGAAGCCTCGTTTTCTGGCACTAACCATTGCGAACAGATCAAGGCTAAAATCGTCAGGACCTTCGAGTACCTCCTCCAAGAGCCCCCTACTGAATAAAGTCGGCTGAGCATTTATGTCCTTCAACTTCATGTTGAAAAGCATAGATTCCAGGATCCCCATTCCAAGGGAGAATGCCCTATCGAGAATTGGCCGGTTAATCCTCTGTCCCTTAATGAAAATCTCATCTCGCTCCTGCCAGAGCTTAAGGCCATCAAGAACGTCACTTGGATCGGTCTGCAAATCCGCGTGGGTCCACCCTACAATTTCCCCCTTGGCAGTCAGAAGTCCTGCTTTAATACCGTGCCCATAACCCATGTTTTGATTAACTAAAGTCACCGATGTCCTCGGTAACTGCTTTGCGATTTGCACGATTTGGGAGCGTGTCGAATCTGTGGACCCGTTGTCAACCAGAATTACATCCAGGGTTGCTAATTTTTCGAGGACAGTTTCTAGCCTCTGGCTTAGGCCATCTAGGTTTCCTTCCTCGTTATAGCAAGGAATAACTAACGAGGCCCTCGGTAATCGAATGTAAGCGTCTCTCATGTTAGAAACCATGCTCACTCGGTTCGTGCTTAGTGCTACGAAGCTCGTCCCTCAATGGCCGGAGGTTTCCTTTTGCCACGAATGGGTCTGCTTCCAGATTGTAGGGGTGTGACCCCCACTGGTCGAAGCAAGATTGCCAGTATCTAAAGGACTCGTACTCATAAGGAGTGCCGAGAGTTATGGAAATTTGCGGTTCAAAAATAGAGATAGAGATTCCCAATTGCGTCGCACCTTCGATAAAGCTATCTAGGTACAGTTCTCCATTAATGGTCTTATTGTTCGATTCAACCCAGTTGAACAAGCGCTGAAACGTACTGCGAGATGAAAACGTGAATGCTCCAGTGATGACCCTCGCACTTAGATCCGCGGGCGCTTGCTTCAGCGCGGTGAAAACCCGACCATTGTCCTCCCAAATCCAGCCAAATTGATTTGGATTACTTTGGGCGAAAGGGCTTGCGTGGGAGGCCCAAGCCACAAGGAATTCACTCGATGTCGAAGCCATTTCGCTGAGTGAACCCGTGTTATCCGCAAACAAGGTGTCGTTCGGAAAAATCGAGAAGACACCCGTGATCTTGCTCCCCTGGCTCTTGACAAGCTGGCTGGCCGTATCGGCCTGCCCCTTGCTCAACTTCTTAAGCTTCAGGGTGTTTTCGAAGCCAGCTTCTCGAAGGACAGCCTCAGCGGAATCAGCAAGCACGCTGATTGCCAAAGGCTGATGCCGATCAACAACTTTGGCGATTTGAGACACCAGACGGGTCCCGCTGACGGGCAAAAATGTTTTAGGTGTTCCATAGCCCTTATCTTGAAACCGTTTGCCCTCGCCGCTGGCAAGGATTAACGCGGCGCCCACGCCAGAAATTTCAAGGGACGCGGAGTCAAAATTCACAAGCCGACGGAATAAGTTACTGAAATGTTCGTACTCCCTAAGATCTTGGGGGGTACCCCACTGCATAAAATGCTCCAGTTCGAACACGCCTACCTTGAGACCCCGTTCGCCCATGAGTGCCATGCTGGAGCTGACATAAAATTCTCCACCCACTGAAATGCCCTTGCTGACCTGCTCTTGGAATACCTCGAGCATGAGGCTTGCGGACTGGAAATAGTAGGTACCTGAAGATGCGAACTCGTCCACCTTATTTTGGGTGAATGGTTTTTTCTCGCGAATATCCTCAAGAATGAGGCCCTCTTCCAAAATGTAGGCATAGTTTGTCGACCCCCCGCTATGAGGGTGGAAACCACGGTATGCCGGCACTGATCCAGCCAGAGAGCGGGCACGAATGTCTTCTAGAAAGCTATCAAAATCCCACCGGCAGGTGAAATCTGCGTAGTTCACGATGGTCTCCGCTGCCAGGTCTATAGCGTCTTTTGCTTCGAGAATGGCATTTACGGGACCAAGCTTGTGGGCAGCGATTGGGACAATCCGTGTGGAGTCACCGAGGGACTCTAGAATGCCCCTCATGTTCCACTCCGGGTTCTGGAGGTGGTCCTCATTGCAAATAAAAATGAAATCATGATTGCCCGGGAAGAGGTCTACGACGTGGGCTATCACTGGCTTCCCGTCAACTTCAATGAGGGGCTTCGGAATTGTGTAGCCTTCAGCCCGAAATCTTTCTCCAAAGCCGGACATCGGAATGATAATTTGCATAAGTACAAGTATTGCGTATCAGAGCAGTTTCCTGTGTGTGGCCCGAAGACGTGGAGCACGGTTCACATGCATGAGACGTGGCTATATACTTTAGGACTAGAGCAGATGAGATCTACTCACTGGGTCAAGTAATTCTGAATTGATGAGAGGTAGCGATGTCGATAGAGGCAGCGGCGCCTTCGAGGAGTCTCAGAATCAACGCCACCCGAATTGCCCTGTTCGCCTATTTTCTAACTTTCGGATTTTTTGGATACGGATCTGGCATCCATCTAGATTCGCCAACAACATGGGTGCCGGCTCTGGCAGGGCTGCTGGCAACTCTGTCTCTGTCTTTTTCAAAATTTGACCTAAATATTTTCTTGTCTTTGAAGGTAAAGGCTCTAAGAGGGATGCAGATCCAGTATTTGGTAATTCTCGCGGTGCTCAGTTTGATTCTATGGCCCTCAATTCCCGGGGAGCTTGCAAATGACGAACTTGCCTATGTCCGACTAGCTTCGACTCACGCCCGGGAATTCGTTGGACGTTTTGATGTATTTGATTCATCGATGAGCTCTTCCACGGCGGTCCAAATAGTCTCGGTCTTAGTTCTCGTTTTTGTACTGGCCCCAGTCGGAGCAGTCATATACTTGGCTCCACTGAAGCGAGCAATCATCTTTGTTTCGCTGACATCCTTCGTGTTTCAGCTGGGGTATTCGGTATTCGGCAGCTGGGGCTGGGGGTACCCGGAGATTAGCTGGTTCCCCTACTTGTTCACGTCGTCTATTTTTGGCCTTTCACCAGTCGTTTTCACCATGACGTCGGTGTCGCTGGTTGCGCTGGGGCTGCTCGGACTCTTCAGGGGGCTCGAGAGGTTCGATATTAGCCAAGCCCTGAGACTCTTAATCGTTGGGGTAGTGGCTACTCTTCCAATCCCTACTTTGTTCTTTTCATCCGTGGATCACGTTATTTACTTCGCAATCTTCGGCCTGCCGGGGCTGCTAATAATGGTATCTAAGCCCGACTATCAAAGGTTGCGATTTGGGGTTCTGCTCTTATCCGTTGGCGTCCTGTTTCGAATCACTCTTGTCGTTCCCCTCTTGGTGATGATTGTTTTGTTCCTAATTAGTTGCCGCGAGCAAAAAAGAAGCCTTTGGGTTGAGCTCAGATCACATCCTAGCTTGATTCTCCTAATTCCTTACGGCGCTGGGTTCCTTCTGTTCCCTGCGGTCTTCTCTGGGGGAGTTGCCTCGGCCCTAGTACAGAATGGCCCAAGCGGTAGAGCGTCTTTCTTGGGTTCATTGGGAGGGGGATTAGAGCAATTAGGCATCATTTTGGCTTGCCTAGTTCTAGTGGGGCTCTTTGCGAGTCTGCTGTCGATCAAGAATTTCGCCATAAGCATCGTGTTTTTGCTGAGCTTTCTGTACCTGTATTTTTACGTGTTGGCAGGTGCGGAACTCGGCGGAGAGCTGAAGTACTCAGCAGAATGGCTGGTGACACTTGTCGCCTGGAGCCTGCTAACAATCACGGTCCTCATCACAAGAACTCGGGGCCGCAAGCGCAACTTGCTGATGCCCGTTTTGTTCGTAGGCTTCCTAGCATTGGTTCTCTCGACGAACGTGCTCACGATTTTGAATCAGAATTCACTCGTGCGAATCGAGGGCAGCTTGCTTCGAGGGCAGCAGCCAAGTCCTGCAATTGGATACATGGAAGCGCAGAATTTTCTTATGGCGGGTGAGACTGAAATGTGCACGCCCGTTGGAGTTGTTTATGGGGCTTCGAACGAGCTGTTGGCAGGACGAGATATCTCTGTGTACCGAAACGCGGAAGCTACTTTTTTTGAGGTTCAATCTGCCGAAATTACATCAGGAGGCAGCTGGACATCGGTGTCAGCATCCACCCTGAACGAGACTCAAATAGTCTGCCTTTATGGCTCTAAGGATGCTTTCAGGGGGCTAAGTGAAGAAATGTGGAGCGATTGGACCCTTGTGTTCCCTTTAGAGTCACAGCTCGACTCATTCTCAGTCCGGGTCTTGACCAGAGATCGATAGCGCTGAAGGTTTAGTCAAAACCAGCCACCTCGAAAGGCAGGCAATTACGCTTCAGTCTTTGGGCTGAGAACAGCCTGACCTTTTATGCCTAGCGATGCAGCAGCGAAGCCGCCTTGTAGAGGGGTGCAGAAGCTGGCTACGAAGACGGTAGAGGGTTCAGCTCAATCTTGCGCTCTTCTTTGATACCAGGAGATTAAGTCTGGCAAACCATCAAGAATCGAAGAGTGCAAAGGGTACCAAGCCAGCTCATTCTCTGCCACCGAAGGGTCAATGGCATATTTCAAATCGTGCCCGGGGCGATCCTCTACATAATTAATAGAATCTTCGCCAAGCCCCAGAATCTTCAAAATCGCCCTGACAACTTTTAGGTTAGATTTAGTATCCCTCGCCCCGAAAAGGTAAGTAGATCCAATTGAGCCTTTTTCTATGGCAAGCCAAATGCCGTCCACGTGGTCATCGACGTGAATCCAATCTCGAACATTGAGCCCCGAACCATAAACAGTAGCCTTGCCACCTTCGATAAGGGTCTTTATGGTGTTGGGAATCAGCTTCTCCCAGTGCTGTCGTGGTCCATAGTTGTTTGAGCAGTTGGAGATTGTTGCACGTAGTCCAAAAGAACGCACCCAAGATCGAATCAGATGGTCCCCGGCTGCCTTGGAAGCCGAGTATGGGCTTGAAGGGTTATAGGCAGTTTCTAAGTTGAACATGTCATTGCTGTCTAACGGCAAGTCCCCAAACACCTCATCAGTGGATATGTGGTGAAGCCTCACGTCATGAGTGACGCAAGAGTTTGCGATATTGAGGGTCCCCAGCACGTTCGTGTCGTAGAAGAGGTTGGGGTTTTTCAATGAGTTGTCGTTGTGCGATTCAGCCGCGAAGTGGACTACTAAGTCAGAGCCCGCAATCAACTCATCCACCAAATCCGCGTCTCTTATATCGCCCACGACAAACTTGACGGCCTCGGAAAAGGGTTTCAAGTTAGCCCTTGAACCCGCGTACGTAAGGGAGTCCAGAACAGTTATTTCAACCCCGGACCTTGTCTCGAGGGTTCTTGTTACAAAGTTTGAGCCGATGAAGCCAGCTCCTCCTGTGACCAGTATGTTCATTCTGCCTTCCCGTCTCGGGCTAGAATACCGATATGAAAGGTATTTTGCTGGCAGGCGGCACCGGTTCTAGGCTGCATCCATTGACAAGAGCCGTTTCAAAACAGCTTTTACCCGTCTACAACAAGCCAATGATCTACTACCCATTAAGCACACTGATGCTTGCTGGCATTCGGGAGATCCTCATAGTCACCACGGCCCGTGATCAACATCAGTTCAAGGACCTACTTGGCAATGGTAAGCATTTGGGTTTGTCTATCGAATACGTGATTCAGGACGAACCGCGGGGCATCGCCCACGCACTTCTTCTCGGAGAGGAGTTTGCCGCCGGAGGCAATGTAGCTCTGATTCTTGGCGACAATATTTTCTACGGGGCGGGAGTCGGAGACTCACTGCGTGGCTACGCGTCCAAATCCGGGGCCACGGTCTTTGCTCAAAGGGTGACCGACCCATCACGGTATGGCGTCATAGAGTTGGACGTCGACGGAAACCCAGTCTCCATTCAGGAGAAACCGACGAGCCCCAAAAGCGACTTAGCGGTTACTGGGCTCTATTTCTTTGACAACACCGCTTTTGACAGGGCGAGAGCAGTCGCCCCGTCTAGCCGAGGCGAACTGGAAGTAACCGATTTAAATCTTTCCTATTTGGCGTCTGGGGATCTGCAGGTCGTCAGTCTTCCAAGAGGAACTGCCTGGCTTGACACGGGAACGGTAGAGTCACTTGCGCAGGCATCGGAATTCGTGAAAGTAGTTGAGTCGCGACAGGGTTTCATGATTGCGTGTCCAGAGGAAATAGCCTGGAAATATGGCTATCTGAACAACACGGACCTCGCGGCACTGGCCGCCAGCTATGGCAAGGGCGACTACAGCGCATATCTATACAGAATCCTGAAATAGGGGACTCGAGCTCGCTCGTCCTGTGTATGACGGCCGGGGGAAGTCTCACATTCTTTTTGCCTGTATAATAGGCAAGATACTCTGATAAACTTGAATTTACTGGAGACAATCTTTACGTCTTAGGTAAGAAGTTGAAATTCTTTTCAACGGTGTTCACAGTCGATCTTTAAATTCAACTAGGCCAGGAGGAGTCTGATTGTCCCCATCACTCTTCGAGCCTCTTTCGGTCGGCACTGATGGTTCCGGCGTCCTTTGGTACAGCGAACTGAACTTCAGTGCAAATCGCATCTACTGGCTCACGGGCCCCTCTGCGGAAAGGGGCGGCCATGCTCACAAAAAACTTAGGCAGTCCTTTCTCTGCCTTGCAGGCAAGGCTTCGGTGGTTCTGACGGACGGATCAACGCGAGAAGTCGCCAACCTAAAAGTTGGCCAAGCAATCACTATCGCCCCTGGGCTGTGGAGAGACATCCATCCCCTAAGCGAGGGGTCAATTTTGCTAGTGCTAGCGTCTGATGCATTTGACGAAGAAGATTACATCAGGGATTTCCTTCAATTCCAAAGGTGGAAAAATGCTTAGGATTCCTTTCTACGATTGCACACCATCTCCTGAAAATGCTGGAGACCTCGTTGATGCTGCAGCGGCAGTGATACGCGGAGGTGCCTATGTTGGAGGGGAGCTAGTTCAAGGGTTTGAAGAGCAGTTAAGTGATTACCTCGGAGGCGGCTACTGCGTGGGAGTCGGCAACGGTCTAGACGCGCTGACTCTATCTCTTATGGCTCTTGACGTTGGGCCAGGGGATGAGGTTATCGTCCCCACTCACAGCTTCATAGCGACTTGGATTGCCGTCAGTAGAACTGGTGCAACTTCAGTGGGGGTGGACGTTGACCCATCGACAGGCCTTGTGGATCTGGATCAAGTTCTTAAGAAGGTCACCAGGAAGACAAAAGTCTTCCTTCCTGTTCAGCTTTACGGAGCGCCGGTTGACTTTTCGGGAATCCAGGAATATCTCAAGGATAGAGGGGTATTTATTGTGGAAGATTGCGCCCAAGCCCTTGGGGCAAAAACCGCATACGGAATGGCCGGGGCCCTGGGAGACCTTGGTGCATTTTCGTTCTATCCAACGAAAAACTTGGGCGCCTTAGGTGATGGAGGAGCAATCTTTACTCGGGACAGCGAGATGGCGGAAAGATTGAAGTCGCTCCGTTCTTACGGTTTTAGGCACTCGAGATATCAGTTCGGCGAGCTGGGAGTGAATTCGAGGTTAGACCCGATTCAGGCTGCCTTCTTGTCAAAGAAGCTCCCGCTACTCGATGCGGAAGGCGAGTATAGGAACTGGCAAGCGGATACTTACATTCACGCAATTGGCGACGGAGCACTGAAACCCGTCACCGCCAGCTCAGGTTACTCCGTGTACCATCACTTTGCCGCCCTCAGTGACAATAGAACGACCTTCAGGCAGAGCATGTCCGAGCTTGGAGTCGATACAGACACTCATTATCCATACACCATGGAAGCGTTCACGGACTTGTCCAAAAAAAGGACTTTTCGCGTCAAAGAGTCAGACTTAACGGGATCCAGGGAGCTGGCGTCAAAAGTGGTCACTTTTCCGATGGGAACCTGGCTGTCCAGGGAGCAAACGCTTGTTGTAGCGGATCGCATCTCGCAGGCTCTGCAATAGCTCAATCGCTACTGCGAAGGTAATTCCGAACATTCCGCTTGACGTACCGATCCTTTCGAATAAACGTCAAAGCTAAGTAGGCAAGTTTGAACAGCCTTGACCTGGTAGTCCAGGACAGGCTGCTTTTCCCCGCCAAGGAGAGGGCTTGCGCGACCTGAGAGGAGCTTGCTCCCAGGAAAAGCATCCAATAGTGGGCTTCGATCAAAAACTTAACGGATACCTTCCACGGGGGAATGCTAAGCCCGAAATCTACGATGAACTTCTGCTCTTGATGAAACATATTGACTTTGAATTTTGCGGAGTAGTTTCCTTCGTGCCTTCTATACAGAGTAGTAACCTCATTGCGACCCCAACCGGAAATACCTTTTTTCGCGAATTTAAGAAACAGAGGCTTGTCTTCAATGTCGTAGCCAGCTTCCCAGCCATCCAAGTCTCGAAGAGTCTGAGTCCTGTATGTCACGCACGGCGTAAATATTCTGGAACCCCTCAGCCATACTTTTTCTGCATTCTCCTGAAAAGGGCCATCAGGGGAACTGGTTGACCAGTCCGAAAAGCCGTCCAGAGGCAAACCATCCCGCCCAATAATCTTTGCAGACCCACAGACGAAGCTGATCCCTGAATTCCCCATCAAAATGTCCACATCTCCTTGGATTCGGTTTGGTAGAACTAAATCATCCCCGATAAACATTATGTAATCACCCGATGCCCGGCTGAGCGCCTTGTTCAGAGTGGCTGCAATACCAACATTTTCCTGGCTCCGTATAAACTCAAATCTCAGTTCTTCGGCTAGTTTTGCTAATAAGTCAGGAGAGGAGTCGGTGGATCCATCGTCGATGCAAAACAGCTCGAGATTGGGATACTCATTTTCTAGTACAGAGCGAATACCGAGCTCCGTTAGGTAGCCAGAATTGAAGCTCACGGCGCAAACGGTGACCTTCGGTGATGCCTTGTGCATATTTTCCTAGCTACGTCTTTATGAAGTGAAGCTCTTGCCCAATTCACTCACTTTTATTTTTTTTCAGCCTAGCCGCTCTTGCGAAGCTTTGGACGAGAGCGTGACGGAATTCCCAAAGTTTGAAGTCAGAGTTCTGCACCCCTAAGGCGTTTATTACCTTAGGTACGGCTACTGAGCGACAGCATCTCGTGTATGGCATTGGATGCGAGTCCCGAGCGTCGAACCTGTTAGCGAAATCGGTTGGCCGGCACAAAGTGCTGCGTAAAAAGCACCCCTTGTCTACCAAGGAGAAAAAGGGAGTTTTACGCGATTAGACTCTTATAGGAAACCTTCGTATCTAACTTTGTGCCGGTATGAAATCGAGATTTATTCAGGTTCGCGTATACGGATACTGACTCAACGTGTATTTACCTAGGGAGGCTACGTTGTTCGCACAGTGTGCTTGTGGAGCCAATCCACCGAGCTTCTTGACCCCCTACGACCCATACCTAGCTCCCCGATACACTCTGGAGCCTCTGGATGTGAGTAACTGGTCGATTCCAGGCAAGAGCTCTAACATGGCGACAGAAGGCGACCCCTTGCCGACGCGCAGCATCCTATTTTCGACAGCACGAGCGGCGCTGAGCTCCGCTGTAGTTGCGATGACACGGAGGGGAGGCACCCTCCCATTCGTCGAGACAACGTCTAGGTCCGTATATTTGTCCGGATGTATTCCCCAAGTACTGGGAAGAGTTTCTCGTTCTATGCCTGAGCAGTCAGAGGTGGCAATTTTCGCTTCTGACTTCGGATTTAAAACGGACAGGCCACTGGAGCAGTTTCAAATTTATGACGACGCTTGGTCCTTAGACCTCAATTTTGCCGAAGTTTTTCTTGAGCGCTCCGGGAGGGTCTACATCTCTAGCCTGCCGAAAGTATTTGGCCTTCCTTTTGGTGGGCTTGCCATGTTGTCCGAAGACATCGAGCTTGAGTCAGACTTGACTAAGAGCCAAGAAGCCACTTTGAGAATGTTGCTCAACGCTAAAATTCCGCAACTCGAGGCAATAAGCTCAAGAAGGCGGGAAAACCTGTTGTACCTTGAGAAGAAGATGAATCCTTGGGAACTACAATTCAGTGAGAAAAGCACCAACTTTCCCGGTGCCGCTGTTGTAAAGCCCAAATTCTCTTTCAATGAAGAAGATTTTAAGACAAGAATCAATGCCCATGGGGTGAGGAGTACGTCTTTTTTTGGGAACCAAGCCGCTCTGATACCAGTTCACCAGGGGCTTTCTCGTTTAGATCTGGATTACCTGTTAGACCTCACTGGCCACTGTCTTAGAGAGTCAAGGACTTCTTAGAGCCTCATCCCAGGTCTAAAAAGAATCGAAGCTGCAGTTACATCGCCAAGCTCTGGGTGTCGAAGTACCTGGAGCTCCAAAATGCCGCCTTTTAACTTCACAAATGAAGTGTCGTGTCTAACATCCACGACGACGCCGGTGGTTTGAAAATACCTCTTGGATGTAACTCTCGCCTTGACTATCTGTAGTTCTTGTCCCTTCCATTCAAAAAATGGAAGAGGGTAGGGCTCAACGAGTGCCCTCAAGTACCTCCTAAACATCAGCGCGTCCCACTCTTTCCAATTCACTCGGCAGTCCTCTTTATTGCGCTTTGTGACGTAAGTGGCCCTCGTCTCTAACTGTTTTCTGGGCTTTAAGAAGCCTGCGACATAAAGGCGCAGCACCCTGCCAATACGTTTCTGGATTGCATCGTCGCAGTGTTCCATAAGCTGCCAACTACTTAGAGAGCGAGCTCTAATTCTCTTCTGCCAAATTATTGGGCCGGCGTCTACATGGGCTGACATTTCGTGGAAAGTCACGGCGATACTCCTCTCCCCATTTAGGAGTGCCCAAACTATGGAATGCATTCCTCGGTACTTCGGGAAAGCGGCATAGTGAATGTTCGTGAAATTCGCTTGACTTAGAAGTTTTTCAGGCACAATCTTCCTCCAACCCGATGACACAATCAGTCCTCCGGGATTTTCGGTGACCCATCTGTCAAGGTTGGAATGCAAGCCTATTCCCAGGTCGCGAGCCAATGTATTCGATTCCTCATCAGGAGAATGAACCTCTAAGGGGAGGCGAGACTGACTCATTCCTATAATTAAGGACAGGAAACCATGCCCTTCTCCAATGAGAAGAAGTCTCGGAGGCTCAGATCTTAACGCCGATCTAAGCACGGTTTGCCAACCTGAGTGAAGGTCGTGCGTCGGGTTCTGCCCCAAGACCTTCCTTAAAGCTAGACAAGCCCTCATCGCGCACGCCTCCGGAGGAAGCTACTCCGAGACACAGCACTCTTTTGCCGCTCGCTTTCGATTCGGCGACGAGACCCTGGGCCAAAAGTGAAAGCGACGTCCCACCGAAAGGATTCGACGGGTCGTGACCCCACATAAAGACATAATCAATCCGATCGTCTACACTCAGGATCAGGGCGGCAGATACGAGTGATTCATTTAGCGCGACCCCAAAAGTCCTAATGCGACCGGGGGACTTAAGGTCGAGTCGGACGGCCTGGTGGGTGTCCATAGACAATGGCTTCCCTTTGGCTTGTCTGTTAATAGCAATGAGTTCCATCGCTTCTTGAATTGGGCAGGCGGAAAATTTCATACCAAGTTTCGAGGCAGTCTTCGCATCTCTAATGCGATTTCGACGAAAGCCTTTTTCGCTTCCTTGTAACCTTATAGAAAAGTTTTGATCCTCGAAAATAATTTCGGAGCCTAACGATAGTAGCGCCTTGGTGTTGAGGTCTACTAGCTCGGGAAAGTGCGATCTCGGCGGTAGTCGGATGATTATGTCTTTACTAACATGCTCGGAGAATTGCGTCCACGCGTCCTTGAAGTCGTCTACAGTACAATGGCGTGTTTGCTCAAGAGGGTATGCCATTGAATAGGGACCCACAAGTCCAACTTCCGTTACTCCAAAGCCTTCAGAGTAAGGGATGGCTAACCCCTCTCCGCTCTCAAAAAAGACAACGGCTCTCTCTTGGTTCCCGATGTAATTTTTGTCCCACCAAATAGGAAGACCGCTTGTTTTCATATCTCTCCCTTTACCGTATCTCCGTGCTTCAGAGCTGAACACTTGCAGATTTAATTACTCTTATTTTTTGCACTCCATGCCTAAGCATAAACCCGGACCTTATAAAGAGCCGAGTTTCTTGAAGTCACCCCAAGGAGAAAATTGTGTATAAGTGCATCTTCGCTTCGACCTGATGGGGGGCTTGTCCCTGTTGTCTGGTTGCATCACCCGACTTGACAGATAGCCGAGTGGGGCATGGCTCGAAGTGGGTTATTAAGCTCACGAAATTATGATTGCTAAGACTAAGTTGATCAGGAACTCTAGCTATTTTCAGGTTCGAAAAGTCTGATAAGTTCCTAGTCGTAGAACTTGAGGGCGATTGCCTTCACCGCTTCTGCACTGGCTTTAGACTTGATAGTTTTTAGGTTTTTTTCAGCGTTGCTTGGATCTTCAGCTAACTTGAGACCTTGTCTAATCGCATCCTTGGTCGCCGGGACGGTGATATCGTGCACGGCAACTCCGCTGTCTCCAAACCATTCATCGCAACAAGCCGATGAGGTTTGAACCGGAATGGCACCCATTGCCATGGCTTCCAACATAGAGGTGCTGATCCCATCACTTTCAGATAGGCCGACGTAGATGCTTGATTTTGCAAACATCTCAAGAACTTGCTTGTGACTCATCGCTCCTTTTGCGAATACTTCGATTTCTAGTCCAGCTTGTTTGCGAACTTGCCTTGCTAACTTCAACACGGACCGGTTGGCCGAGTAGACGACTATTTGGAATTCCTGAAGTTCCTCCGACATCTCTCCAACTGCCTCGAGGGAGATTTTGGCCCTGCCCACCCAGCCGTGGTAACCCTTAAGAGCAATTGTTTTACGCTCTCCTGAGGTAAGTCGAGGAATCGCAAGGTCGGCCTCGGAAAACCCTCCTGCGTTTGGAATCACTGGCATGACTTGCCCAGTGAAGCCCAGGTTCCTTGCAAGCGCCACGTCTCTCTCGCACTCGGCAGAATAAACATCCGCAAGCTTCAAAAGCTTTCTCAGCTTCGCTTCGTGCTTTGGAAACCGTTGAAACCAAAATATGTCGCTACCCCAATTTGTGACCATGAACTTAAGATCTTTCGGTTTATAACTAGACATAGCCCTGAGGGCCACATAGCCGGCATTCTGGAGCTCCAAAGAGTGAACAACGCTTGGCTGGAAACTCCTAATCGCGGCTCTCAAAAGCGACCCTCGGAAAAACTCATTGGAGAACTTGTCGAGGACCCAAAGTGGAAGTGCAAAGTAGCGGGCGAGAGGGACTAACCGGAAGCCTGCAGCCCCGGAACTAGAAAGCAGTCTCTCAAGCTCGGGGTGAACTTTCCTATGAGGGGAACTAGGAAAAAGCAGAAAGTCGGTTCTTTGGTTTTCGAACTGACTCAGCCAGCGGGCCGAGTGAATGCTGTCTAGCATACAAACTACAACAACTCGTCTCCGCACCACAGTTACTCCAACCTAAACGTGTTCTATCGAGAGCATATTACCCACATAACCCACCTCCAAAAAAAAGGGGGGGATTTAATTTCTTGGAGTCGGTTATTAGATCAGTTCAGCGGGTGCGAACCGCCTCCTACCTGTGATTATTTTGATCGGAGCTTCGATAACTGAAAGACCCCAGGGCAATTAGCCTCAAACGCACCTAGCCGCGTCGAATGAGGCCCCCTTCCAGACCGAGCAGGCGCGGACCAACCTTTAGAGCATCTTCGGATAGTATTGGGCACGTAAACATGTCCCTAATGTCGTGGTTTCTAGCTCGAGTTAGGGGCAAGGGGCAATTTGGGACAGAACTCACTTTTGAACGGGCCAGCAGTTGAAAATACTTTTCTTGAACCGACACCCACATGACAATTCTGTTGGATCGAGCTCTCTTCCGGCCGTAGCGAGATCCCTCGGGCACTCGTTGGCAAGTGGCCTAACGGACACTCCTGATGTTCTGGTTTGTGTTGACTGGACAAAATCCGCTAAGCGGGCGGTTTCTAGCGCCGCTTCCCAGGGGATTCCAAGGGTCTTAATTAAATTAGAGCCGTCCGTGATAGTTCCGGAGTATCAGAAGGCAAGAGTGACCTCTCTTTTCACGGCTGTTATTGAAATGGGCCGCCCTTTCACAAAGCCAATCTACCCCTACCCACAGGACTGGGACACAGCCTTCTTTGAACAAGTTGATAGGCATGAAAGGTTGGTGTCCATCAATTCCAACAAGTATTCGTTCGTGCCAGGAGAGCTGTATTCACTCCGTGCTGCCGCATACTCCGGAGTTTCTTCATTGGACCTTTATGGGACGGGATGGGGTCGTTCTGTTTCTGAAAATTTGCTCAAGATGGCTAAGGAAATGCAAATAGCCAGCAGCGCAGGGTTGCCACTTACCTTTGGTTGCGTGAAGAATCTTTGGCATCCAGCTGCGAATTATAAGGGCACCAGCCAGCTCAAACTGGAAACGTTGTCAAATTATAAATATTCGCTAGTCATAGAAAATAGCATTGAGTTCATGACGGAAAAGTTGGTCGACAGTATGTTGTCGGGCACAATGCCAATCTATGTGGGTCCGCCAGTTGACACACTGGGGGTACCTTCAAATTTGTTTTTCCGCGCTGCCCCTAATTTGGAAGATATTCGGAGGGCCATTAGTCAGGCCACAGAGTCAAACTGGAATGACTGGCACGATTCCGCCCGTGAATGGATTTTAGATCCATCCTCTGAGGAGAGGTGGGCAGTAAGAAACGTCAACACCAGGCTAATACGGGAAATAGAGGGATACGTGCGGTAGCTCATGCGAGCCTGAGAATGATAAAGGGTCGCGCTTCACTCCCGCGCCTGGTCTGTCGTTCTAAACCGAGTAAACCGACAAAATTACGTTCCACTTGGAAAGTCATTAGAATCTCCAACGAAACACGTCTAGGTAGTCAGGATTTGTGCAGAGCTCCAGATCAGACACAGTCATTTGCTCTGCGAGCCTAATGGCCGAAGTCTCTGGCTTCCAATTTGTTACACGGTTGATTTTCGAATAGTCACCAATCAGTGCATCTACCTCCGTCGGGCGCAAATAAACTGGGTCCAGTTCCACGAAATCTGCCCAATTTAAGTCCAAGGATCCGAAGGAAGCGTCAAGGAAGTCCTTTACTGTGGCCGACGTACCTGTCGCAACTACAAAGTCATTGGGTTCGTCAACTTTCAGCATTAACCACATGGCTTCAACGTATTCTGGAGCATACCCCCAGTCCCTCACGGAGTCCAAATTCCCAAGAAACAACTTCTCCTGCAGTCCAAGTTTAATTCTTGCAGCCGCGCGAGTGATCTTTCGGGTGACAAATGTCTCACCTCTGCGCGGGGATTCATGATTAAATAAGATACCGTTGGTAGCGAACATCCCATAGGCCTCACGGTAGTTTCGCGTCATCCAATATGAATATACCTTGGAGGCACCGTAAGGGCTACGCGGGTGAAATGGGGTCTCTTCATGCTGTGGGGGTGGGGAGGCGCCGAACATTTCAGAGCTAGACGCTTGGTAAAACCTGGAGTGCGGGCTCACAAGCCTGATTGCCTCGAGAAGCCTTGTGGTTCCGAGTCCCGTGACGTCTCCAGTGTGCTCGGGTTCATCAAACGACACTCTAACGTGCGATTGGGCAGCCAAATGGTAGATCTCATCTGGCTGAATCGTTGCTAGCAGAGTAGTCAGCCGTGAAGCATCTGACATGTCTCCATAGTGCAAAATTAGGTTCTTGTCTTTAGTGTGAGGATCCTGAAAAAGATGATCGATGCGCTGAGTATTGAAAGTAGACGCGCGCCTGATTAGGCCGTGGACTTCGTAGCCCTTGTGGAGTAAAAATTCGGCAAGGTACGATCCGTCTTGCCCAGTTATTCCAGTAATCAATGCTTTTTTCAAAAACTTCTCCCTAACTTCGCCTCTAAACTTACCGTAGAAATTATTTTTGACTTGGGGGTTTTTCTTGAAGGTGCTAGTCACTGGCGCGGCAGGAATGCTGGGCAGTAATCTCTTAGGGAAAATCGGCTCCTTTCAAGAACACTCAACGATTGGGCTTACCAGAACAGACCTGGATTTGAGAGACCCAAAAGCCCTGGGTCAAATTTTGACTCGAGAGAAACCAGACCTATTGATTCACGCCGCCGCCAAGGTGGGGGGCATTCAGGCGAACATCAAGAGCCCTTTTGAGTTTTTGGCGAGCAACTTGAGCATGGATACCAACGTGATTCAATCCTGCATTTCTGCGGGGATTGAAAATGTTTTGTACCTGGGCAGCAGTTGTATGTACCCGAAAGATTATCGCCAACCTCTCGTCGAAACTGACATTTTGGCCGCACCGCTTGAGCCAACCAATGAGGGCTACGCGATTGCTAAAATAGCGGGCAGCAAATTATGTGATTACGCCTCTTCTTCTTTTGGCCTCAATTACCGCACGATAATTCCCTCTAACCTTTATGGGCCTGGGGATAACTTCAATCCCGGCTCTAGCCACTTGCTTGCGTCCGTGATTCGTAAAGTGCACGAGGCGAAGGTAACAGGTGCGTCTGAGATCGAAGTTTGGGGGCCAGGCACCGCTCGACGAGAGTTTACTTACGTAGAGGACCTCGCCTCCTGGGTGGCAACTTCGGTTGGCGAAGTAGCCAATTTGCCAGGAATTCTAAATCTCGGTATCGGAATGGATTACTCGGTGGATGATTTCTATTTAGCGGCCATGGAGGCCATTGAATTCGAGGTTCAACTCGTACACGACCTATCAAAGCCAGAGGGAATGAAGGCCAAGCTGATGGACTCGTCCAAGGCAAGAAACAATAATGGCTGGGATCCTCAGACGGATTTGGTCGCAGGGCTTCAAAAGACTTACAAATGGTTTCTCGAAAGTCAGGACAAAGATGCAAGGCTCTAAATATCCCCTAGCCACGACAACGTGGGACGAAGCTGAAATCAATGCAATGCAAGAGGTCATCCAGTCTCGTAATTTCACGATGGGCGCGCGGGTTCGAAGCTACGAATCTGAGTTCGCTGAACTTTTTCGCACGTCGCATGCTGTTATGTCAAACTCCGGGAGCTCAGCGAACTTGTTGGCCCTAGGGGCGATCAGGTATTCATCTTTCGGTGAGGACGCAACAAGGAACGAGGTTATTGTTCCAGCAGTTTCATGGAGCACAACCTATTACCCGATTACGCAAATGGGCTACACGCTAAAATTTGTGGACATCGACTTGGGAACCCTAAACGCGTCAGCATCAAGTGTCGAAGCAGCAATCACCAGTAAAACTGCCGGAATTGTCGCGGTTAACCTCCTCGGCAACCCATCTGAGCTAGACCGACTCAGAGAACTTGCAGACGTCAACAGAATATTCTTGATTGAAGATAATTGTGAGTCCCTAGGTGCGAAGCTGAACGGCAAAATGACTGGAACATATGGAGACATTGGTACTTTCAGCTCTTTCTTTAGCCACCACATCTCAACCATGGAAGGCGGAATGTCGGCAACAAGTAACCTTGAACTTTCTCAGGTAATGACAAGTCTCAGAGCCCATGGTTGGACCAGAGAGTTGCCGAAGGAGAATCACGTGTTAGATAAGTCTGGAAATCAGTTCGATGACCTATTTCGTTTTGTCTTACCCGGCTACAACCTGAGACCTCTGGAACTTGAGGGCGCAATTGGATCTGAACAACTGAAAAAGGTTCCGGGGATCATCCAAGGCCGACGGAAAAACCACAAAACTTTTGCTTCTCTGATGGAACAGTTCCCCAAGCTGAAGATTCAAGTTGAAATTGGCGAGAGCTCTTGGTTTGGGTTCTCACTGATCCTGACCGAGACACTTTCTGGCCGAAGGTCAGAGCTAGTAGAGATTCTCACAAAGTACGGAATTGCATCAAGACCAATTGTGGCCGGTAACTTCACGAGAAACCCAGTCATGCGACACCTTAAGCACACTCCGCTCCCTGCACTTCCCAACGCGGATCAGGTGCACGATAACGGGCTCTTTATCGGGAACCATCACTACGAGATGATTGAAGAATTTAACCTACTGGAAAGCGCACTAAGAGAATTTCACAAGTAAGTTTGTCCAATTGCCGGGTCCTAAGACCGCAGCCCTTTCCAGTTTTTGTGTTTTCCCGCCGTGGAGATAAGGAACTTAAGAACTCGGCTTGAGAACTCAAAAGTTTCATAGCCCTCAGGGACTGCAGCTGTGCGCTCGAGAGTTGTCTCAATTTCGATGGCCTGTAGCAATATGGCCGGGTCGACGCCTGTGAGAATCATCGAACCTGACTCGAGAGCCTCAGGCCTTTCGATTGAGTCTCTTAGGCTCACCGCGCTGAAGCCTGCAATTGCTGACTCCTCGCTGATTGTGCCAGAGTCCGAGATCACGCACTTCGCTTCTAGCTGAAGCTTGTTGTAGTCCAGGTAACCGAATGGTTCGTGAAAAGTAATACCCTCAAGGTCTTTTCTTGCAAGCGCCTCGAGACGAACTCTGGTTCTTGGGTGGGTCGACACCATTACAGGCATGTTCCACTTCTCACGAACGGCAACCAGGCAGTCGAGTACTTTTTCAAGCCTCTCTGGCATGTCCACGTTCTCCTGTCTATGTACAGAGACGAGAAAGTAACCATTGGGCGCGAGGCCCAAATCCTCGACTGCA
>Ga0209390_10005137_pt1 | contig 18856 bp, 6 predicted proteins | sample BON01_FD_187212 | JGI IMG/M metagenome (GOLD analysis project Ga0209390, IMG submission 187212) | Freshwater microbial communities from Lake Bonney liftoff mats and glacier meltwater in Antarctica - BON-01 (SPAdes) (version 2) | ecosystem: Environmental > Aquatic > Freshwater > Ice > Glacier...
CCTCCTCAAGAAGAGAAGGTTTCTTGCAGGCAAGTTTCCTTTCCTCCCTCCCTCCCTCCCTCCTTCCCTCCCTCCCTCCGTCCCTCCCTCGATTGTTCCTCCTTCTTCCACCCTGGTGCTGAAGACGTGCCCTTTCCCTATCCTCCTCCTGAGAGAGGGAAAATTTCGTGCAGGTAAGCGCCTTCCCTCCCTCTCTCCCTCCCTCCCTCCCTCCCTCCCTTCCTTCGGGGACTGAAGACGCTCCTTTCCCCTCTTGATCTACTGAGTAGAAAAATCTCGTGCAGGTAACGGAGGATGGGAGGGAGGGAGGGAAGGGATAGAAATTGGAAGAAGAGTGAGACTACCTGACATCAACCTCTTTCTCCCTCCCTCCCTCCCTCCCTCCCTAGCTGCACCTACTGCGCTGCTGCCTGTGAAGGGACCGCGCTTAAAGCTGTTGCCTTTCCCATTTCTCCCTTTTCGGGCTTTGATTCGTCCTTGGTGCTGGTACGTAAGGAAAGAGGGAGGGAGGGAGGGAGGGAGGGAGGGAAGGAAGGAGGGAGGGGAGGCTGCTGCTTGTGTGAGGGACGGTGCTTAAAACGGTTGCTTCTCCCATCTCGCCCTTTTCGGGCTTTGACTCGCCCTTGGTGCTGGGAAGGAGGGAAGGAAGGAGGGAGGGAGGGAGGGAGGGAGGGCTTGGGCTCAGGTAGAACTTCACTCATCGGCGCATACACTTAACACATTCTCCCTCCATCCCTCCCTCCCTCCCTCCCTTAGGGCGTGTACCTAGCTCTCTTTCTCGTGGTGGTCGTCGCCGCGGCCTTTCGCCAGTTTCGAAATAGCAGGAAGGAAGGGAGGGAGGGAGGTATGCAAGGAGGGAAGGAGGGAGGACATGAGGGAGGGAGGGAGGGAGGGATAAAAGGGAGGGAGGGAGGGAGGAAGGGATGTCTACTGACCGAACTCTTCCACACACTCACATATACACGCACAGGATTGGCGGCTCCGCTTCTGGAAGAAGAGATGATGGAACAAGAGAACGAGGAGGAGGACGAGGAAGAGGACGAGGAAGAGGAGGGGGAAGAGGAGGAAGAAGAGGGTGGAGGGGAGGAGAGCTGAAGTCGAGTGAGGCCGCAGGCTGCGGCTGAGGGAGGAGGGGGTAGAGGAGGGAAAGGAGGAGGAGGAGAGGGAAGAGAGGCAAAATGATGTCACAATGACAAAGGAATGAATGAACAAATAGCTCTTGTGAAACTCGAAGCTTGTGCAGAGCGAGGGAGGGGATTTTTCTCGAGCCGCTGCCCTTTCTTCTGGTGGCGTCTCCTTCGCTTCCTCCGGCGAAACTATATCGACCAGTCCATTCCATCTTAATCTCACCTCCATTTTCCCATATTACCGTACCCTGTGCTCGCGTGGAGCAAATTAGAAAAGGTCACGCACGAGAAGCAGGTGCAGGGAAAGGGGGGGAGGGAGGGGGGTACAGGGGCGCAAAAATTAGGAAGCAAACAGAAAAGGAAGTGCATATAATACTAATACATAGAGAGGAGTGTCCATCAAGGCATCGTGTTTTAATTTCTATCTTTCTTGAGTGAAGCTTCTCGTGCGTGTGTGCTTTCTGTTTGGTCCCTTTTGCTTCTTCCAAAAGGCAATTGCTTCCTCACCAAGGAACGACTTGATCAAGAAAGGTCAGCAACGCCTCCGCGCGACAGAGACAGAGGCCAGGTTTCTTTGTTTTGTGAGTGTATGTGGTGTGATGATTTGCGAGGCAGCAGAAAGGACGCGCACACATGCAAACTCTAGTCTCAGTCGAGACACCTGTGGTTTGGAAAAATAGCTACCCGTAGTGCTTGGACATTGACCAATAGGCCGTATGAACAGCGACCACCCATGGTTTGGACCAGGTTTAGACCAGGTTTGCACCAGGTTTGGACCAGGTTTGGACCAGGTTTGGACAGTGTCCCGAATAAAAGTGGGGCGACAGAATACTCACACAAAGAAGATGGCCTGGACCCTCGAAGCCTCTCGAGGAAACTTCTCTTCGCCGCGGTGTCATATTCGACTTGTGCCAAGACAGATGGGTGGTGCTCAGGATTTTACTTTCGTAGGCAACGCATGACCTGCATCGGTGTGTGTGAGCAAGCCTCCGCCAAATGTGTGGCAATGGACAATCATGTCCTTGATGCGGCCGACTGTCTGAAGCCTCAATCAAACCAAAGGGAAGGAGGAAGGAGACAGAAAGGGGGGAATCTCCTCTATGGTCCCGAGGCTCATCAAAGCTCCAATGAGACTGAGGCTTGCCCTCACGCCCTTGCTCCTGGGCTCCTTCCCCCACCCTGGACCTCAGCGCCTGGATGCCCACCCCTCCTCGTCAAGACTTCACCCTTGCCAGTCAAGGCCAAGGCGGGTCGCAGCGTCATGCTGGGTATCAAGCTCAAGGCCCCGACGTCGCGCGTGCCGGCCGACTTTGTCACCTTGCCACCGGGCGTGGTGCTTAAGTAAGCGCACCAGAAACACGCCCGGCGCCATGCCACGGGTAGCTCGCTGAAGCAGCGTGGTGCCAACCTGTACTTCTCGGATGTGCTGGGCCCCGGCGTGACTGCCAGCCATGTGACCATCAAAGTTCTGGTGAAAGCCTGCCCGCCAACGCGCTCAGCTTTGGCATCGCTACCTACGTCGGAGATGGTTCCTGCTACTTGACCTACCCACCCAAGATCATGGCAGTCAAATCCGGCTTTAGGCCTTGCCGCCCGAGCCCGCCCCTACCAAGGCGTCCTCCACTTCCGCCTTGGGCTACACCCCTTTTGCCGAGGGCCAGATCTGTGAGGGTTCTGAATTGCAGGTGGACAGTCTGGGCCGCATGGTGGACCCCGCTCAAGTACATGTCAGCAGCTACGAATCGTCTGACGCGTGCTATACGCATTGCTCCCTGACGTATGGCCCCCCTTCCACCACCTACTTTTCTTGGGTAGCGTCCACAAAGGACTGCTACTGCTGCAACAAGGAGCCATGCAACTTGTTCTCGGCTGAAGGGCTGCAAACAACGACGTTTCAGGTATCAACATTGGCCACGAACAGTCCGACTGGAGGACCTTCCTTGAGTCCCACGCAGGTGCCTACGCAGGTGCCCAGCGCAACGCCCTCTACGTCTCCTTCCACGAGCCCGTCGTCGACTCCCACGATCACTCCTTCGGTGTCCCCCTCGGCCTCCCCGTCCGCGTCGCCTAGCAGCAGCCCCACGCAGCTGCCCTCTGTGTCTCCTTCCGCGAGCCCGTCGTCATCTCCCTCCGGCAGCCCCTCCGCTTCTCCTTCGAGCAGCCCGTCGTCCTCGCCCTCGGCCTCGCCTAGCAGCAGCCCCACGCGGCTGCCCTCTGCCTCTCCTTCCGCGAGCCCGTCGTCTTCTCCTTCGAGCAGCCCTTCGGCGTCTCCCTCGAGCAGCCCGTCGGCCTCGCCCTCGGCCTCCCCGTCCGCGTCGCCTAGCAGCAGCCCAACGGAAACGCCCTCGACTTCTCCTTCCACGAGCCCGTCGTCGTCTCCCTCGAGAAGCCCCTCCGCTTCTCCTTCGAGCAGTCCGTCGTCCTCGCCCTCGGCCTCGCCTAGCAGCAGCCCCACGGAGCTACCCTCTGCGTCTCCTTCCGCGAGCCCGTCGTTGTCTCCTTCGAGCAGCCCTTCGGCGTCTCCCTCGAGCCCGTCAGCCTCGCCCTCGGCCTCCCCGTCCGCGTCGCCTAGCAGCAGCCCCACGGAGCTGTCCTCTGCGTCTCCTTCCGCGAGCCCGTCGTCGTCTCCCTCGAGCAGCCCCTCGGCGTCCCCCTCGGCTTCACCGTCTGCATCGCCTAGCAGCAACCCAACCAATGTGCCGACCCAAACGCCCAGCCAGCAGCCCACAACCCTCCCCACCACGGCGCCTTCGAACCTGCCCACGGAGTTGCCTAGCCAAAGCCCCACGATGCTTCCCACAGCAGCGCCTGCCGCCCCCGGAAGTCTGTGGACGAGCCAAACCAGCGCAGCCATTAACCAGTGGCAAAGCGTCACATACGGCAACGGGACCTTTGTGGCCGTGGCTATAACCGGAGCAGGCAACCGAGTGCAAACCTCCACCGACGGCATCACATGGACGATCCGAACCAGCGCGGCCGACCAGAGTTGGAGGGGCGGGGCGTTTGGCAACGGTACCTTTGTGTTAGTGGCGTCAGATGGCCATGTCCAAACTTCTTCCGACGGCGGCATTACGTGGGTGAACCGAACCAGCGCGTCCGGTAACCAGTGGCGTAGCGTGACGTATGGTAATGGGATGTTTATTGCCGTGGCTCAGTCCGGAACAGGCAACCGGGTCCAAACCTCCTCCGACGGGGGAATCACGTGGTTAAACCGAACCAGCGCGGATGACAACGGTTGGCAGAGCGTCACATACGGCGGCGGTACCTTTGTGGCAGTGGCTTTCAATGGATCTCCCAACCAGGTCCAAACTTCCTCCCACGGCGGCATCACATGGGCGAGTAGAACCAGCGCGGCCAACAGGAGTTGGCGTAGCGTGATATGGGGCAATGGCGTCTTTGTGGCCGTGGCTAGCAGCGGAACTGGCACCCGGGTCCAAACCTCAGCCGACGGCGGCGTCACATGGACGCTTCGAACCAGCGCGGCCGACAATCAATGGTATGGGGTGACGTTTGGCGCGGGACTCTTTGTGGCCGTGGCTCAGGATGGGTTCCCCAACCAGGTCCAAACCTCCGACAACGGCACCACATGGACAAGTCAAACCAGCGCGGCCAACAACCAGTGGATGGCCGTGACGTACGGCGGCGGCACCCTTGTGGCTGTGGCTCAAGCTGGAACGATCAACAACCAGATAATGACGCCAGGGCCCTGAGGAGACGTACGATTTCTGGGTGCCGAGGAAAATGTACTGAAATGCATCGTCTTTACAGCATCGTTTCAAGTCTTCTGGCCTGAACCATTGCTCTGTCTCTTGTGCTGTATATTTGTGTGTGTTCTGGTGTAAGAATCTCATCATTGATGACTACTCAGAATTTCCCCCTTATATCATGTCTGCTCTTCCGAGTAAGGTCATGTCGGTGTAGGTAATTCCCTATTCTCTTGTGTGTCGTGGCGTTTCTTGTGATGTACTTGTTTGCTTGTTCATTACTCGTATTAAGTAAGAAAACATTCAACTTTCCTGTGCAATTCGATCAGGGACATCAAATGGAGAGCAAAGGGAAGCTTTGGTTATAAAAAGAAAGAAAAACATAAGTGTCTTCTTGAGAATCAAGGATACATCTCTTGCAACATTTGCTTACCATCCAGCAATTAGGTTGAAGGAGGAGGACAGCAAGTTGGCAAATGAATAGTGAAAAAGCTTCTCAAAATATTTCTGCCTCCTTGGCCTGCTCCACCTCCTCCATACGTCACAGAAGGGTGAAATGAAGAGCGGAGTAGGAGGCGGAGCGGGAGGGGAGGAGGGGGAGGAGGAGGAAGAGTAGAGGTAAGGAGAAGAGGAGGAGGAGGAGAAGGAAAGGCTAAATGGTGAAGCGATGCAAACAAATGTAGATGATATGCAGGACGAATATAAGCAGAATGTATTTTTGCAGAAGGAGAAGGTGGGAGGAAATTTCCTCTTCGTTTTTTACCCTTCCACATCCGCGGCTCTTTATCCCCACCCCATAATGCGCAGACCAGAACACTCCCACAAAATGCAAAGAGCTAGGCCTCTTCATGCGCGTGCTTGTCCTAGACTAATCGGTGGGTCCTACCTCGCTGCAATTGCAATTGTCCACTTGCTTGCAAGTTCCGGCCCATCCAACCTCCCGCCTCTCCTCCATTGGGCCTCTATATGTCCAAACCCCCCCAAACACTCTTGGTCATCCATAAAGCATAAAGAAATCCACCGGCAATAATTTTTAGATGTACCACTGCGAATTTTGCGTGCGAGTCAAGCACAAAACCACAGTAAAATACCAGAGGAAGAGAAAAAGAAAGAACGCGATGCCCCTAGAAATCCGCTAGATGAAAAAGCAAATACGTAAGCTAGCTGCTCTATGTCCAAAGCACACCACCAAACTGTTGTTCATTCTCTGTACGCCATCCAGGCAACCTTGCCGTGCCTGCGCCCGCAAGGTCTTGGCCAAGACCAACTATCAATCCGCGTCCATGCACCCTGTGTGTCTCCTTAAGGCATCGAGGACAAGCCAGCAAGCTCTGTATACCAGCCTCCCATCAGTGCTTGATTGCTGTCTATCGTCGCAAGGGCAAGCCCCCCCCCAGGTTTCCGTAGTAAATGAGGCTAAAAGACTTAGCGTGAGGGACGAAAGGCCGAGAGCCACAACCACATCCATGGCATGACCCTCGGCGTCTAATGCTACTCTGCAATTTTGTTATCGCCATTATTTTTTATTCTTCCGCCATTTATATTCAATGATCTTTACATAATACACTTTCACACATGCACATACCCTCACCCAAGTCCTACACTTATCCCATCTGCGTCCCCCACTCTCCCTCACTCTCGTCCTCACGCCGTTGCCACATCCATAATTAAGCCCACCCCCGCCATGGTCCACCTCGCTGGAGGAGACTTTGTTTTCAGCTGTACCGAAAATACATAGGTAGGCCCACGCTGCTCCGTTTTGTAGACAGGGCACGAGAATGCCTGGGCGTCCGCCTTATCGGCAGCCATGGCCCGCACCACCATAACGGGCATGGGACAGAACATCTCTTTGGGCCGCGCCTTGTCGACCATTCCGGTCTGCACATCCCACCGTGCTCCCTGCATGGCTAAGCCGACGATGTACGCGCCGTCCCGTGACGGGAGGTCCACCTCCTCGGCCGTCATTTTCTTGGTCACGTCCGTCTGCGTCACGAGCTTGTCGAGCTCCCACCCGTTCTTCTGCGCGGTGACTTGACAGACGGCAGTGAGGAAGGACTGGGGGTTCACTAGCCCAGCGATCCACGTCACCTTGAGCAGCTCTCCCGGGTTCTGCTGCCACTCCTCGAGCTGCATCAGTCTGGCTTGGAGGTTGCTCAACCACCCGGCCAACGATCGGAGGGAGGGCCACGAGAGCTTGAGCCAGCTGACTGGGATTTTGTCCAAATACAGGGCCATCATCAAGGCCTCCATCTTCTCGCTCATGGTAAGCTCGCCCGCAAAGCCCAGCTGAAGCTCCTTCAAGGACCGCACCATCTCGGCAAGCAAGGTGTTGAGCACGTCCATCTCCTGCAAGAACACATTCTGGTACGGCCCCAGCTCTCCCTCCAAGGAGCGGACAATATCCTCGGTATCAAAGCGCTTCTCTCCAAAACGGTCCAAGATCTCGCCCGCTACCTGCTCCGCCACCTGCTGCGGCGTGACGGCAGCTGCCAGGAAAATTCCGCCCTTGCCATCCTCCTCCTCGTTGGCCGCGGCCCCCGTCCCTCCGTCCAATGGCTGCAATTCGAGCAGCGTGCGGAACAACGTCTCCCCTTGCTGCGTACGGAAGTCGATCTCGGCGTTGGGATGCAAGCCAAAGGCCATGGGCGTGTCCGCAACCAAAGTCCGATCCACGTGCTCCAGGTACTTTTCATAGGTGGTGGAGGGCGGGCTGTAGAACGAGGCGCCGTCTCCTGGCGAGACGTAGGGAAACAACTGCATCTCATCCAGCAGCTCGTCCCGCATCAGATGGTCCAGGTAGGTCTTGGACAAGAGGCGATCCAAGTCGTTGACGATGTGGCCCCCATACATGATCTCCCCAAAAATGTACTTCAGGTCCTGCCAAGGGATCTTGCTCCCGCCGCTGGCATTCTCCAAGTAGTTGGTCAAGCACGCGGCCGAATCCCGCAGGTCGCCGATGGAGAAAGGGTAGTTCATATTGAAGCCCATAGGGCCAAAGAGCTTGCGCTCCATCATTAGAGCGTGGAAGTAGCACAGCCCAAATAAGACGCCCTTCGTTTTGGAATCGGCGTCGTCAATGTCTTGCTTGGGGAAGTTCGCCCAGGCTCGCTTCAAATTAGCCTTGAGGCCTGCGGGCGGCTCGTTGGTGACCTTGATGCAGCGATTTAAGACACCAATAGGGATGTTGGTGGAGGGGTCCGACGTGAAGAACAAGCGCATCTTGGCATGGCTGCCGCCCTCCTGGGCAAACTCGTCCAGTTTCTTCTCGAGCTCTCCCATCCACCGCGTCATCAAATGAATGTTGTTCAGAATGACCCAGTGCCCATTCCGGTGCGCGCTCTCCAAACACGCCATGGCCACCACATCTTGCCCTTGGCCCATGCTGACGTTGTGGTAGCTCACACCCTTGACGAAGCCGTACTTGTCCGCCAGCTTGTCCAGAAGCCCCACCACGTTCGCGCCGGGGCTCAGAATGAAGTACACGGGCGTGGCGGGCGTGGCATCTTGCAAGGACTGGTCCAGAATCTCGATGGCGCTTTGCGTCGAGTCACAGTCCGTGTAGGCCTGGCCCTGCGGCAAGAGCTGCCGAATGAAGTTGGTCATGGCCACATTCATGCGGTCGGGCCGGAGGCATCGCACAACCATCATTTTCTGGAAAGGCGTGCGATCCAATCCCGCCCATTCCAAAGGCAGCTTTTCCGTCTCGGGCGCCAAGGCGCTGTACCACTCCCGGAAGCGGGGACTGGCCTCCACCATGTCCTGGGCGAATTTGTCGAATCCATCCAGCTCCGACAAGGCTTGCACGGCCTGCCAGGCTGGCAACGGCAGCCAGCTCAAGGGGTTGTCGGTGACTTGCTTCTTGGGTCCGCGCAACAAGAACTGGAAGTGCGAGTCAAGAACCTTGGTTCCACTGCCTTGCGCCAGCCCTGCCGCCGCATGGGACGACGAGGTAGACGGGTCCCCACCCAAGACGCCGCGCTTGAGCAAGTTGAAGGTCAGTTGTGCCAAGAAGATGAGCTTGTGCCGCTCGAACAAGCCTCGGCTAACCCAGGTGTAGATGGTCATGCGCAAGGACTCACGTAGGTTCAGCACCCGCGCCTCGGGCGTGTCTGCGGGCAGGGCCTTCTTGATAGACTTTAGGAAGAAGAAGACGAACGAGTCCAGCGAGTACTGATACATATGGTCGATGCCGCACAGCTGCGTCAGCAAGAAATAGAGCATGGCACCCTCCGCGGCCTGTACCCGATACGTCTCACGAGCCTGATTGATGAGCCGCTCCGTTGTCCTCCCCTCGGCAACGGCAGCGTTGATCTCCACAGCGGCGGCCTTGGTAGCCTCCAATCCTTCGATCAAGGGCACGTCACTCAAAATGTCGTCCGGGGCCTTCGCCAACCGCTCCAGCAGGTCATCTTCCAAGGACACTAACTGGATCTTGTACCGTTGGAAAGCTTGTTGTAGTAGCTGGGCTTTCTCTTCCAGCTCGGGCCGCTCAACCGACACGACCTTCGACAGCAACTGCTCCTCCAGCCCACGCTCGGTGGCAATGAAGTTGATGAGGGTGCACTGCGCGGCGACTTCAGGCTTGTAATGCGGGTTGGAGAGCTTCGTCTGCAGGTAAAGCTGAAAGCCCGGGTCGAACTCCACTTCCTCTCCACAGAACTTGATGTAGAGCTGGCGCCCCTTCTTGTAAATCGCCCGTGCAAGCACAGGCTCCAGGGTGGCGTCAAGCTCCTCACCGACGTTCTCCAGAATCACGGTCATCCCGTTGGACAAGGCCTTCTCCATCTTCTTGGTCCAGTTCTTCTGGGTGAGCTGCAATATCTGAAGCCGGCTTCCGGCCTCCTTCTGCCGCAGCCATTGGATGCTCTGCGTCTGCGGATCTATGATCAAAGGCCAGCGCTTGCAGTTGGTAATCACGGCGCCGTTCTCCAGGCTGATACGGTCCGCAGGCAAGCCCTCTCGGATCATCTTGGCGTTGTTCCCGTCGTTTGAAAGCAAGCTCACCGGGTCCACACCAGGGGTCAGTGGCACGCCCCGCACAATCAGGTCCGGTGTCCACACATTCTTCCACAGGTGGTCGCGCGTCTCTTGGTCAAACGCCCCCACGTACGAGATAAAGCCCGCCGCCAACATGCAATCGCCCACCAAAGTCGTCGCTGTCTCCTTGAGCCGCTCAATTTCATTGCCCCACCGCGTGTTCTCCGAGCTCAGGCCACCCACCAAACGCTCCGCAAGGCCCAGGCGCTCCTGACATGCGGCGGCCTCGGCCTCCACCTTGGCTTTTTCTCCCGTCGCCGCCACAAAACGTTCCTCCAACACGGTCAAGCGCTGCTGCACCGCCTCGACAGCCGCTTTGGCAGCGGCCAGCGAGGCATCAGCGCTGGCGTTGGAGGCCTGAGCTGCCGCCAAGGTATCCATCAAAGGCTTGACCTTGACATAGATGCGGTTGTACCCATAAATATTGACGACCCAGGTGCACAGGTTAGCCGCCGCCGCGGACTTGCTGGCCATGTTCTCGGGGGTGAAGTCAGGAAGCGCAATCAAGGGCGCGACCCGCTGAATGTCGTCCTCAGGAATGGTCTCCCCCTTAAAGGCCATGAGCTTGTTCTTGAACTGGTCCACGTTCGCCATCATCTTCTTGGCACGGTCCCACTTGTGGTTCTTGTACTCCTTCTCTACCAGGATGAGGCAGGCCGTGGTAACGATGTCCACACCAGCGGGCGGCGTTTTAAGATTCTTGAGCTCCGTAAGCATAGCCTTGCTCAGCACGTCTACCGCAGCCGCCGCCGCCTTCATGGCAGGCTCCGCCGCCGCGAGCTCCCCCGAGGCCTCAGCCTCCAGTAGAGCCGCCTCGGCCGAGGCAATGTTAGCCTTGTCAGCTTCGAGGGTGGCCGTCTCTTGCTGGATCTCGGCCTCGGCGCGCTGTGCCCCCATCTCTTGAATGAGCTGCTCCGTTGCCGCCTTCTTCTCCTCCACGCGGACCAACGTGTGCGTCAAGTCCCTTTGTAGCAAAGCCACGTCAGCAGCCGTCTTGCGCAACGTCGAAAGGCCCACGTCCAAGCGGTCCACCAGCCGCACCACCTCGCTACGCTTAGTGCCCAGCAAGTACTTGTAAAAGCCAATCAACTCCAAATAGCTCTTGGGCGTCACATAATTGTACCGGCGCTGTCGCTCCAGGTAGATCTGCGAAGCCTTCATGACCGACAAATGCTCCTCCGCCATGTGCAGGGCCAGCTGGGTCTTGACGTAAGGCGTCCCCAGGTCCACATCCTCCAGGAAGCGCTGGGCCACAGAGACGAGGGCCTCGCGCGGCCAAGGGTGGAAAACATCAATGGCCGTGCAGTTGATCAAAGCCGGGAAGCGTCGAGCTCGCACGCGGAAGGTGGGCCCCACCGGCGAGAACGTGAGCACTACGTGCAGATTATTGCGGAGGCGCGCGACAAAAAAGTCCAGCAAGGTAGCAGGCGTGTCGGGCACACCCTGTGCCCGGGCCTCCGACCGGACGCCAGCCAGCAATCCCTCTAACTCGTCCTTCGGAAACAAATCAGGTATCCAGCCGCTCGACAGAAGGGCATTGATGTAGATGAGGAAGCGCTCGTCGATGATCTGAGAGTCCGTGATGAGAAAGACCAAGGGCACGCCCTTGACTCCTGCTAGCCGATACATGTCCTTTAGCGCTTCCTTAAGGTCGTCCACCTTAAAGCGAGCGGTGACGGCCAGCTGCTTGACCTCGTACCCACAAATGAACGCAGCCAAGCGCGTCAAAGACTGCTTGCCCGAGCCTCCCACCCCAATCAGCATGGCATGCCCCGAGGGATTAGAAAGGATGCGGCAGATGCGGGTGACGTGCTCCATGGCCTGCTCAAAGAGCACCAAATCCATCATGGCATTGGACTCGTTGTACTCCTGAAGCTTGCCGTCGAGCACCGTCTTGAGCCGAGTCAAGTCTGGCACGGGCGTATATGCGGTGGTTGATGAAGCGGCATTGACACTGTTACTGTTGTTGCCACTGCCGCCCGCAGGGGTGATGCCGCCAGCGAAGCTTGTGCACACCAGAGGCCGCTGCATTAAGGGTTCGACCATATCTTCAGCCGAGGAGGAAAAGGTATGATCCGCCACCGAGGTCAGCATGCCCCGGAAGACGGCGGTCTCGGACTCGGTCACCAACCGATCCCCGAAGACGCGCTCGCATTCGTGCACCCAGAGTCGGAGCAACGGCAAGGGCGTGGCGCAGTGATCAGGCCGGGCGAGCGTCAACCCCTGAAAGACATTCGTCAGCTCCCGCATGTTCCAGTTGTAGGTGAACTTGACAGCGCTGGGCAAGAAGCGCTGCAAGACCTGGCCGTGCAGAGCAATGGTGGCTTCAACAATCTTGTCGCAGCAGTCCTCTACCTTAGCCGGGAAGCCCTTGAGGTGCCCGCCTAGGATGGACCCGTAGATGGTCTTGAGGTCTCCCTTGGAGGGCATCATGCAGGCAAAGGTGGCAAAGTGCCGCTGCGCCCGCTCGCAAATGTCAAAGGAGCCCGCTGTGGGATTCATGGCCGCCAGGTATTGCACGTCCACCACCTCCTTGCGCATGCCCAAATCCGTGCGGTCGAACCAATCGCCGTACTGCAGGTGCTGCGTCAGCAAGGCGATAGCGTTCTGCGTTCCATAAGTCTCGACGTACGGCAAATTCACATCGTCCAAAAACAAGGCCAGGTGGTGCCCCTGCGGAGGCCCGTGCTTGCGGCCCGAGCGCCGGTCGATGGCGAGCTCGAACTCGCCTTGCAGCTTAGCCGAGTCCGTGTAGTAGCTGAGGTTTACTGTCGTGGAGAGCATCTTGTCCGCGTCCTTATCCAAGTTCCGGAGGTACTCCTGCAGGATGCTTGTCTTGCCCGTTCCTGCAGTCCCGCACAGCATCACATGCCGATGCTTCTTCGCCAGCAGGTCCACCAAGAAAGAGAGGCGCACAGTGTCCACCGTGGCCACCTGGAGTTGCGAAAAGGCCGTCTCACCTGCTCCGCCACCAATGGGGATGGGCACATACTTGGGCACGCGGGCCGCCCAGGGCAGGAAGGAGAGGGACTCAACATCGAAGAAATAATCGAAGCATTGCCCGTCCATGGGAAAGCGCTGGCCAAAGGTCATGGCAAAGGCATCGCTAAATTGCTTGCGGTAGTCCGCCTGTTTGTCCACCGCCATCGCTCCGCCAAAAGCCCACACGGCTGCGTAGATAAACACGAGCTCCAGCACATCGGGCGTCTTCTTGTCGGCAGACAGCACACACGAGGAGGGCGAAGCCGACGAGGAGGAAGAAGGGGACGAAGCCGAGTCGCCGTTGCTCTCGCCGTTCGAGCCTCCACCACTGCCGTTCAGAAAGCCTTCCAAGATGTAAATGAGCGTAGAGACCTTGTTGATGACCCGCATCGGCGTCACCTCCTTGTAGCCCCGCCGCGTCATTTCCACCAAAGCGTCCACGTACTTGTCAAAGAGCCCGGGCAGCAAAGCCCGTTCGTTGGCATCCGCGCGAGCCTGGACCCAAGACTGCACCAAAGGCTTCCAGCCCACGTCGGCCTCGTTGATGTAAAGGATGCCAGCGCGTGACACAGTGGCGGGCGTGGCATTTTTCAGGGAGTTGATCTCAAAGACCAGACGCATGCTGTCAGACAAGGGCACACGCTCATTCGAGACCAGGGTCAGCACCTTGTTGTCGTCCATCACCGTGTTCATCGATTCAATCCAGACCGCGTCAATGTCGCCATCGAGGATCACCCACTTGTGCTTCTGATGCTCGTAAAAGCCCTGCTCTGCAAAATTCTTGGACATCCCGCGCATGATAATGGAGAGCACGCCATCCTTCCAGTCCTTGCTCAAGGTCATGTATCCGTACAGCTCGTCGCCCGACACGGCCTTGGGGTTCACGGTCTCGTACACGCACACCTGCGAGCGCTTCTCGTCAGCGCTGCCGGTCCCGATTCTTCCAAAGCTTCCGCTGTGGCTGTCCAGGTTATGCGCCGCGGCTAACGTCTTCCAGATGGCCGTCTTCGCCGAGCCCGCAGGTCCCAAGAGCATGACCGAGTGCCGCACGTCCAGCAGCTCCTGCAGTTGACAGGCCTTGAGCACAAAGGTGTCATCCGCCTGGTACTTCTTGAGCTTGGCCGCCAGCATGACCTTGTCACGCAGCGTCTCGTTCACCTTGGGCGGCACGTCCTCCATGCCCACAAACAAATCATTGATCAGCCGCAAGAAGATAGGCAGGTCATGAGCAGGGATCTTGGGGGTGTTGAAGTCCCGCAGAGCCCGCATCAGGATCTGAGCCTCGTCCAGGTGCGGCTCACCACGCCTGAGCATGCCCGCCACGCGCAGCACAGACTTGACAGCTCGCAGGCCCCAATCGTAGTGAAACTGCTTGGATAGAAGCTCCGAGGAAAGCTGGTACAATGTCACAAACTTGATAGCCAAGCCGCGCGCGTTCTGGAAGCCTTCGGACATGAGCATGTTCTCGCAGATAGGGCGCAGGTCAGGCCGGATCATGGCACATGAACGAAAGAGGGCCTTCAAATTCTCGGGCAGCTCCGTGCGGCCTGCATAGCCGGGGTTCATGGTAATGAAGAAGCCACATGACGGAACCAAGGAGATGGTGTCACCCATAAACTCGAGCGTGCCCACCTTGACAGGCGGCGTCCCTCCGGGAAGGTGCTGGTACTCGAGGTCGCGGTTGCTGGGCACGGAGCATTTGACGATGGCATCTTGGATGGTCTTGACCTGCGTGGCCACCACCGAGAGGACTTCCAAAGGGATGCGATTGAATTCGTCGAAGCAGCCCCACGCGCCCGTCTGCGCCAGCCCCCGGAAAATATCGCCCATCGTCTGATAATTCATCTGATCCGAGCAGTTGAATACGTAGCAGGGAATGGCCAAGGCCCGCGCCAGGTCCTTGGTCGTCTCAGTCTTGCCCGTGCCCGCTGGCCCCGCAGGCGCCCCGCCCAGAAATAACCGAAGCCCCATGGTCAGCGTGATGTAGCAGCGGTCCGTCAGAGGAGTGATGACCAGCCGGCCCGTGTTGCCCACCCATTCGTAGAAGTACTTGCATTGATAGTCGCAGATCTTGATGTCCACGTCCCGCGGGCTGCTGCCGCTGCCCATCGGAGCGCCAGTGCCTGCAGGGAGCATACTCGAGGAAGTGGTGGGTGGCGGAGTCCAGTAGAAGCGTAATTGCTGCTGCCACAAGAAAGAATTGGGGCCCTCTGTCTTGTCGTCGATGAGCTTCTGCACAACATCGCGGGCGTGCACGTCCAAGGTGATGAGGGAGATGATCTTGGTTCGATCCCCAGGCGTCAGCTCGCCCAGGACTAGCTGAATTAAGGCACTCAAGCGGCTATTGCACACCTGCAAGTAGCGCTTGACAGCGTCCTCCTGCCCGCCTTCGTACTCCTCCAAGGCCCGCTCCGTCTCCTCCGTCCAGTAAACCTGCGTGCCCGTCAGGACCACCTGCGCCGGATAATCAAACAGCCACTGCTCGCGGGGCTTCTCCACGTCCCAGTTCACAGCCGTCTCCATGCCGTCCTCCAGCTTATAGCGCAGCGTCTCGGCCACCACCTCGGTCAACTGATTTAAGTAGTTCTCCACCTCACCCTCCATCGTAAAAGGGCTGTGCAGGGCGACGCATTCCTTGTCCCTGGCCACCATGGTGTCCACGGTCCGGGTGGAGAGGGTGCCCATGGCTGCGTCATCCACCACGAACTTCAGATCGGCCAGGGCGTCGTAGCAGTCGCCCAAATAAGGCAAGATCTTGGCGGGATTGGTGCCGTTCGCAAGCATGTCCAGGAGCGCCACGTTGGAGACAAAGTAGAAGCGCGGGTAGAGCTTCTTCTTCATGTCCAAGTACTCGTTCAGCGACTTTTGGCAAAGCTCAAGGCGGAGGGTCATGCTTTTCAAGCCTTCCAGCCGCCCGTCCACGTTGCACGCATCCACCACCTGCGGCGTCAGCACCGCGGCCTTCATAAGCTCTTTGAACTCCGAGTCGATGCCCTCAAAGCGCTTCGTGTCCTCAGGCAGCTGCGAGCGAATGTCGGCCGAGGCCAAGAAGATGCTCTCGAGGGCCGCCCAGCACTTGGAAACCAGGACCCAGGCCTTGAGGACCTCCTCCACGTGGCCCAAGGTCACCTGCCACTGCAGCACCTTCTCCTTGAAGAATTCCACAGACAGCATTCCCTGCAGCTCCATCTGGTGGCCTTCCAAATTCTCGAGCACCTCCTCGCTGGGCTTGATCACCGTCATCTCCGTATCCTTGTGTGGGACATAGTCCAAGGTCAGGGCCGCCCAGGTCTGCACAATGACGCCCAGCTGCGTCTCGATCTTGAGCTCCTTGGAGGCCGTGCTCACCAGGTCTTCCACCAGTTCGCGGCGCTCGGACAGACGCAGCGGCATCATGTCCTCGAAGGTGAACTTGGCGTGCGTGGGGTCCAGGTGCTTGACGTGGCATTGCCGAGCCAGAGCCTCCCAGTGCCGGTCACGCATGGCCGGAGAATGCAGCTCATCAATCAGGGGCAAGAGCACGCCCATGGACTGGATGCTCTCTTCCACCACTTGATACACGCGCCAGGCTTTGAGGACTTGAAAGTCGTTCCCTTGCTTTCGCAGCTGCTTGAGGAGCTCCTTGTTCTGGTCCACACAGGCCTCAGTATTGATCTCGGACCAGTACTGGCCGCGCCAGCCCTCGTAGAGCTTGTCCACAAGGGCCTTAAAGTCCCAGATCCACTTTAGCAACTTCAGGTCGCGCCGAGTCTCGCCCATCTCGGGATACTTGCTGATTTGCAGCTCGAACAGCTCCTCCAGCTCGTTGAATGCCGCGGCCTCCCGCTCCAGCGTCGTAAGCAGGTCCACTTGCCGATCCATTTCCTCGTAGGCCAAGGCGATGGTGTTGGAGTTGGCGTTGGTGATGGTGCTAGCGGACGAAATCGAGGAGAATGACGGTGCTGGCCCCGCTCCAGAAGCTGCCGACGAGGGGGCTGAGGACATAAAGGGCCCCTCCTTCTTGAAAGCCGAGCGGAAGCGCAAGACCCGGACCCCAAAGGCGTCCAAGTTCTGCCGCAAAATCTCCACCTCGGCCATCTGCAAGGGCAGGATCTCCTCCTTCTTGACAAAGGTCTTCTTCACCAGCAACTCCCAAGCCGTGGGCGCCTCTTCGAGATATGACTGCAAGTCGTAGCCCGAGTCGCCGTTGATGACCACGTCCGTCACGTCGACATTGTGCCGCTTCAGTGCCGTAATCATCTCGTGAAAGGGGCCCCACAGCTCCGCAAACGTCTCACTGGCCTTGCGCACGTCGCAGATAGACTTCATGACTGCCATTAGCGCGTCCTTGCTACGGTCCGCCGCCACGGGAATAGACAGCCCCGTCCTGACCTCGTGCATGAAGGTGTCCATGTCCCGCAGCCGGGCCACCAGCGTGGCCTTGACGTGGGAGGTGTAGGTGGCCGTCCAGCGCGTGCACCAGCCCAAAATCGCCTGCTTGATCGGCAAGGTATTAATGCGCAGCCAGCCCAGCACGTCCACAGGGGAGGAGAGCTTGGTGTTGACTTGGAGCTGCAGCCCCTCGTAATGTGCCATCTCGCGCTCGAACTGCTCCAGGTCCAACAGCGTCTGCCCCAACGGCGTCACCACCACGGCAGTGGCGCAGAAAGCCCGGAAATGCGCCTCCAAGTCCGTCGTCCACAAAGAGGCGTACTCCTCGTATCGCTGCTGCAGCGCCCGACAAGCCTCCTCCGTCTCGTACACCACGTCGTGAATTCGAGCGAGCGTCAGGCACAGCTGGGGATCCGCGTGCATCTCGCGAAGATAGCTGCCTTGGTTGTTGGGGTCGTCAAGGCGCTTGAGGAGAGTGGAGAGGTGGTAAAAGCCGCCGATGATGCTGCCCACCACATCCTTGAGCGTGGTTCCGCCGGAGCTCGTGCTGGAGGTCGACGACGAAAGCTCCGGCTGAAAACGCACCTGCCGGTCGTCCACCAAGGTGAGCTTGATCTCCAGCATGGGTAGCTTAGTGGTGCTTATGGTGGTGGTGCTGCCGGCGCTGCTGGCGCCCGTGGTGATCGCCGTGGTCGTGGGGTCGATCTCGTTGCAGAAGGCATCAAGTGAAGCCAGGATGACGCGGGCCAGACCATTGACGACCCGATTATTGACGTAGTCCACGTACGCCCGCCATTCGGGCGGCGTCTGAGGCGCTACTCGTAGAGCTTTGTGGGTTTCCTTGAGCAGAGCCTGAATCTCCTTTCCAGCCTCCTTGACCTTGCCATAGCGCTCCGCCCGGACACCACGCTGCATGCGCTCAAAATCCTCGCGCTCCACCGGCTTGGACTTGCGCTCGAGCATAGGGCGCTCCCATTCCCGCAGCACGCCTTCCACCGCCGCCAGATTCCGCTTCATGGTCCGCACCACCTCTTCCACGCCCTTGACCTTCTCGAGCGCCTCGCCCAAAAAGTCCTGCACGGCCACCGCGCCGCTCTGCCAATGCAAGCGCATCAATCCCGCCTCCACCACACGATCGAAGCGCTCCAAGTACGGGCGGACCAAGGGCAGTTCCACGGGGTGCAGCGCCGTCCAGGCCACGTTATGCGTGTGCGCGATCAGCTCCAGGTTCCCCGTCCAGCGTCGGAAGGTCTCCACTTGCTGGTACACCTCCAAGGCAGCATCGGGCACAGGCAAATCCAGCAAGCGGAAGTACTTGACCTCACGCAAGAGCCTGACAAGGGCCGGGTCGAAGTTGACGGAGAGATGCTGCGTCTGCGGGTGGCGGACCAGCAAAGGCAGGCGGAGCTTGGCTTGCGAGGAGGACTCGACGTCTCGGCCCCAGGTCCCGGCGTGCTGGGCCTCGTAGTCCTTGAGGGAAGAAACGAGAGCGCTGCAGGCCTTGAGCACGTCCTTGCTCTCCTCCCTCGCCCAGATATGCGGCTGTTGCTGCTCCAGCGCTTGAAGCTTGAGGAGTGGGGCTTGGACACGTTCGATGAGGCTGTGGCACCAGGCCAGGGCGCCGGCGACGGGAGG
>Ga0209390_10005138_pt1 | contig 18849 bp, 13 predicted proteins | sample BON01_FD_187212 | JGI IMG/M metagenome (GOLD analysis project Ga0209390, IMG submission 187212) | Freshwater microbial communities from Lake Bonney liftoff mats and glacier meltwater in Antarctica - BON-01 (SPAdes) (version 2) | ecosystem: Environmental > Aquatic > Freshwater > Ice > Glacier...
CCGTATCAGGCATTGCCTTTCGAATTGACGCGAGGGCGTCGTCTAGCGACTTTGCGGTATGATTGAATACACCAGCAGCCCGTATCCCGCGAATCGCAGCAGCATCGGCGATTCCACTAATTGGGGCAAGGGTACCATCTGGTACGTCTGTCGTCGATGAGTCAGATGCATCCTGCTTTCGCTTTAGAGGCGGGCCAGTATTTGCTCGACTCGGATCCGGGTCGATCTCGTACTCCTGCCCCTTCTTCCCACCGGCCTTTGAGACTTTCCGTAAGAGAATTGTCAGTGCTCCATCGATTGCCAGCTTGGAGAGCACCTGCACCAATTCCGGCACCATGTTCTCCAGCTCGTTGTAACTGCTGGCATTCCGAATCCGAAGGAACAGGTCGGCCAACGCCAAAATGTCATGGAGGCTGCCCAACAAACCCATGGCTGTTATGATCAACGTGACAACAAGAGCGCCTTTCGGTCCGAAGGCAGCCCCCGCAAGAAACGTTGCCGCGAAAGCTATCACAAAGGGCCTGAGCGTGTTCAGATCGGCCAAGTCAAGAAGCTGTTGTTTGATCTCCGGCCCGAATTTCTCAAAAAGTCCATTCGCCGTTGCTTTACCAAGCATCCAGCTCACACGGCCAGCTAAATCAAGGTTCTTGAAATTCGCTTTCGCAATCTCCTCTGCCTTGCGATTCTGATAGTCGTCTTCGAGTTTCTGAGCGTGCGCCAGATGTTCATTCTCACGTTCCAGATTCGCCTCCCGGAGCGCTGCAGCTCCAACGATGGTTTGCTCGTTGGCCTCGTAGAATCGAATCAATGGGTAAACGATTTCAGGATTCGTTGAGAATACATGGCTTTCAGGTGAAAACATTTCTGTGATCTGAGCAGCTCGCCTTGCGACTGCCACGGTCGTCGAATTGTCGTCACGTTGTAGATAGGGCAATGCTTGTTTGATTATCTGCGTATAACGCTGAGCGATTTCGATGTCTTCCGGCGCTGCGAATTCCTCCAGCCCACTCGGATCCATCTCATTGATCGGGTTGTTCTTCACATACCTGTAAAGGTTGGAATCGGCCGTGGCCGGATCAGCCGAGGTAAACACGCCGGTCTTTGGGTTGTAGTTGCGGTGATGCGTCGCGTACTGGAGTTCCGGGCCGGCATCCGGGTCTTTGCGGTAGGCGAGGTACTCGCCTTTGTAGAGCTGTGAATTGGCCGTGCTGCTTGAATCGCAGGGTTTTCAGTTTTCAGTTTTCGGTAAGTCGCAAAATGCAGCTCACTGAACACTGACGACTGAACAGTTCCTCGCTCTGCAGGACTCGCAAACCGTCGCCGTTGTAGGCATACGTGGTGATGTCGCCTGACGGATGCTCCATCTGAATCAGCCGGTTAGAGGGCAGGGTTTTCGGTTTTCAGTTTTCAGTAAATCGCATTTTGACGTGGCGATCAGAGACACCACCGTAGTTGAACTCGTGAGAGTTCAGAAGCACCATCGAATTCTCACGAATCCGGCTACTCCAGTGAGTTGCGTCAGGGCTTCGTACACTGGCGAATGAACACCGAGCACTTCGTCGTTCTGCAGGACTTGCAAAACGTAGCCGTCTCGCTCCGTTGAGACGAGGCCTTGCAGACGGCCTGTGGCTGAGAAAACCCCGGCAGATCCTCAATACGACTTCATCAATGATGTTTGATAATGGCAATTGGTCCGGGCAACTCGACGTGCATCGCACAAGGCTCATCTCGGCGGAGTGAAATGGCTCTATTGTCGGCATTTGATTGGCCAGCAGTCCATCCCAGCCGCTGACGCTCAGCAAAGACCACTGACCGACCGTCAGCCCGTTCCAGTTGAGGGCCGTGGTCGCCGGTCGGTAGCCAGAAGGAGCACATGACGATCACAGTGACCCGAATTCCGGACTTTCGCCGGGCCGCTGGTGCAATGGGTGCCTGATGGATAACAATAATCCGTCTTTCACCTCATTCCTTGTGGATACCCGGTACCATCTGAATCCATGACGCCACCTGCCCCACGTTCCAATAAAATTCTGATTCGTCCACATCATCAAACGTCCGCCCTGCGCATGAGGCTTGGTATTTTAGTGAGCGGCATGGCGTTAGCCGCCATTAAATGTCTGAAAAATACAGAGAAAAAAACCGCAGCTAGCGCCTCGCGGCTCATAAACATGACTGAATCAACTCATCACATGCTCACTGACCGTTTTTTGAAGCATAGCTTTCGGCTGGTCATCTGGGTGACAGCTCTTCTTCTGTTCGCATCCAGTCAGGCGCAGGCCTGGGGACGGCACCCGATCTCAATCACCGAAGCCAGTATGTTTGTGACTCGAACGAAGGCGATCGTGCGGATCCAGATGTTTGCCGAAGATCTGATTCTCTTTCAGGGCCTTGAGCCGGACGATAAGGATCGCATCGTTCCGGATGACTTAAGGCGAGGCCTCGAACAGCATAAAGCTTTTCTGCTCGAAAAGTTTTCCGTCCGCGATGTGGACGGCAACCTGCTGCAGGGTCAGATCACCGACCTGAAGGGCTTTGAAATTCCGCCTGATGGCATTCCGGCCACGGAGATGATGCAGCATACGGCGACTTACGAGTTGGAATATCCGTTTGCAATGCCACCAGAATTTTTGACCGTGCAACAGGACATCAGTGATCCGAATTTTATCGTGCCGGGCGAAATGAGCCTGAACGTTCATCAGGCCGGAACCGCGCTGAACTACACAGAACGACTTCAACCAGGCGGGTCCACAACGATCCGCTTTGAGTGGCTGCAGACACTTTCTGAAGACGCCTCCGATACTGAATGGGAGACATGGTTTGAAAAACAGCGTGAGGTCACTCTGGGCATCACAAGCTACAGCAGCGTTTATTCTTTTATCTACATTGAGCCGACTGAAGTTCGGCATGAGATCTTGATCCCCCTTGCAACGCTGGCAACAATTCTTCCGATGCAACATGCGGATCCGGCCTTTGTCGATGTGGCCGAACAGGAGGCTGTGCGAGCTTCCATTCGAAAATGGCTGCTTAATGAAAATCCGGTGCTGATCAACGGCAGCCGAGTCCTTCCGGAATTCAGTCGGATCGATTTCTACTCCCTGAGTCTTTCTGATTTTGCAGCTCAGGCAGCCGCTCAGAAGGTCAGCATGGCAAGCGGACGAGTAGGCATTATCATGACGTATCGCACTCCGTCGGATGCTGTGCGTGATGTGTCTCTCAGCTGGAACACATTTTATTCCACGATGACCAAAGTGCCGGCAGTCGCGATTGCGTATCCGGATAAAATGAGCCGCTTTGAATTTTCACGATTCAACAAAGCCGCCGACAATGAACTCAAGTGGTCCTGCGCCCCGGCAGATCTGCCGTCCCCAGTAGAAGCGATGGAAGCACACTACCCGCCGAAGCCGACGATGCGGATTCCGTGGGGCAGCATTGTGGCCATGACGCTGGCCGGCTGTTGCGCCTGGATTGCAAAACCGCTCATCCGACTTTCTTTGATCAGCGCATTTCTGATCGGAGCCATGCTGGTCTGGTACCCTCTGTCCGTTCAGATCAATCATCCGTGGCAGCAGCCATCGGAACAGAGTGATCAAAACGCTGGCTCGATTTTTCAATCGCTCCATCAGGGCATTTATCGGGCTCTGGATTTTGGCAGCGAAGAACGAGTCTACGATGTGCTGGCCACGTGCGTCGACGGCAACCTCCTGGAGGATTTGTATCTGCAACTGCGTCAAAGCCTGGAACTGAAAGAGCAGGGCGGGGCGGTCGCGCGAATCCGCAACATCGCCTATGACGAAGGAGATCTTATCGACCGCGAGGTTTCAAAAACTGACTGGCCCGGATTTCAATATCGCTCCACCTGGACCGTCGCAGGAACCGTAGAGCACTGGGGTCATGTGCACGAACGACAGAATCAGTTTGAAGCAGTCTTCACGATTGAACCGCGAGACGGCAACTGGAAACTGACGCGCATGGACATTACCAATCAAACCCAAAAATCTGCCCGCACCACGCTCAGAAAATTCTGATCACAGCGACGTCCTGACCCAGCTCTACTCGCCGACCTGATCTGAGGTTTCTTATCGCACCACGAAATGACAGTGATTGGCTCCGGCAGACGACACGTTATACTTGACCGTGCCGCTGCGACGTATTTGTCCTGCTGACCGGTTCTCCCTCCACGCCCCATTCCCACCTGCCGACAAGCCAGAAAGTCCACGAACCATGAACGTTCAGGACATTTTCAGGTACAAACTGCTTCTCTGCCTGATCTTCTGCGGAGGTTCCGGGTCGGCGGTTGCTCAGGAGGGCGCGGCTGTTGATAGGCCATCGGCGTTGACGCTTGAGCAGCTCAAAACGGACGGCGCCCTGCGGTCGCGTTATCTGCAACATCGCGAGCCCGCGTCAGGTGTCACGGAGAACTCGTCAAAAGATAGTACGGCTTCCTTCACGCAGTCAATTGAACCCGTGCTCAAGGCGGCTTGTGTGCAGTGTCATGGCCCGGATCATGTGGAAGGCAATATCCGAATCGACACGTTGAATCCTGACCTCGCAAATGGCCCGGATGCCAGCTGGTGGCTGGAAGTCCAGGCGGTGCTGAGCAACGGTGAAATGCCTCCGCCCGACGCGAAGGAACTCAATGACGGTGATCGCGGCAAAGTTGTGGATTGGCTGGCGGACGAAATCCAGAGAGCCTCAAAAGTGCGACGTGCAACCGCAGGACATTCGTCGTTTCGTCGGATGACTCGATACGAATACAACTATGCTCTGCAGGACCTGCTGGGCGTGCCGTGGAATTTTGCAAAGGATCTGCCACCGGAATCACACTCCGACGATGGCTTCCAGAACAGTTCCGAGTTGCTCCATATGTCCGTCGGGCAGCTGGAATCGTATCGCCAGATCGCTCTCAACGCGCTGCGACGAGTGACCGTGCGAGGCGAACAGCCTGCGATGATTCACTGGGGCATTTCCATGGAAGAAGCGGCTGATCGGGAATGGCCAAAGCAGCAGCAGGAGCTTGAAAAAATCAAAGAGCAGTTCAAGGATGATCCGGCCAAACTGCAACAGGAAGTGGATCGGCTGACGGTCAGTTTCAAACAGCCCCACGATCGGCCGTATTACCGAGAGCTGTCGAGCGGCGACACCGTTCGTGCGGCCTGGGACTATGGCGGAGCGACGTTTGCCTTTGACCCCGAGGGCGCAGTGCCGAAGTTTCCGGATTCCTTCGACCATGTAGCCGTCATCCCGTCGGGACACAACCAGGAACTCACGGTTGAACTCGGTGACACGATCCCCGACGAAGGAATTCTGCGAGTTCGTGTGCGGGCGTCGAAAGAGGCGTCGGAGGAGACTCGAATTCCCAGCCTGCAGCTGGAGTTTGGTTTTCAAGCCAGCAATGAAGGCCGTGCCGAGATTCGTGTGAGCACCATGGATACTCCGATCACCGCCACATCGGATGCTCCGGCGATCTATCAGTGGGATGTGCCTCTGGGTGAAATCTATCCTCGGAACGCATTTCGCCACGTTTCGAAGATGGGAGACCTGCCAAGTCCTTCCGAATACATTCGCTTCATCAACAGTTCTGCCCCGGAGGGCGGACACGGTGCGATTCAGATCGATTACGTGCAGATCGTGGCTCCTTTTTATGACGAATGGCCTCCCCGGTCTCACACGCAGATTTTCGTTGACAGCGAAAATCGCGCCGACGAAGCTGTGTATACCAAAGAAGTGCTGACGCAGTTTATGACGCGTGCCTGGAGACGCGAACTGAGCGACGACGAGATCCAGCAGAAGCGGAAACTGTTTCACTCGATCCGTGGCCAGTGCGACAGCTTTGAAGACGCAATGGTGGAGGTCCTTGCGACCGTGTTGTCGTCGCCGAAATTCCTGTATGTCGTGCGGGAGGACGCAGAGACTGATGCCGCAGCAGATGCGGCCCCGTCTCCGACTCGCCTGACGCCAGACGAACTCGCCACGCGATTGTCGTTGTTCCTGTGGTGCAGCATTCCCGATGACACGTTAAGAATGCATGCATCCAGTGGAAAACTTGCCGAGCCTGGGATCCTCCGCCAGGAAGTCGATCGCATGCTGCAGGATCCCCGAGCAGAGCGGTTTACCGAGCAGTTCATCCATCAATGGCTCGACATGCAGCTGCTGGATTTTTTGACTCTGAAGGACGCGGATCCGGAGCTCAAGGAGTCCATGCAGAAAGAACCTGTCGCGTTCTTTCATGAAGTACTGCGACACAACGAAAGCGTCCTGAATTTTATTCATGCGGATTACATGATGGCCGACGAACGTCTGGCCCTGCATTGTGGGGTGCAGGAGGTACGAGGCAACAATTTCCGGCGCGTCGGGCTCGACGCAAATCCGCATCGCGGAGGCTTGTTGACTCAGTCGGGTTTGATGGCCATGAATTCCAACGGCACGGATTCTCATCCGCTGAAACGTGGCGTCTGGCTGCTCCGTAGTGTGCTCAACGACCCGCCACCTCCGCCGCCGGCCGCTGTTCCGGTGATAGATCTGGCGGATCCGGAAATTGCGAAGTTGACACTGAAACAGCGAATTGAGAACCATCGCAATCATGCCGCCTGTTTTTCCTGCCATTCCAAAATCGATCCGTGGGGAATCGCCTTCGAAAATTATGATGCGCTCGGTCGCTGGCGGGACGAGGTAAACGGGACGGCTGTCGATGCTTCCAGCCTGCTGTTCAACCAGCAGCAGCTGAAAGGCGCAGACGGGGTCAAACGATTCCTGCTGCAAAATCGGCAGGACCAGTTCGTGCGTGCGATGGTACATAAACTTGTGACCTTTGCTCTTGGACGCCCGTTGACCTTCAGCGATCATGCGGACATCGAAAGCATCACCGCAGAAGTTCGGCAACAGGGCGACGGGCTGGCCACAATGCTCAACCGCATCGTGGCGAGTGATTTGTTTCAGGCAAAGTAATGGACTTGTAGGGTGGGACCAGCGGAGCGCCGGCCTACCCTGCCGACGCTCGCTAATTTTGGTTGTCGCTCACCGGTTTTAAAAAAGGGTCTTTCAAAGATGAACCTCAACTCACTGGATCGTCGTCGGTTTCTTCGTGGAACAGGTGTGGCTCTGGCTTTGCCGTTGTTCGAATGTGTGGCCTCGTCGAGGCTTCGGGCCAGCGAGGACATAAATGCGGTGAAGCGACTGGCATGTATTTATTTTCCCGACGGTGTCGGTATGCCGTTGCCGGAAGACCCGGCTTATAAAGACTGGTCGTGGTTTCCCCATGGAAACGGCGTTGAGTTCACGTTCTCAAAATGCGCTGAGCCGTTTGAGCCTCTGCGGAAAGAGTTATCGATTCTGTCTGGATTTTCGCATCCGGCCAGTCGCAAAGTCCACGGACATTGCAATGCCGATCAGTTTCTGACGGCTGCAGCGACGGCCACAGGCGGGCCGTACCAGAATACGATCTCGCTGGATCAGGTTTATGCCTCACATGTCGGCGATCAAACTCGCTTCTCATCGCTTGTAATGTCGACCGACGGCGGCACCGGTACGCCCCGCGGCGCACAGACGCTTTCGTTTGATCACCACGGCCGTGCGATCCCCGCAGAGAATCGCCCGAAGCGCGTCTTCGATATGCTGTTTATCAGCAGTGATGAAGATGCCGCACGTCGGCTGGCGCTCAACAAGAGCGCTCTCGACGATCTGATGGAAGACGCCGCGTCACTGCGCAGGAAGCTGAATTTATCGGATCAGCGAAGTCTGGATGAGTACCTGGAATCGGTTCGCGAAGCGGAACGCCGTGTGGAAAAAGCACACCAGTGGATTAACACTCCGCTGCCGGTTGTGAAAGCCGATCATTTAAAACTGGACATCACCCCGGACGAACCTCGCGCCTATGTTCAGACGATGTTTGAACTGATGTATCTGGCTTTCAAGACGGATTCGACTCGAGTCGCAACGTATCAGATTGGTCGAGAAAATGGATTTGGGATCAGCGACCATCTGGCCAAAGCCGTCGGCTTCAGTCTGGCTCATTCGCTGACTCACGAAACCAAAACTCCTGACGGCTGGGAACGGCTGGGGATTTACTGTCGTTTTCTAAACGAAGAATTTGCTCGATTCGCAACCCGCCTTCAGCAGACCCCGGAACCTGCTGGAAAAGGCAGCATGCTCGACAATTCCCTGCTACTTTTCGGATCCGCCTCGAGCGCCTTTCACCTGTCCCGCAACTATCCACTGGTTCTGGCCGGGGGACAGAACATGGGCTTTCGTCACGGCCAGTATCTCAACAACGCCGGAGCCAATCCCCAGGGCGGCGCCTGGGACGGCGGCAGGGAACCCTGGCAGCTCGAAGTCGCTAAAGAAGACAAACCCCTGTCCAACGTCTTCGCCACCATGCTGCGGCAACTCGACGTCCCCACGGAACAGTTTGCGGACAGCGATGGCCTGGTCAAGGATCTGCTGACCGATCACGCGTGACGTTGTCCGAGGATCTGAGTTAAAACGCGAAGCGGTGCAGCTCCCTGCAGTACCTCCTGCTTCGGTTTTCGGTTCCTGCCACCTTTTGTCGCTGCCGCCTACAAGGTAATCCGTCTTCGCTCGATTCACGCTGCCAAGTTAGTCGGCCGCCACGTCCGCTTTATTGGCAAGTGCCAGCCAAAACGGATTGTTGTGGGCACGTCCGATTGTCGCCCCGTGCCAGCTTGCCTGGCATGAGCGGGAGTTTTGTGGTTAGGCAAAGGGAACAAACACCAGGCCGCCCCGGTTGGCTCGTCCAACCGGAACGGAAAGTTTTTGCAAGATGCAACATGAGGAACGCAGCGAAACTTGGCTTCCTGCCAGGCGAGCTGGGCAGGCGAGCTGGGCAGGCGAGCTGGTTTTCTCGGGCGCGTGTGCTAACTTCAAAACTTTCGCTCATGTCGGGCAAGCCAACATGGGGCGGGGAGCGATCGCGTCAAAAGGCCCCTCGCGAAAGTCTGTCGATCCATCAGGCTTCCGTCGGCCTCGTGCCGGCGGAGCCGTAACTGATAGCTACCAGCCGAAATAAAGCCCCTCTCGAGGTCTCCGTCCGGCTTGCCCGGGCGGAACCAGCGATCGAACGGCATGGCCAATAGATACTCCCCAATCGTAGCTTCCGCCCGGATGAACCGGACGGAGAGCTGAGGTCAGCAGGTTGTTTCTATAGCTGCCAGTTGTTCCTCCCGCCGGCACAAGGTCCAATGGCGTGGACTTAAGCATTTTGTGGTGTGATTTCCTGAACCAGCTTCTTTTTCTTTCGGCATCTGTGGCTGGGTCTTGGCTCTTTCATTTTTGGGTACTTGGTGTGTCCCCGTTTGATGGCGCGAGCCTCGTTGCGACCGGGACGATTTCGCACAAAGTGTGATGCGGTCGAATGGATCAGCCACGCGAGATCATCGATCGTCTCCCTTTCGTCGTGGAACTCCAGCCAAACGTCGCGAGCCGAACTGAAACTGATCTCTCGCGGATGCACTTCCAGCACCGCAGCAGTATCACACATCAGAACCCGCACAAGATTGTAACCTAGAACGGCTACCGCGATTTCGCGGTCCAGATTCTCGGGAATCAGGCAACGAAGTTCGCACATCCCCATGCTCGATTTATACGACCGGATATCGACCTCCACATCCCACCTCAAACCGTACAGTTCCGCAATATCCTCGGCACTAAAACGCTGTCGGTCGGTCAGTGTTGTGACAATCGTGATCGGGGATGCACAACCTGCCACTCGATAGCGAATGATGCGATACAGAATTCGCTTCGGCAGCGCTTTCCACTCCTGGCGTGTGAAGCGGGATGAGTCGAACTCCGGTTTCTGCAGTTCAACGATCACATCTTCGAGTTGACAGAAAAAGGGCAGGAGCCAAAAAGGTTGACTGAGTAATTTGGTCTTGATGGATCAGAACTTCAAAAGGAGACCAGAATGCCGCGACCACCACGTGCCTCTGTTGCAGGACCTCTTTGACCATGCTTTAGATCGTGGTCATCAGCGAGACGCGATTCTTCGCAAGGATGGCGACTATGAAGCATTCGAGCGGATCTTGAACGAAGGACTACAGAAGTTCCCAGTTGACTGAACGCAATGCTTTGGCCGGAGGGTTAGCGGAAAAAGCGGAGGACTGGAGGTTCGGAGGGCTATTCAACTGGTTGGGTGGACACTGGGGGAGCAAGCTTGTCAAATGGCCGGTACTGCGTCTTCCTAATTAGCTCGAAAGGGTGAATCGGGTGGTGAGCGAAAAGGAGGCAGAGCAGTTGAAGCGAAGCATCGCAAGGGGCCAGCCTTTTGGTGATGCCGGTTGGGTCGAAACAACCGCACGTCAATACAACCTTGAATCCACACTACGAAAACGAGGCCGACCAAACAAGTTTACCCATGCCGCTAATTAGGCTCCTGACCCTTTTTCCGTCCTACATTGCCATCCGTGATATCCAGGCAGGCGAGGAAGTGACCATCAACTACAACGGCGATGCCAACTCAAAGGAATCGGTGTGGTTTGATGTGATTGAGAGTAAGGCCGAAGCTGCCCCAAAGTCAGCTAAAACCAAAGCCGTTGCTTTACCGCAAAAAGCCAGCCGGACAAAACCTGACACGCCTGCTGCCAAAAGCCGGAAGCCAACAACTGTTGCCACAAAGCATGCGCCAAAGAAAAACAACAAATCAAAGGCTTGAGTGGCGATCTGCTGCGACTCACGGAATACCGAACAATTTCGTCTTCAAACGCGGTTTCATTTCCCATACGCCACCGGGCGTAGCTCAACCACCGGGCTTCTTGAACAAAGTCCCTGAGCTTCGGCTCGACTGACTTATTACGGCACAAACCCACTCCGCTCAACAATCAATCTTCGGCCACGCCGTTCGTACGCACTCGCGAAGTCAAAGCTTTTTGTTATCCGACTCCGTTTGCAAAAAAAAAAGAGACATGCTGTTTACGAATAAGCAGAATGTCCCCTTTTCAGATGCAGGATCATCGCATTGAACACGGTGAGAAAGCAGGCTGGCTCGCTCCGATACCGCCGGAAGCGAAGCGTAAGAAAGTGCGTGAGAAGGAGACCGATCGTCGAGCGGGCAACAAGGGTTGTCTGCCGATGTCGCTGGATGATTATCTGGAATTGCTGGACTGGACCGGTCGTCAGTTCCGCACGGACAAGCATATCGCGATTCCAGCGGCGTGTGCTCCGATTCTGGATCGTGTGGATTGCAGCGAAGAAACGTGGTTCGATCTGGTGAAGAACTTCCGTAAGCGCTTCCGTAACGAGGCGGGATCTCTGCCATCTGTCCGCGCCTTCCGTTCCAAACGTCGAGCGCGCCGGGCTCAAGCCGCAACTGCCGGAGTCAGAACTGCAAAAACGGTTTCGAAAGAACTGTCTTTCAGTTTGCTGGAGCAAACCAGGTGGGTGGCACAATTGATTCCGCACAACTGTTTCCAATGTTTGCAGAATCAAAATAGGTGGGTGGCACTAATGACGTGAAACAATGAGCTGCGTCCGCTGCGTCCCCTGAGATTGACAACTTCTATCGTTTCTTCGTTTCCTAAGATTGACAACTTCTAGTTTTCCAGATACCCTAGTAACCATGCTCCAACGCTCCAACGCTCCAACGCTCCAACGCTCCAACGCTCCAACGCTTGCGAGAGGGGAATTCTGTGCGAGGAACCCGAGTTTGCCATAGAAGTTCGGAGGCGGTTATGCAGATTCAGCGAAGTACGCTGTCGATTGTTGATCCGGACGCCGCAGAAATACCAAATTCGAGGCCGCCGCCGCAGCTTTGGTTTTAGGTCGCAAGCGCGTCGCCGGTGGGGGTCGGATTGACTCTGTAGCACTCCACTCCACTTCGCACGGCAAAAAAACATGTCTGAAACGAACCCAAAGAATTTGCGTTTGTGCGTCGCAAACGCCTTATGATCCGGAAGTGCGAATTGAGGAGTCCAGAAATGACAAGAACGATGATGGTTGGGTCTGTTGTCTTATGCTGCGTGTTATCGATTCTTGAATACACCCCAGACTGGAATCGGACACAGATCCCTGAGACAACACAACATCAAATGTATGGAGGCGGATACAAAACCTGTTCGATTGGTGCTGGTGTTTGCACGGCGTGCGCTACTCATACGACGTGCGCTCCAAATGGAGCAGGAACTGCATGCACTTCGGCAGGCGGGACGGATGGCTGCGCTACGGCTGGTGGGAGAAATGATTGCATCAGCGGTGGAAGCGGATGCTATCCGAATATGGGCGGGATTGCGTGTGGTGGACCTCGCGAACCAGTCTGCATGCCCAGTGCGTTCGGAACAAATGCGGGCGGAGGTATGTCAATAACAGCATGTACATCGTCGTGCAATTTTGCGGCGGCAGGAGCAGCCTGCGACAACAACTGTATGCCATATCCATAACGATGGCGGCCTATGGCGGAGAGTTTCGACGTTCTCCGCCACTTGCCTTTGTAATGACAGGTCGGAATACCATTCGCTCTGTTCGTTACTTTACGCAATATGCCCACACTTTCCGGCAGAGGTGATCATGAATTGTTTAGTGGTCTTGTATTCAATTGTCAGTAGTTTTGCCGTTACTGCGGCAGAATCGGCGGTTTTTGCCTCCGACAACGCGGAAAACGATTCGATTACTGCGTCAGAAATTGAATCGCTGTTTTTCCAAAATCTTTACACTGCATCCACCCTCCGTGTGACGTGGGCGAAGCATGGCGGTCCGACTGAGGATTCCGCGCTTACTCAGAAATACTTGCTGGAGATGGCAAAGTCTGACTCCTCCGTCCAGCAAGAGTATATTCAAGGATTAGAAAACTCTATAGCGACTCCTCCAGAGAAACGATGCACTGCATTCTCCCAGGATTTCTTTACCGATCGACAAAATTTTCAGGTTAGATTCCAGCTTGACGACCGTGGAAGTTCCAGCCGCGTTGGCAATGACCCACCGGGAGGCAAATTCCCGGATTCGACGCCAACTCAGGAAACACTTCCAACGGATTTTGGCAAAATCTCCATTACTTCGTTTGGTCCTGCCACAAATGAGCAATTTCGACGATGGGACGGGCAACAACCTCGACCGGGGTATCATTCGGCAATCGTGTCCACGGAGAATATTGAATACACAAACGAATTGCCTCCGTTGGCAATGCCGAGCAAGTCCTGGGGCGTGCGTCCGTCGTGGATCGATCAGGCATTTGTCCCTGAATCTTTATCTTCTCGGGTGGTTGGCGAGATTATTGTCGATGGCACCGAGACGACTGTCTTGGAAAGAGTCCTAACCATTCCGGAAAGCACCCGTATCAGAACTTATCTTGCATACTGCGACTTGCAACGTGGCTCCATCCCGGTGCGAATCGAAGTGTACGAGAGTGGACCGATGACTGAGGGAACAGCGTCGTCGGCAACTCCAGTTCTACCACCAGTACAGTGGAAGCGACTGCTGTGGGACGGCGTGCTCGCACCAGACGAGGTGGCCTTCCCTCAATACGTGATTCGGGACATTCAGATTGAGGAATTCAGCCATACATGGTATCCGGTCAGTGGAACTGTCGATCAGTATTGCCCAAGCGGCAGAGATCGCTCATCTCCGCTCGTGATTTGCAATAGTTGGCGTTGGAAATGTTCCACAGTAGAAATCAACCCGGAATTAAACAAGAACCTTTTTTCACTCGAGTTTCCAATTGGCACGGTGTTTGTTGACCATACTCGTGGAGAAACCAGACTCGTTGGTGACTCCGAAGGGTACTCAGTTGCGATTATGGGCGGAATTAAGCCGCAGTCCGCATCCGATTCGCGGTATCAATGGATCAAGAGTGCTGGGTGGATTATGGTGGTGGCGGGATTCGTCTACGCCATCACAAATTATTGGAGGCGGCGATTCACTAAGTAAAAACGGCATGCATCCGTGAAGTTGGTGACCTTGAACATTGCAGGTTTTCGATGATTATCGGATAGATCAATTCTGCATCAAACGTTGGCATTGATGGAAGACGACGGGGAAAACGTGATGGAAAATTCTGCCGTATTGGTCGAGTCCTTACCTGGTTGTGGCGAATTCGCCGCTTACAGCATGCTGCGTCTTAATGGGCAGTCAGTTTCACTACCGGACGTTCGTAGCAGATTTCGCCAGAACGATGCAAACTTCGACCCAAGTCGTGTTTCAATCGCAGCGGTACGCAATGTCCTCGCGTCATTCGGTACGAAAACTGACGCAGTTCGTTACGGCGCTTCGGAAATCAACGACCTGAAAACGCCATTGATAATGTATTTTGCACCGGGGCGTTTTCCTGACTTGCCTAAACATACTGGTCACTTCATGACTGTCACTGCGGTCACAGGCAACACGTTGAGTGTTCTGGACTGGTCACAACCTGCGTCAGCACCCGATAAGACGTATCCGATTTCATTTTTTGATTCTGCATGGGACGGCGACGCTGTTGTATGTCGAAGAGACGAAACGAAATTGAGTACCATCGCGTGGTTGATGTTCACTGTGATATCGGCTGTTATCTGGATGATTCGACGGCGTGATCTGCGGCATGTCGAGGAGACTTTGAATACGCGACCTCCTGTTGCGCTCTTGCTTGTAGGCATCTTGTGTCTGTTTTGTGGTTGCACGAATTCCAAGCCCGACAGCACCGATGCCTCTGCGACGCTGAATTTCATACAGCCTGTCGCAAATCTAGGACGCATCGACAGCAAAGAGTTGATACACACCACGTTTGAGTTCCAGGTTCCGGAGGAATCTCCCCCGGTCCGGATAGTCGAGATTAAAACATCTTGTGGCTGCACTGCAGATTCCGGCATAATCAATAAAGTACTTGGCTCCGGATCAACCGATTCACTTAAATTCACAATTCGTCCTGGCGGCACCGCCGCGCAGTCACAAGTTGTGACTGCCGAAGTTGTCACTTTACCGGCGTCGGGCCGAGCGATGATACTTGCGATCCGATATCGCCCCGTTTCAAGAATTCAGGTGTCGGTCAGCGAATTGCGAATCGACTCAATACCGGGACTAGCGCAGGATCGCGAGTTCACCGTGACTTACCATCGCGCAGAAAATGAACCGCCTGTGAGCCTGAACCCTGAGAAATGCGATTGGGCTGGACTTGAATTTAGATCGCATTCCTACGATCAAAGCGAGATCAGCGATGGTGGCGTTAAGCTGGTAACCGACGAAACCCGGATTAAAGTTCGGCTACCTGCTGCTGCAAATACTCTTCGAAAGGATGCCAGGATTCAACTTGCTTTCGATCGAATTGTTCCCGTCTACCTTCCGGTTTCAATCCGCGTTGATTCGCCGGTAAAAATCCTCCTCGATAATCTGTTTGTCGGAAAGCTTAAGCCGAATGCAGAGTTTCACCGCATGCTGCCTTGGAAATCATGGTCGCCAGAATTTGGAATTTCCCGGATCGAAAGTCCCGAATCCATCGGTACGAAAATTGTTAACCACCGGATCGAAATCCAAGGGACTGCACCAGAATCGAGCGGTCGGTTTACAGAAACGATCCGCGTCCACTGCAGTCCGGAATCGTTACCCGTGATCGAAGTGATTGTATCCGGAATCGTAGAGCCATAACCATGATTAGCCGTTCAGATTCCGTACATGGCGTTCTAGCAGGCATCGTCGCCGGGTTTTGCTATCGCGTGTCCGGGCCAGAACTGCCACTGGGACCTCTTGCATGGGTTGGATTGTCGATTTGGGCGGCCTATGTGACAAATCCATCAATTTCGCCGTATTGGAAGGTCTGTTCTGCAGTGTTCACGCTTCTAGGCGTGATATCACGTTTCGCATGGTTATTTCAGGTTTTTCCCAGTCGCGGGGCGGTCACGGCCGGATTGCTTGTACTATGTATTTCGCTAGTCGCCATCAACGTGTTTGCCGCATATGTACTGCGAAAAATGACTGTGCGCGGATGCCCAATGGTTTTGTCGCTTCCGTTTGTGATCTGCGCAGGCGAAATCGCTGCAATAAGTATCTTTGCACACACGGGGCTTTCGCTTGATACCATCATGCTGCCCACAACACAGTGTGATACTCCGATTTTCCAGGTCGCGGATCTCGGTGGCCGGACGCTCGTCTCATGGGGCGCAAGCGCGATTGCTGGAATTCTGGTCAGCCTTTGGCAACGTCGCCCCTCGATCAACATCATGACTCAAAGGATCGATCGGACAGTTCAGGCAATATTGATACTTACACTGATCTACGGATTCGTTCGGCCATTTTCCCTGGTGACGAAACCGGGGCCAAATGTCGTGCTTCATTCAGAGCGATGGTCGGAACGGAGTCTCAGTGCGCCGGGGTTTTCTGACATTGACATCTGGCCCGAAACAGCGCTGCCTGTGGCCGCTGGTGACTTCGACGAAGTATCAATTTCGTTGAGTACCAAATGTACGAAATCCAGTCGAACACTGATCATTGGGTGTGAGCGATTAAATGCAGAAAACGCCTGCATTCTTAATTCGGCAGCGATATTTTTACCGGGAAGGGACCAACCTCAATTCGTGGACAAACGACATCTCACGCCCGTTACAGAATACGACATGGTGGTTTGTGGAATTTGGACGATTGGTTCCGCTGAAATCAGTTTACGCCCCGGCATGTCTTCGCCAACTGCAACCCTGGAACATGGCCGTCATGTGGGTATCGGAATTTGCTACGATGTATGTTTCCCGGAATGGGCCAAAGAAGCTGCAAAGGGCACAGACTTTCTGATTGTGTTGGGCGGCGAAGGATTTACGAATTCACAAAGTGCTCATGCGCAACTCCTGGCAGTATCCAGACTTCGTGCAGTGGAATCCCGGCGGTCGCTCGTAAGATCAGTAGACAACGGTTACTCGGCGATAATCACACCAGCCGGAGACGTACTTGAGTGCAGCAGAGATTTTGAAAACATTTTTGGCTCCGTAACGACTTGCGATGCGTTTTCGTGTTACCACAACTTTGGAGCTATTCCATCCATGATTGTACTCGCGGCTGCGCCTGCAGTTTATCTGTTTTTGCAAGGAAAAACAAAATGAAAGTGCACCTGTATAAGAATCGCGGATTCACGCTTATCGAATTGCTTGTCGTGCTGGCCGTCATCGCATTGCTGATAGCAATACTGTTGCCAGCCGTTCAAAGTGCTCGGGAAGCCGCGAGGAAAACACAGTGTCGAAACAACCTCCGGCAGCTTGGTCTCGCTTTTCAAAACTACCATGATGCTCATTCTGCTCTCCCGCCAGGGACGATCTCACGATTCCCAACTGTGAAAGAGACGTTCGATGTGTTGATCGGACAGGCAGGATATTTTGATCCAGCGTTGTCGTCCCCCGAAACACCGTGGCTGTTTCAGATCCTGCCTCAATTGGAACAGTCCGCAGCGTATCAGTCGTTTGATTTTAATTCAGGGACATTTGGTACAGTGAATCTGATACCACCGTATGGCGCAACAGGCATCAATACGAATCGCAGGATCTTGCCGATACGACTCAGCGTAATTCAATGTCCGTCTGATCGGTTGAGCAGTTTTCAATATGATGTGAATGCGTTACTTGGTAGCTCGCTGGGTATTCCAATACTTGAATGTACGCGAGGAAATTACGCGGTGAATTGGGGCAACACAAACTGGGAACAGGATGCCGATTTGGATGCAGATGGAAATCCAGACACCGAGGTGCATTTCGCCGGAGCGCCATTCGCGCGGAATAAAAGCTTCCGATTTCAAGATCTGACGGATGGGCTCGATCAAACGATATTGATTGCCGAAGTTCGCCAGGGGACACACATTGACGCTCGCGGCGCGATTACAACGTCCTTGCCGGGCGGTAGTCTTTACATGGCAAGGTTTACACCCAACGGGCATCGCGACTTTTACAACCAAGTCAACGAATCCGGTGACGGCATTGGCGACAGGATGCCGTTCCCGGCAACTTGTAAAGTAGAACGCGGACTTCCTTGCAGTTATGAAGGGACCGCTCAACTTTCTTTTGCAGGATCACGGAGCCAACATATCGGTGGTGTTCACGTTGTGACAGCAAGTGGCGGCGTTCACTTTGTCGCTGATACTGTTGACCATTCGATCTGGATTGCACATCACTCCATTCAAGGCACGGAGGTCACAAATGGCTTTTGATCGCAAACTTCAGCCTTCCTGAATCGCCTTTACGATATCCACTATTGCCTTGTTACCGTCGGCTGGCAAAACCGGGGACACAACATTTTGTTGACAGGTGGAGAGGGACACAGGGGACACAGGGAGGGGACACAGGGGATACAGCCAATACTGTTCGGCACGGATGTTGCATTCATGAGGATTGTCAGCGGCGCGAAGCGAATTTGCGAGTCACTCGACGCGGAAACGTGGCGGCGGCGAGGTGAGGATTTCGCTGGGACGAGGCGTCGTTTTTCAGAGCGCGCTGCAGCGAACGGCCCGGCACGATCGAACGTGCGGGAGCCCACTCTTTTGCAGAGTTCGACAGGAAAAAGACGGGAAAAAGTAGAGGAAAAAGGGTCAGGAGCCAAAAAGGTTGACTGGGTAATTTGGTCTTGATGGATTAGAACTTCAAAAGAAGACCAGGATGCCGCGACCACCACGTGCCTCTGTTGCAGGACATCTTTGACCATGCTTTAGATCGTGGTCATCAGCGAGACGCGATTTTTCACAAGGATGGCGACTATGAAGCGTTCGAGCGGATCTTGAACGAAGGACTGCAGAAGTTCCCAGTTGACTGAACGCAATGCTTTGGCCGCAGGGTTCGTGGAAAAAGCGGAGGACTGGAGGTTCGGAGGGCTATTCAACTGGTTGGGTGGACACTGTGGGATCAAGCTCGCCAAATGGCCGGTACCGCGTCTTCCTAATTGGCTCGAAAGGGTGAATCGGGTGGTGAGCGA
>Ga0209390_10005139_pt1 | contig 18849 bp, 12 predicted proteins | sample BON01_FD_187212 | JGI IMG/M metagenome (GOLD analysis project Ga0209390, IMG submission 187212) | Freshwater microbial communities from Lake Bonney liftoff mats and glacier meltwater in Antarctica - BON-01 (SPAdes) (version 2) | ecosystem: Environmental > Aquatic > Freshwater > Ice > Glacier...
CTAGTTTTTTATTTTTAATTACCTCCGCTCTATCTGAATAGAGGGCATTTTTAACTAGTTATTCTTATTATTCAACACTTCTGCATTTACATACATTGACAAACACTCTTTTTTAATTTCTTCTGTATAGCCTTGTTGTATTTCATAGCAATCTATGAATTGCCGTCCACAATCAACACATATATGATTTTGTTTCCCTGCTTTATGCCCATTCTTATTGACACGAGTTGACTTACATTCAGGGTATTCGATCGTCGTTGATGTGTTGCTTATTATTTTACGTCAATTTTGCCTTCGATCGTCATATCATACATCAAATCAGCAACGCTGTTTATCGAATAACGAATTATTCCTTGACTAAAAAGATAGTAACTATTGAGTGATATTTATTTAATAAAAGTCCATTAGAGTTTTTTATAAAAACTATCGAAAAGAAGCTAAAATAGCCAAATAATATTTTCTATCGACACCGAATTCGAGCCATAATTAGACCATTGTATAGAAAAAAGAATGCCGTGACACCACAAGAGAGCAGAATTTTTCTAGCAATAATCTTCACATTCTTTTGGGCTTTGACTTTTGGATCGGCGAGGTAAACGCCCAGTAAAGCTCGATTAATTGTGCGATGGAAGTGTCGATGAGGTAACTGAGCAACAGCTCGATCTGCTTCTTTTAGAAAGTAAATAAACCGTAGGCTTATTTCTTGTTCGCTGTTGTAATAGTTGCAGAAATTTAGATCGCCACCGATGCTGTCTTCTTGTCGATCGATTAAATAGTCAAGTAAGATGTGCAGTCCTTGAACCCACGGGAAGTAGCTATTTTTTACTTTGGTAGCTAGTTCCTCAGAACAATTTGGATTGCCAGCATAGGCGACAAGACAAAAAATTCCTAAAGTCGAACCAGTACAAGCTGAAAATTCATACCAACTCATTTCGGGAAGTCGATCGCGATGTTCTTTAAACCATGCTTGTAAGCGCGCAACTCGCTCCTGAACTTTCACATGTTTATGGACTTGTAAATCACAATAATAATCTGCTAGTTCATATAAGCAAGGAGCAACGATTCGATAGGACGGCAGGTACTTTAACACCTCTTGACAAGTTTGGACTAGTTTCATCAGATAGCCGCCATCATCTTGTTCTTGACGAAACTGATAGTAATTAATGCAGTTAGCATCGGGTGTCAAGGCGTGGATACAGGCTTGATGTAAAGTATGGAAATCTCTTGGATCTAGTGAAGTACTCCGATCGCAGAGATTATCTAAATAATCACAAATTGTTTGATAAGCAACAATAAAGCGGATTGTTGGCTCAATTTGGTCTTGGGCGAGTAATCCATAGATCGAACCACCTTCACAGTGAAATGCTTTACTTTCGATACTTAACAAAGCTTGCTTACGCAGTTCTGAATTAGGAATTATTTCAGCTTCTTGCCGCCATAATTCTAAATATTTGCGAACTCTTGGTAGAACTTCGCGATAAGTTCTGAGCATCAATATCCCAGCTCCAGATGGAACTTGTGTTGATGAATCTGTTTGAATGAGCGAATTGTCGATTTTAGGTTCAATTACTATCAAATTAATTTCCTATTGTATCTAGTTCTACTTCATTGAGCAATACTATTATTTCTACACCTATTTTGCCAAATCTAGGCATTACTGGAGCTAGTAGTATCTCGACCAGATACTTTCAAATTCGATTTTTATATTTGAAGTTTCTTATAATTTCTTCTCTGCCTAAAAAACTCACCTGTTGATTACGATTAGAATTAGGTATTTTGACAAGTTTTGTTATTGTTAGTAAAATAGATTCACTCTTTATCAATTATTTTAATTAAAACACAAACTGTTCAATCTTTTCTATGTCTTTAGAGGTAAATTAATTCGATACTATCTATATATTTTGATTAAATTCTTTAGAAATCTATTAATATTAGATAGGGCTTACTGAATAAGTCCCTGGCGTTGCTCTAAAGCCTGAAATCCTTGCTGAATGAGGGAGAAACGCAGAATTCGGAGAATATTGCACGCTAACGCTCTCTAATGTCAGGAAAGGCTCTATGACCTGTCAGAGAATATGTCAGTAAACGATAGAAAGGATTCTAAATTGACACTTTTAAAGGCTTTTCGTTGACATCAAGTTGGAGTATGCCCCAATCTGACAGATTTCGACTCTTTTTCATGTTGTTGAACCCATGACCTGAAAGTAGCTTAGAGATTGAGTTCTGGGCTTAACGTGCAATATTCTCCGAATTCTGCGTTTCCCCCTTCCAGCGGCGATGGGCTTCTAAATCTTTGGAAACATTCGCTGATGCTTTGGCTGCGCTTCGGGCAGCTATGTCTTTTCGGTTCTTTAATTGGCTGACTCAGAACACGGATGTCTTTGCCGCTCATAAAGCCAATTTAGGCTTTATTTGGGCTTGATTCTTGTTTAAGTCCTATTAGAAGTTGGACAACCCAAAAAAGATCGAAATAAATCTGTCAAAAGTGGCAGTATAAGAAGATAATAAAAATGCTACTTTATATCTATCTTTAGGTAGATATAAAGTAGCATTTTTTCTGATAGGTTTATGATACTATGATTATTTTATTTATTTAAGATATCTATGATTTTAATTAAAATTAGTCTTAAATGATAAAATATGAGCGAGCCAAAACATCAATCAATCTGGGATAATCTTAATAATACAAGGCTAGTTCGCTATGTATTGTTATTCTTACTGGCATGGGTAATCGTTCAGGTCTTAGCTTACTTTAGCTCGGTAATTATTACTTTCATCTTTGCTGCAATTTTTGCATTTTTACTGAGCTTTCCAGTGCAGTGGGCCGCTCGTATTATACCACGCGGATTTGCAGTAGTTTCGATCTTTTTGCTCAGTCTATTCATTTTAGTTGTGATTGTAGTTACACTCGGAACTGCAATCTTTTCACAGATACAGCAACTAGTCGAGCAGGCACCACAGTTGTTGGACAGCGCGATCGCATCTCTCGCTCGGCTGAGAGTATTTTTCCAGCGGTGGAATATCAATATCGATCTTAGCGAACTTGAAACTCAACTGCGGACTCAAGTACCTTCTACCGTCGCGTTTGGGTTGGCAATATTACAAAACATCTTCGGAAATTTACTTGACTTAATTATTATTGCAGTTGTTGCTGTATTTATGCTGCTTGATGGCAAAAGATTGTGGGATTTACTCCTCCGAATTTTCCCGATGGGAATGCGCGATCGCGTTACAGCAGTGGTACGGAAAAACTTTATTGGCTTTTTTTGGGGAAGATTAATCCTGAGTGTTTTCTTTGGTATTTCTATTTATATTGTTTTCCTACTGTTAGGAGTTCCTTCTCCGTTAGGATTGGCAGCGATCGTGAGTATATTCGACTTGATTCCAGGGATTGGAGCAACGCTTGGAGTTAGCTTAGTGTCGCTGATTATTTTACAGCAAGGAATCACTCTCGCGTTGATTACTTTGGTAAGTTGCATTCTGCTTCAGCAAGTTCAAGAAAACCTGCTCATGCCTAGAATTATGCAAGGGTCGATTAATATGAATCCTGTAGTCATGTTTTTTGCATTGCTCGTAGGTGCGAAGGTTGCAGGATTAGTAGGCGTGTTTTTATCTATTCCACTGGCTGGTATCGCAATCGAATTGTGTGGAGTTAGAGAACTGCAAGGAGATCGTCATTAGTATTGCCAACGATCTCCTTGCTCTAGTTTATTAGATCGCTCGACGAGTCAAATTATTTGACTGTGGAGTAGTTTTTAGTCGATCGATCCTAAACGATGACAACCCGCAACGGACGAATGCTTCAAAATCGAATCGCCCAAATATTCTTACGCCCCAAACGACTAGCAGCGATCGAAGCTTGTCTGATTGGGTTAGTCTCTGGATTGGCAGCGCGAGCGCTCGGCGAGAGTGTAAGCTGGTTGGGGGCTGGCGATAGCACGCCACCCGCATAGTTCCAGCCTATTTATCACTACCGACGATCGGAACATCGCCGCCAACTGATTGCGGCTGGTGCTGGTGCTGGAGTTGCCGCCGCCTTTAATGTGCCGATCGCGGGTGTCTTATTTGTCGTCGAAGAATTGCTCCAAGATCTATCGGGAATTACTCTGGGTACGGCAATATTAGCCTCTTTTGTCACCTCCGCCGTCGCTCGGATCGGTGGTTCTCGAAGCTGGAATCTCAATTTTGAAGCACATCTAGTTAATCACATCCATAATAGCTTTTCGGCACCAGAGATTCCTTGGTACTTACTATTGGGGATTTTGGCAGGCAGTTTGGGAGTCTTATTTAATCGCGGCGTGTTGCTGAGTCTGGCGTGGTATCCACGGTTTTTGCCTGTGGCTTTGCCCTAGCGGGGCTGGCTTAGGGACTAAGTTTCAGGCTTAACGTACTATTTTTTCCGTTGTCTGCGTTCGCCCCATGTAGGGGTTTGTTGAACTAAGCGACTCCCTCGCGGGAGCCGCTCGTCTTCAAAACGCAGCATGAGACTTTTACCTCACTGCGCTCCTCAATGATTCAACCTTTATCATCGGTACGTCTTATTGTTCAGACTTCCATCTGAAACTGTTTTCGTGTCATGACAATGACGATGTAATAGTTGAAGGTTGTTATACCAATTATTTCCACCCCATGATTTAGGGATAATATGGTCAACTTCCCAAACATCACCATCTCTAAAAGTTAATCCGCAATGATTACATTTGTTTTTCTGGATTTTCAAGAGCTTTGAAACTCTAGTTGATAATTCAGGATGTTTTCCCAAACGACCAGCCCAATAACCGAGTTCTCCATCATAAGGTGACTTCTCACCCTTGACCTTAATATGTCTAACGATCGGAGTTTCAGAATGGGTTCTAAGAGTCCAGTTCTTGTCTCCAAATACCCAATTTCTATCACCGACAGACTTGAAGTATTTGTGATTAACCCAGGTAGCCGATTTATTGGGGTGACGACGTAGACACCATCTTTCAATACGTTGCCAAATTAGATAGTCTAATTTAGAGTAGGTTTGTTTACTAACTCCAGAAGAATAGTAATTTGACCAGCCACGTATAATCGGATTAAGTTGTGAAATTAGCACCATTTGAGGTGATGCGTTGTGGCGACTAATGATATCAGCCATTTTCGCATAGTGTTTTTTGACTTTTTCCTGAGATGGTTTGATTAGTGTTTTATAACCTAGTGGTTCTCCATTGGTAGATTTACCACTATTATATTTTCCGACTGGATGCTGGCGAATATTAAACCCTAAAAAGTTAAATCCGTCAGCAGTGTTAGAAATACGAGTTTTTGATTCACTAAGTTCTAGCCCTACTTCATTCAACCAATCCATTAATATGGATTTGGCTTTATCGATTACTTCTCGATCTGGATGGAGGCAAACAAAATCGTCGGCATACCTAATAAATGTCAGGCTAGTCCGATTCTTGGATTTATCCCCCTTTAAGGAATTCGCTAATTGCGTCATCCTATTTTCCATTCCATGAAGTGCTATATTGGCTAGGAGCGGCGATATAACTCCACCTTGTGGTGTGCCAATGTCCGATTTTTCTCGTTTGCCTTCAAATATCCATCCAGCTTTTAACCAGGATTTGATAGCCCGTTGAAGAGTCGGTGAAGTGTTGATTTTACTTAGCAGATAATCATGATTGATTCGGTCAAAGCATTTGCTAATATCAGCATCTAGTACAAACTTCTGTTTGCATTTAATACTATTAAATATTGCTTCGACAGCATCATGAGATGAGCGTCCTGGGCGAAATCCGAACGAGTTAGGCTCGAATTTTGCCTCCCATTCTGGCTCCAATACCAGTTTTACTAATGCTTGACAGGCTCTATCTTTCATTGCTGGGATAGATAAAGGACGTTTTTCACCATTGGGCTTAGGAATTAGAATTCTTCGAGCTGGTAATGGTTTAGATTTCAGATTGAGATTTTGGGCTAAGATTAGCCGTTGCTTTGGGGCGATGGATTTAACCCCATCTACTCCAGCAGTTTTCTTACCTGAATTATCCTGAGTAATTTGTCTGGTAGCTAGTAAACGGGCATAATATGAACGTGTTAACGTCCTCTGTAACTTGCGAACTGATTTAATCTTGCCATCACGAGACGCTCGGAAAATCCGCTGTTGGAGCTTAAACACATATCTCTCGACTTTACGCCAATTGATTTGTGACCATTCCACATTATTCAGTTTTTCAACCGGATATGTTTTAGACATTTAACTCTACTTGGTAGCTTTTCCTTTTGAATCATCGTCCAGAAGTGGGCATATCTAAAACATTACGTTTTATCGTTGGCTTTTTCTGGAATCCTGTCTCAGTTAGCATCCGGTTAGCACCTACTCAAATGAGAGCTAATCTGAGATTACTTCGTTCCTGATGTTGATTGGTTGTACTTTTAGATGTCCCTAATAAACCGAGTCAAAATTGGGAGTGTTGTTGAATATTACAAAACTATTCAACCTCTGACTATTGCTTTTTGGCTCCAGCGATTCAGCCTGATTGCGCTGGGTGGGTTTAACGGTCTTTTGGAAGGGATTCCTGTTCGTCATCATGGGTACTTGCTTGCTCTCCACCATCTTAGGCTGACAGTTTATGAGCTTTTATCCCCGCTTTACGGATTGATGGCTAGTCGCTACCGTAGGGGATATGCTTTCACTAGAACACTCTCTAGGAGAGGGCTTTCACCTCTATCAACATCAAGTTGTCATGGCTAATGGAACCAAGCTAACTATCCTTCAAACCTTTATTCAAGGCTGATTTCAGCTAAACGAATCGCACTTTGGATTAACCCTCGAAAAGGGGGATTCTAGAATTTGTAGTTGAATGAGAATTTCCCTTTTCAACCAGCATTCGATCGATGAAAGCTTTGCTAGGAAAAGGATATCACTACTTCTAGGACGATCTGAGAATGGTATTTTGAGACATGTAAGGAGACATAATTCAGACGTGTCTCAAATTGTTTACTTTTTGGGACGGAGTTTATCCAAGAATCTTAGCTAGCAAGGATTTTAGGGTACTAATGTCAAACTTCGTTTTTCATAATCCCCCTTTTCAGGGATTAATCCAAAAAACCCCAACTTGAGTCATCTCGATCGTACCCGAATCAGTTTTGTAGGGTGGGCACTGCCCACGGCTCAAACATCAGCGGAGCAGGGGTGGAATATACTTTTGCTGTTTTGGCGTGCTGGGCTATCGCTTAGTACGCTCTACAGCCGTACTAAGCTATGATAGCCATAGTCCACCTAATTTCTGCACCACAGTATATGGAAGTAGACACAGACATAGTTAAAACAAATCGGCTGGGAAAAAATGCTCGGTTAGAGGCTCGTGTGACGATCGAGCAAAAACAACTGCTAGAAAGAGCCGCCAATCTGCGCGGACAGAATTTGACAGAATTTATGATTTCAGTTTTGGCTGAGGCGGCTACACAAACAATCCTTAATAGCGAACTAATTGCTTTAACAGATCGAGATCGTCAAGCATTCGCAGCAGCATTATTAAATCCACCCACGCCCAACGAACGGGCGATCTCTGATGCTAAATGGTACGCACAGGTAAATAGTAAATAATCGATCGCTAGTGTCGAATCCTGAATCCACCGACTTTGGTATCGAACTACTCGCACCACATCACGACCGAGTAACTTTTAGCTGTGGTAACGAGCAATTAGACCGATATTTGCATTTGGTAGCTACCCAAGACAAAAAGAAAAATATCGCGATTCCCTACGTCATCTTCGATCGCGATCGCCAAACCATAATTGGCTACTATACTCTCTCAATGAGTGGCATCAATTTAGAACAACTACCCGCACAGATTACCAAAAAATTACCCAAATATCCTATTGTGGGAGTCACTTTAATCGGGCGATTAGCAGTCTCTAGTGACTACAAAGGATCTGACTGGGGGAAACTGTTAATTATGGATGCCTTGCACCGTAGTCTCACTGCTAGTAAAGCTACCGCCTCTTTTGCAGTGGTGGTAGATACGATTGATGATGCAGCAGTAAGGTTTTATCAGAGGTTTGATTTTCAACCTTTTCCAGACAGCTCGACTAAATTATTTCGGACGATGACAAACATAGATCGGGCTTTTAGTTCGCTCTAATCTCAGTTGAGAAAATCTCCCAGTGTAGCTACACATCAAATGAACACTTAATGACGTGTGACGAAACACGCTGGGCTATCTCCGCACGATCGGAAAATCATGTTCTAGGAGCTGGGGTGGGGCAATCTTCCCGCCGGATGAGGATATAGCGATTACCTCCGGTACAGCAAAGCTGAACGAAGGAGCGAGGAAAATCAAGCCCAGCAATAACAGAAATATTGGCGGACTCATTTTCAGATTTCTGATTCGGAGCTTGCACATTGTCTCACGACGATCGATCTTTTGGTCAAAATGCCCTGAGGCGCAATCTGCTGCAGAAGGATGCAGAAATTATCGGAGAAGAGGCAACTGATGAGAAAACTATGTCTAGGTAGCCTACTTTTAACTTGGATGATTAGCTCAACTTACGCGCTCGCATCCAGGTCGTCGTCGAACAAAAATGCTTGGAGCAACTCCCGCGCCTCCTTCCATAGCAGCATCTTACCCTCCGCCAGCATGACTATTGCATAATGCTCTCGATCGCCTTCGCTATATTGAACGTGTCCGCGCCACTTGACTTTGGAATACCATTCGGAAAACCGTTGAGCTTCGGGCTTGTGTATCTCAATGATTTACTTTGGCTCCTGGTCTACCACCGCTGCGGATTGCTTGCGGGTACGGACTACTTCTACAAATGCTGCTGCTGCTTCGTGGCTGAAAAGTCACGAAGCAGCAGCTTGAACGCATCGCCGATCTGAAAGAAAGGTTTGCTATCGAGCAAGCTTACCAAGAAAAGTGGGAAGCCGATCGTCAAGGACGGGCGTTTCGATGTCGCTGCTTGCCGTTATCGCACAGGTCAGCCTGCGTTACCGTGCGCAGTTAACCCAATAGCTTATGGCCAAGGGTGTAATAACTATGAAGCTTAATTAATAAAAGGAGGGAGCGATTAGGCTCCTTCCTTTTTATGTGTGTAACTACCACATGTTCAATTACCTGGAATAAACAATATGTTAACGTACAAACGTGAAGGTACTTTCAACGAAGGGGTTATGAATACAATTTTTCAATTAGCCGGTTTCTCAAATCAAAGTAAGGATTTCGATCCTGAAAACTTAATTCAACTTGCCGATCGCGTTCGGCCCGGTCGAACCATAAACGTAGGAAGCAAGACTAAGAACTTTAAGGGTTGGGACAAATACAGCCCAGACTTTATTGTAGACCGAGTTTACGGGCTGGACTACATTGTTAAAGTTCGACCGAGCGGAGATCTAATTGGGTTTAATTTTCCAACTAACTTAAGTGAAAGTTTAAGTAGGGCTGGAAAGCTAGCGACTTTTAAACCAATGTGGCAAGGCTTAGGTCTTTCACGAGTTGTTGTGCTAAACACAATTTATCCCGCTGGGGAAGATCAAGGTCTTGTATTTTACGATAGCCGTGAGGCAGTCGAGGATTTGTATAGTGTTATCTTCTCCGCTCTTGAAGGAGAAGAAGAAGTTAGCGTTCAAACTTTAACTATTAGATACGAAGCTTAAATGTTTTGATTAAAGGAAGGGGTTAAGGCCCCTTCCTTTAATCCTCGACTCTTTCCAAGCAATCTTAAAACCTAATATTGTTGGTTTTAAGAAGCTTACCGGTCGTAAGGTTGGTGCCGCTAAACCAAAAGAAGATTCTGGTTTAGGTTTCGATTTAGTTGGTTTTCAAGGGGCCAAACTCCTTGCACAAACTAGCGGACTATTCATTAGTCCAAAAACTACCAAGGTCTATCGCGCCACAATGGATCAGATTATCAATCAAAACGCCGCCATTCATCCAATGGATGCAATTGCCGATGACGATTCAATCTAAGATCCAAATACTCACCTGGAGGGGGCGTAAGCTCCTTGCTTTTTTGATGTAGCAACCGCTACGCGTACACGTACAAGAATAGGAGAAGCTTGAATGTTCATGCACGAGGAGATGACCTTGTTCTTAAACCCAGAGTACTTTGAGGAAGAAAGTACCCAACTGGGAGGGTTAATGAGCTTTGAGCCTACTACGCCGCTGGCTATCTTTACTCAAGCCCCTTTAGAAGAGATTGCGACTCCAGTTGCCCCTCAATCTATTTGGGCGGCGGCAGAACGAGAAGCTTTGCAAGGAGATAGCGTTATCTCTAAGCTAGGCAAGTTTGGCATTCCTCACGAGAGCCATCTTCTCGCAGATTCAATCCGCCAAGTAGTGGTGGGTATGCGACACTTGCACTCTATCGGGGGTGTGGTGCTTCCTTCACATATTCAAGATCTTCTCAAAACTCCGGCGATTGTGCCTGAGTGCGTATGGAGTTTGGTAGGAGGCGGCAAAGATCTTGCTGTCTTGCTTGGAGGACACTCCCTTAACGGGGAAAATCTTCAACGCGTTGACGCAAAAGTCAATCAGTCTTATAAGGCTGGGCTTGTGCCCACTGGCAGCACCAAAAATCTCTTTACGTACGAAGAGATCTTAGCGTCTTTACTTAAGCCCAGCTTAAACAAAGACGCTAAGTTTACTGGGCGCGCGCCTAGTAATGAAGGCTTCAACAAACGCGAAGCCAAAACCTACGCTAAGTTAGCTAATCGCTGCTTGCGTTTTGCGCATTGCGAAGGCTTGTCTGTCGTAGTACCTACAGAGGTATTTAAAGCGATCGAGCTGTTCCGCACCCGTGGAAAGGCAGAGATCCTCTGTCACTTTGTTGAGATCGCTACTAACTGGTTAATGCCAGCTAGCGGTTTAACGTACGACCTAGTGCGCTCAGCGTTTCAGCATCTCGAAGCTGCGGTTGCTGCTAATTATCGCAGTGATGTCGGCGGTAGTCGCCCCCTAACTTACGTTGAAACCGAACACGGTTTTGACCTAGTACTTGGCGGCGGTGCTAAGTTTGTAGTCACTGCCCCTGTGGGTGACTTTAAAGCTGAAGTTTATGTCAAAGCTTCGGGATCGAAGGCGCTATACTCGCTACGACCTTTCGTAGCAACTGTGCCTGGAATTGAAGGCGTTGTGCCTGAGAGTTACATCGTTAAGCTAGAAAGCTTAGACGCTCTCTGGTACGCCTTTGAAGCTTACGGCTTCGGATGGCTCAACCGTGAACATAAGGGTAGCTTTGGCTTGGCAGACATGCTTGGCACATACTTCACACGGTTTGTGACAACACAGATGCCTGTGCAGTACTTTGAGTACGAACGAGACCTAAATCAACGGTCAAACCGGGAAGTCCTTACTTCTAATAAGTACGACACTTGTGCAGTGGCTATGCCTATGCCCTTGCTTGTAGTTCGCAAAACTCTGGCTCGGCACGGTCATCTTACTGCTGCTGGCTCGTATTTCGCGGCTAACTACGCAAGCGTTACAAGCTACTATAACGACTTAAGTGCGCGCGGATCGCTTAAGTCTCACCGAGTTAATATGCTTGGTATGATCAAAGCTTGTGCTTTGACTTATAGTTTGACAGCAATGCCAATTGGAGCTGTAAAGAACTTCCTAGCTGACAAGCTAGTCTTAGTTCGTTACAACACAGACCGTCTACATGGTAAACGTCGCATTGTAGGGTTACTTCAATCTCTGTGGGTCAGCGGTGGGTTTAAAGATACCTTAGGGTCCTTTGATCCCAACGATGACTGTCAAATCGTTGAGGCCCTTTGGCGCAAGGATAGTCTAGCTAAAGCAGCCCTTGCTGCGGGCATTAGCCGCCAAGCTGCTCAATTAGAAAAGGCTGATGCTTTCTGGGCGCTAGCGATCGACAGCATTTGCGTTGTTGTTAGCTCAAAACAGTCTAAGGCTGTCGAGCGTGTTACGACAACGTACAGCTCAGCTTGTCGGACTAATCGGGACCAAGTAATTGGGTATCGGACTGCGCCAACCCAAATCAACACAGCCGCGTTAGTACCGACGATTGTTGCGCCCAGCATGTTAAGCATGCCTGGGATGACTTTAGCCCAAATCGGGTTTCTCAAAGCGTTCTTTACTAAGAACGAACAGGTGCTAAAGTTTATTCTAAACGCTGATATTGTCAGCGCTTGGATTGAAGTTGCTGCTGGTTTAGGCGCAACAGAGATCGAAGTGATGGATGCTGACGGCAGCTCTCGTTTAGTAGGCTGGACGTTCCCTCCTAAAACAACAGTCAATCCCGACACTGTGATTGGCCGTTTAATGGTAAGTACTCATGCCGGAACAGCCATAGACATAGGCTATATCTACGCCAACACCCAGGGCTACATTAAAGAATTTACCTTTGAACACAAGGTAGATATCGGATCGGAGCGTCAACTTTACGCGTTTGCTAAAGTTGAGAATCAGGTTGTTGATACGCTAAAGCTGCGGTCTCCCTGTGGGATTAAGGCTAACGTCTTAGCTGTCAAAATGTGGCAGTATTTAGGGTACAAACCTGATGGTAAGCAGTCACTTAATGGCAAAAAGACCGATAAGGTCGAAATATTCCTTTATGGAGACAGCTATAAAGGGTCTGACAACTTCACAGCAATTGTGAAACTAGCTGGCATTAACTACGCCTACTACGCGGCGCAAGTCCCTGCAATGAAAGCGTTACTTATCTCTACTAATCACAAAGTTGATGAGTACTTAGGATTAGAGCCACAGCCAGACAACAGCGACTGGCTGTATATCCAGCAAGATACTATTCCTTTTGGCGTTTACGCTGAACTAGTAGCTGACTTTGAGCGGCGGTTCTCGACTAATTTCTGGCACTACGAGCGGACTCCTGTGTCCGGCTTGCCTCAAATTCGCATGTCGCAAACTCGCGATCGTGCTGTAGCTGCTGCGTATGCAGGTCTTCAGCCTAACAGCGCCGTTAAAGGCGACAAGTGGCGTTTCGTCAGCAGTGCCGAAGCTAAAATAATCGTAGGCGTAGACGGTGTGCATTTGCCCGCCGAGCTAATCTTCGATGTTGAAATTCGAGAACACGCAGACGACTATCATGCTCCAGTAGTTCCGATCGGGACTGCTTACATAGTTACAGATGCGCCTGGTCAAATTGGAGCGACACATTGTGTGTCTTGTGCTTGGTCAAGCCAAGACGACACTGGCCGCGTTGAGTATCATATGCTCGATCGTACTTACGGTTGGGGACCACATGCTGGGCTTGACTTAATGTTCCCTGTGGAAGTAGAGGAAGGCACTATTGTTGAGGCGTTATCGGTTTGTAAACCAATGCCCTTCATCGCTACTTCACAAGCATTGGATGGTAACTATGATGCTTGTGAAGTGCATATGGCTTCTGTGTTGCAAAACATGGAGTTTGACGGCTTACTACGCTCCTGCATTGGCGGAGTACGGTTGCTGTCAGCTACTCAGTCTAGTGCTGAAGTAGATTTGACTCAAGATCAAAATATAGCCGCTTTGTTTACACCAGAAGAGCTAGAGCTACTGTGTCAACCGGAGATCTATTTAAACGATCTCCGGTTTATGGATACGTTATCTAAGTGTGCAATGCAGCACACTTTCCGTCTTCCGTTAAGTGCTAAGGGTGCCCGACCATCAATTGTCGTACATTTAGGGACTTTACTTAAGTGGAACGGCGGAAGTTTACGCCACAAAGGCGACACGGCTGTTAAAACGCTGACTGCATGGATGAAATATTGGGTCGTCTTTGGTAAAGATCCTTACTCTGAAGATATGTTGATGCTAGCTGACAGCATTGAGCGGATGCTTAATGCGTATTACCAAGGTAAAACGCACATGAAAGCTACGTTACGAGGCGAGTCTTCGGTTTACATCAAGGCTGCTGCTAGCAGTTTAATCGCTGATGACGAGTTGTGGATCACAGCTAAGACAGCAGCACACTTCAAAAGCGTTTATAAGCTTAACGATATTGCTGAGCTGACTCACGTTGGGTTCCGTCGTATGCCGATGCTCCAATCTTGGATTGGTAAGATCCGCGCATTATCAAATGCGGATGTCTCTTTCTACCGGAAGAAGTACGGCGTGTTGTTCTGCGCTAATTTAGCGTACATGGGTGCTATCTCCATGTATGTTAACTTTGGAGACCTTGACGGAGATGCCATTGAGGTTGGAAACTACTCAGCCGAAGTAGCTGCAGGCTTACCTGTTACTAACTTTGATTCAGTTGCGGCAATGTTAGCTGCGACTTTAGGGTACGATTTCCGCAATTGGGAGTTTTGGTTAAATACTGAAACCCCAGATCAATACGTTACCGACCACTTCCAAATCCCAGGCTGGGCAAAGGCATCTAAGAAAGCCGGTATCAGTTGGGAAAAGAACGTCATGACTATAGAAGAGTTTGCTGACTTCCAATTAGCAGCTTGTTCAGTTCAAGTGATTACGGTAGGTTTGACTTATCGTGTTGCAATGCTAAGTCTGTTACTTGCAGAGATCGTGCCGCAAGTGAACGATCGCTTACTTGACTTAAATGGGGGCTCTGCTCCCGCTTGGTTAAACTCTATGGACTGGTTACTAAAGCGGAAAGACTCCGCTTTAGTAATCCAACGCTTATTGCAGCTGTACGAGATCTCTCTCGGCGGTTACGATGAGTCAATGGCTAAGGTAACTATTGGTTATCTGTTACGTGCGCTTAACGCGCAGATTGATGTGGATGCGCTTACTCCTAGTAAGATCGCTCTTGGCTTAGCTACGCCTGAAATCTCTGACTTCAAGCATGTACAGCCTGAATGCGACGGCTACCGTGCATTTTCTCACTTGCCTACGCAACAAGTACAGGAGGCCATGCAGCAGCTCGGCTTCCAATTTGCGGATCTTGGTAAGTTCCGCGACTGCTTCTTGTTAATGGGTGTGTGTGCAGAGTATGCGCGTAATCCTTTGGAAGCCGATGAGATCTCAACTGAACTAAAGTTGATCTTTACGGTAATTCAAACTGTATTGGACATCTCACAAGCCAAGCTAACTTCAACCGAAGCGCTTGACTCTGATGAAAACGAAACGAACTTCCGTTCGTTGATGAATCATCAGAACCTAGTCTACTGGCTAACAGTCGAGCTAAGTGAAAGCGAAGACGAGGGTGAACAGCTTCGCTTAATCGGACTGCTTGATCTTAATAAAGCAATCTTAACTGAGACCTTAACAGGTCGGATGTTTGATGCGTACTTGCAAAATGAATTGCTAGTTAACGCAGAGGTTGAAGAAGGCCAAATCCAAAGTTTCACTGTTGAAAAGTTTAATTACTAATCAACTATGCTAGTTCAAACACGGTATATAAGTTAATTAAATCGTAGGAAAGGGCTTTAAAGCCCCTTCCTTTTTATCTGAGATTACCACTAGATTAGTTTAAGCTAGCTGCGCAGCTAGCGTAGAGGATGTTTGGAAATACGGAGATTGCTAAATTTATCGCCCAAAATTATACGTCTACAGTACGGATCGAATCAACATTTTAGCTTTCAAGGGTACTAATTAAATATAGAATAGCCAGATCGAAGTAACAAGCTATACTTTCCAAACATCCTCTTACACTTAATATAGGGAAGTAGATGAATCAACATTTTTATTAATAATTATTCCTTCACAGCTATAGAAATCGTCTTTGTTAATTTGGGCGATCGAGATATCTAGATTGCCTAAGAGCAAACCCAGCCATACCTCGACTTGCGGCATTTGTAAGGTATGGCAAAGATCTACGAAGAGAATATCTTGAAAGCCAGGAATCGACACATATTGACGGATACGATCGCTCCAATTGGAGGGGCTTTCTGAGCCAGCTAGGTCGAGTAGTTCCTCTAGCGTAATTTCTGATTCTTGCGGAGATGATTTATCTTCCCAGTCATTTTTATTACGCGATCGACCAAATTCGATCTGGGGGTCGATTAAAGCACTAAAATCTACCCAACTTGACTGGCGGACGAGGAAATCGAAAGCGTCAAAGGGTAAGATTGGGTCTGATTCCGACGTTGACTCTAATGGCTTCTGACTCAGTTGGTTAATCTTTGACCAGGGTAACAGGTGATTCGATCGCGCTAGCTGAATATTAGCAATTCTGACGATCGCCTCCCCAGCGGTTTCTAACTGGGATAGATGGGGGAGATTGAGAATCGATCGATCTAAGCTATCCCAGATGATAGATAGGTCGGCATTGGCTGGATTCTCATCGGCAGCGGCTAATTGTCCCCAGAGATTGAGTTGGAGTTGTTCCACTATCTATGATTTTTGGCGATCGCTCACCATCCATTTAAGGATGCCGAGAATACGTTCGACTGGGGTAACTTGATATTCATTCAAATCGAGTGTCAGATCCTGATTTTCAAGCTTGAGGAATTGCCATAACTTCCCACTGGTAACACAGCCATAAACAACCAAAATAGTCTTGTCTTCATTTTCGTTGAATATTTGAGCGGCAACCATTTCGGCGGTACATTGCCCTAAACCCACATCTAACTCACCCTTTTTTGCTTCGACTAACATCACAATCGGAGCTTGAATTATAGATGAAATTGTAGATCTGCTTAACAAAAAATCGCAAAAGCCATTCAAACCACGCTCTTTATCAACATTGAATTCTTCACCTGAAAATAGTTGGATTTGGTTATCAGCCAATCGCAACAACTCAACCAAAATTGGACTGACCAGCAATTCAGACTTGGCTTTTTCAGATTTTGCCTTCTGCGCTAAAGGCAAATATTGCTCAAAAATATTTAGGAACTCCGGCTTGGGTGACACTGGCGGTAAAGATTCACAAAAAGGTGACTCCACTAAATTTAAGTCAAATTGACCGATCGCCTCTTGTAATGAGAAATTATTATAAGCCATATTTCTAGTCACCTAAGAGAGTGAAAGATAAGTCATCGTTTTAAATAGCAACCTTCAGGGATTGGACAAGCCAGTGGTGAGAGTAACAGTCGAGCTTCAAAAGCCTTGACTTTATATTTAGTCCGAATTGCATCGCGTAGCTGGGTCGCGTACCCAATGCAATCTAGCGGCTTCCATCCCATGCAGTGTTGTGGGGCAATCTCGGCAATTTGGCTGTTTCCCTGCCAGATTTCAGCTCCGATCGCGTGAATTGGAGCATCCGATCTTTCCTCTGCCCATACTTTAAGAAAGGAGTAATGAGGCTGAGGAGCATCGATCTCGATTTTTCCGAGTGCCGCCGCGCGATCGAGTTTGCCTTTGATTTTTACTGTCGCGGCGGCGTTAATCTTCGACCTAACATCCTTACATTTACTGGGCTGGTAGCAGTTGTCCCCACCTGCTCCATATTGGGCGCGTACATCAATGATTTCGAGTTGGGCGCATCTGTGGCATTCTTTCGATCGGCGAGAGGGTATCCTAACCATTTTCTTGGTTTATGTGATGTTTGTATTGTTAAATCTGTTTACTAGTGACTTGCTGACAATCCCTAGATCGGTGACCTAAAGCGCGATTCTAGATCTCTTTCAATGTGGTGCTGACGCTATTATAGCCTTTTAGAGCTACTTAAAACGGCTACCTTTTGGCGACTAACGATAATGTCGATTATCGTTAGTTAAATCGTGGTATGATTCTACTAGTTAGCTACTTGAGGTCTAAATAATGGTTGCTACACGAGAGCATTTACCAAGACTCACCCCTGAAGAGTACTTTGCTTGGGAGGAACAGCAGGAGGTCAAGTATGAGTACTTTGATGGCGAAGTCTTCGCTATAAGTGGTGGGACTCAACATCATTCGCGGGTCGGTGGTCGGATCTTCTCTCTAATCGATCTTCACCTGGATCATAGCGAATGCGTTGTCCTCACTTCCGACGCACGAGTAAAGATCCAATCATCCGAAAAATATGTCTATCCTGATGTCAGCGTGACTTGTGACGAACGCGACCGGGAGACACCCCAATTTATCACTCATCCCTGTCTGATTGTCGAAGTCTTATCACCCAGTACTGAAGCTTATGACAGAGGGGATAAATTCGAGCTGTATCGGCGATCGACTAGCTTACGGGAATATGCCCTAGTTAGTGCCGACAAGATCGCTATCGATCTACATCGCAAGAACGATCTTAATCGGTGGCAGTCGATCTACTTCCGAGTGGGGGATACCGTCGAGCTAGAGAGTATCAACCTGACTTTTTTAATCGAACGAGTCTATCGTGGGATTGAGTTTCGAGATGCCTAATCTACCTTCGATCGTCATTACTCCAGTCGCACCGATTACCATCGTAGATCCTCATCGCCAAGCCACTAACCACTCTCTAGCTCGATCGCGAGATATTTGGTCAGATTTTTTGAGCCTCAAGATTTCCGCAAATACTCAACGCGCCTATGCTTCATCGATCGCCGATTTTTATCAGCGAGTTTATGATGAGCCAGTTTCCCCAGCGTCGATCGCTAAATTCTTGACGCTCCGCTCCCCTGAGGCTCTATTCCAAGTCCTCAACTATCGGCGGATGCTAATTGAGGCGAAATTATCCCCCAGTACGATTAATGTCCGTCTCTCAGCTCTTAAATCATTGGTAGACTACGCCCGAAAAATGGGTGAATGCACCTTTTCCCTGAATGATGTGCCTGGACTGAAAACTGAGACCTATCGCGATACTACTGGGATCGATGCTGACGCTTTTAAAAGGGTCATTAGCGCGATCGATGCGAATACAATCGGTGGTGCTAGAGATTATGCCATTTTGCGACTACTCTGGGACAATGCACTACGACGGGGCGAGGTATGCAGCATAGACGTGGGAGACTTCCATGCTTCAGAGCAGAAATTAATGATTCTCGGTAAGGGTAAAATTGCCAAAAGCGCGATCGATCTCAGCAGCGGGGCGACAGCGGCGATTTCACATTGGCTGGAATTACGCGGT
>Ga0209390_10005142_pt1 | contig 18843 bp, 14 predicted proteins | sample BON01_FD_187212 | JGI IMG/M metagenome (GOLD analysis project Ga0209390, IMG submission 187212) | Freshwater microbial communities from Lake Bonney liftoff mats and glacier meltwater in Antarctica - BON-01 (SPAdes) (version 2) | ecosystem: Environmental > Aquatic > Freshwater > Ice > Glacier...
CACGTCTTCAAATCGCGGTGAAGAAAGCGGGCAAGGAAGCGGGATTGAACAAGGTGGTGACGCCCCATGTGTTGCGGCATTCGTTCGCGACGCATCTGCTGGAGAGCGGGACGGACATCCGGACGGTGCAGGATCTCCTGGGTCATTCCAGCGTCACGACCACGCAGATCTACCTGCACGTGATGAAGAAACCCGGTGTCGGCGTGAAGAGTCCGTTGGATGGGTGAACGGCCGGGACACTGAACACTCTGAGGGGAACGGAGCAGAGGGAGCCTCGCTCCACCGATGTCAGCACCGGGTTTGGAAGCAGTGGTGTTCCTGCGATCCACAATAATCGCGCGACGTTGATACGCCGGCAAGATACTCGGCAACACTTTGGCGGAGCGCGGCGGTGTTGAAAACCAGCCGCAGCAGGCTCTGAAATCCGATGGAGTGGAGGATGCATCCAGTCTGGCCCGGCAACGGATGCCGCCACGTTCGGACACCTCCCGGGCTTTCACCCCTGCACTTCGAGGCTCTACCGGTTCAGATGGAGCCGGGTTGGTAAGTTTGTCGCTTGCTGCGGGTGGTCTCCGACAGACCCGCGCTCCGATGCCGGATCTGTCGGTCCCGGAGTTTTGAGACACTCTCTGCCGGATGTTCCTCATACTTTGTCGAAATCCGCCCGCCAATTTTTTCTGAAACAATCTCCGGGCTTGCGTTGTCCTTAGCCTGTGGCATCACCAAGTGATCCGTTGCGCCCCGACACCATGTCCGACAACCACCAGGAACCCGATTCGACCGACCAGTCCGAGCAGCTCACCGGTGCGCTGACCCGTCTCTCGCTCCAGCGGCAGATCACCGTGCTGGTATTGTTTGTCACCATTCTGGTCGTCGGATTCATCGCGTCGATCGGCATTCCGCTGGAACTGCTGCCACGCGGTTTCACTTCGCAATCGCTGTTTGTCTACGTTCCGTGGCCCAACGCACCCGCGCAGGAGGTGATGGACAAGATCACGCTTCCGCTCGAGGAGGAGCTCAGCACCGTCAGCGGCCTCGACCGGATCAACAGCCGGTCGTCCATGAGCGGGGCCAATGTGTTCATCAATTTCAAGCAGGGAACCGACATGCAGGTCGCGTATCGGGAGGTGCGGGACCGGGTCGAGCGCGCGCGTACGCAGTTCCCCGAGGACATCGAGCGGACGTTCATTTACAAGGAAGATTCCTCGGGCATCCCGGTGGCCGCGATCGGGCTCTCGATTGATCCGTCGCTTTCTGATTATTACACGCTGATTCAGAAGGAGGTGATCGAACGACTCCAACGCGTTGACGGCGTGGCCAATGTCCGGGCCAATGGTCTGGAGCAGAAATCGATCATCATCGAGGTGGACAAACGCCTGACCGACGCGCACGGGCTGAACATTTATCAGCTCGCACAGGAGCTCAGCGGCGACAACTTCACGATGGCCAGCGGCAACGTTCGCGACGGCGGCCGGAAAGTGCTGCTTCGCTCGGTGGCGACGTACGGTTCCATCGAGGAAATCCAGAACCGCTGGCTCAACCCAAAAACCCGCCTCAAGGATGTCGCCAACATCAAGTATGAGGAGGAGGAGAAACGCTACGCCGTGCGGGTGAACAGCCGTCCCGCCGTCGCCGCGATTATCTTCAAGGAGGGCGAGGCCAACACGGTCGACGTCTCGCGCAAGATCACGGAGGAGATCGAGAAGATGAAGGCGAATCCGCGGCTCTCGAACATCGATATTCAAGGTCTGTTCAACCAGGGGGACGTGGTGGAGGAATCCATCGACACGCTCGTGAAAAGCGGCGTGGTCGGCGGCGCGCTCGCGGCGGTTGTGCTCTTTATTTTTCTGCGGCGAATCCGGCTAACGGCGATCATCACGTTGAGTATTCCGCTGTCGATTGTCATCGCGTTGATCGCGATGTATTTCGCCGGAGAATCCCTGAACATACTGACCATGCTCGGCCTGATGATTTGCGTCGGCATGGTGGTTGATAACTCGGTGGTGGTCGCGGAGAACATCCACCGGTTTCACAAGGACGGCATGAACCGCCGTGACGCCTGCATTCAAGGAGCAGGTGAAATTGCGCTCGCCATCACACTGTCAACGCTCACGACGGTGATTGTTTTCCTCCCCGCCGCGCTCGTTGAAGGCCAGGGCCAGTTCTTCATGATCCGGCTCGCGCTACCGATCTGCGTCGCGTTGCTGGCCTCACTGTTCGCCGCGCTGGTGTTCGTCCCGCTCGCGGTCTATCTCACCCTGCCGTCCACGGGAAACCAGCACGCGCCGAACGCCTGGCAACGGTTTCACCAGCGCGTGAACGACGTGCTTCGTCGTGGCTACGATCTGACGTTCGAGAAGCTGAACCGCGGGTATTCGATCTTGCTGGGCGTGGCGCTCCGGCGGCGGCTGGACATGGTGATGATGCTGGTGGTTGTGTTTTCGGCGACCTGGTTCGTGGCGTTCAAAAACATCAAATTCGTTCAAAGCCAGGAGGAGGACCAGACCGGGTTCAACATCGATGTCGACCCGTCGAACGAATATTCGTTTGAAGATTTGAAGGAGTATTTCGCCGCGTGCGAGAAGGTGCTGGAGACCAACAAGGAGGCCTACGGAATCAAGGGCTATTTCGTCTTCTACCGCAGCCGGGGCGGCCGCCTCGAAGGGTGGTTTGACGAAAATCGAACGAGCAATGAACCGGCGCGGAAAGTGGCCGAACGCATCCTCGACGACCTGCCGAAAAAGCCGGGCATCAAATTGCGTTACGGTCGCGAAAACGACCGCGAAGAGGCGAAGGGCAAGGAGATTTACGTGATGCGCCTGGAGGGCGATGACGCCGCCGTGCTGGAACAGATCGCCAACGATCTGGAGCCGGTGATCGCCACCATGCCGGGCGTGCTCGGCGTCCGTGCGAAAGAGGAGGACGCACCCAACGAACTGGCGCTCGTGGTGGACCGTGAACGCGCGACGGCAGCCGGGGTTAATCCCGAGACGCTCGCGGGACTTGTGGGTTACGCCGTCCGCGGCACCTCCCTGCCCCGCTACAGCGACAACGGCCGGGAGATTCCCGTGCGCATCCGGTTCAAGGAGGAAAACCGTCGAAGCGTCGCCGACCTCAACAACTTCTGGGTGCCCACCTCCGAGGGCACGGCTCTGCCGGTCTCCGCAGTCACCTCCACCCGGATGCTGAATAATCCCAGCGGCATCTGGCGCAATAACAAACGCATTTCACGGTCGATTACCGTCGAGTTGCGGGCGGACGACGCCGACCAAACGAAGGAACGGCTGGCCGCGTTTCAGCAGCAGCTCGACCTTCCCGAAGGCGTCAACTTCGGCATCTGGGAATTCCAGAGCATGAACGAAGATTTGATGACCCTCGCCTTCGCCGGTTCCGTTTCCATCCTCTTCATCTATCTGCTGATGGGATTTCTTTTCGAAAGCTTCGTGCTGCCGCTCTCCATCATTCTCACCATCCCGCTCGCGGCCATCGGGGTCGGCTGGATCCATTGGTTCACCGGCAAGGACATGGATTTTCTCGGCGTCATCGGCGGCGTCCTGCTGGTCGGCGTCGTCGTCAACAACGGCATCGTGCTGATCGACTACGTGAACCGGCTGCGACACCACGGAATGGAAAGAACCAAGGCGCTGCTGACGGCGGCCGACCGCCGGTTCCGCCCGATTCTCATGACCGCGATGACCACGATTTTCGGAATGATCCCGCTCACGATGAGCAAGCCGAGCGATCTCGGCCTCAGCTACAAAAGCTTCGGACTCACGCTCATCGGCGGTATGTCGACCGCCACGTTTCTCACGCTGCTGGTGGTGCCCGTGTTCTACACGTTTTTCGACGACGCCCGCATCGCGCTCAGCCGGGCCTTGAAACAGGTCATGTCACGAAACAAGTCGGGCAGCCAGACCGGTCCGGAACTCGAAGCCGTCGCGGCGAAATGAGGGGAACGCCGGAGGAGCGTGGGCCCTCGTTTGAAGAAGATGGCAAAGTCATGCGCCACACCGCCTGTAGCATGGGCCGCGCCCGGGTGGAGACAGTGAATCAGTATTCAGCAGGCCGGCATGGCACCGACAGTTCACTGGTTCACTGACCTACTGATTACCCGGACTCCCAATTCGCGCACCTTCGCAAGCTTCTGTTCAAACCTGACCTCCTTGGACGGCGGTGGCAGGCGAAGCGCGACACCGCTGTCGCACGCGTGAAGACAAATCGGAAAATCCATGCGCTTCACCGTTCGAATAACTTTCCGGTTCATCAACCCCATTGATCACTTCACAACCGCTGCGGCTGGAATGGCTGCGGTCCAACGTTTACCGATTTCGATGGCGATGCCGTGCGCTTCTCCACAAACTCACCGGCAACGACATGGCAACCAAGAAGCAGCAGAACAGGAAGAGCACCCGGTCCGGTGAACGCGCCGGCAACACCCGGCCGCCGATGGAGCGCATGCTGCTCATTCATCAGGCGATCCAGGGTCACACCCTCCCCAACGCCACCACGCTCGGCCGGATGACCGGTGTCAGCCCCAAGACGATCCGGCGCGACCTCGATTTCATGCGCGATCGAATGGACCTGCCCATCGGCTACGACGCGATCGCCCACGGCTATTTCTATACGGAGGACGTCGGGAGTTTTCCGACGATGCAGATCACCGAGGGCGAGTTGTTCGCGCTGCTCGTCGCGGAAAAAGCGCTGCAGCAATATCGCGGGACCACGTTCGAGAAACCGCTGGTGAGCGCGTTCAAGAAAATGGCCGACTCGCTCCCCGACACCGTGTCCGTGAATCTCCAGGAATGGGACCAGTCCATTTCATTCCGGACCAGCGCCGTCCCGTTGCTCGATCTTGAAACGTTCGACGTACTGGCCAAGGCGACGTCCCGGAAGCAACAGCTTGAGATCCATTACCGCAAGCCGGGGTCCGGCGCGAGCGAGCCCCGCGTGGTGGATCCCTACCAGCTCGCGAACGTCAACGGCGAATGGTTCCTCTTCGCCTACGATCATCTGCGGAAAGATCTGCGGACGTTCGTGCCCACCCGCATTCAACGGCTCCGGCCCACCGGCAAATCATTCGAACGCCCGAAACGGTTCTCCATCGACACGCGATTGCGCGACAGCTTTGGGGTGATTTCTGGCGGGCGACCGCAGGAGATCGTGATCCGGTTCTCACCGTTTGCCGCCGAGTTCATCCGGGAAAAGAAGTGGCACCCGTCGCAGAAGTTGAAGGAGCTGGGCGGCGGCGAAATCGAACTGCAGCTGAAGCTGTCCAGCCTGATCGAAGTGCAGCGCTGGGTGCTCGGCTGGGGCGGCAACGCGACGGTGATCCAGCCGCCGGAACTCGCGCAACGGATCAAGGAGGAAGCGCGGAAGATCTTGAACAATCACAAGTGATCGGCCGCTGGATGGAAGAGTAGCGGCGGGCTTCCAGCCCGGCGGAAATAATGTCACACATGGCCAGACGGGTGGAGATTTACAGCGTGTCCCGCGATCCGGCGTTTTGTTCGAGCGGCAGGGACGCCGCCCTCACCTCAGCCAAGGATGGCCGACGCTACACGTTTCCGACACGCGCCCCGGACCTCCGCCTTGCAGGACACAGCGGCTCTGCGCGAACGACTGACCATGATATTCTCCGGCATTCTCGAATCGGCGGGAGCGCTGCGGCTCGCGGAGCCGCGCTCCATCCCACTGGTCAGTTGGTCTCTGTTTGCACGTTTGAAGGTTCGTTCGGAGAACTCACCCCACTTTTCGGTCCGCCTTGCAAGGTGGGGCGAGCCTCTCCGAGCGAGCCTGAGAGGTCTGGTGAGCCGCTTTGAAGGACGTGGCCGCCGGAGTTTTGAAACGGTCCATGCCGGTTTGCCGCGACGTCCGGCAGGACGTCGCCCACCTTTTCCGACATTCCTTTTTGTGAGTTGTTCCAGGATCGGTTCCGGTCCTGGTGCCGCCACCAGACGGCAAGGATGCTGCCGATGATGGAGTGAAACGTCGCTGAGATTGCCGCCGGCAACGGTGCAAGAGCGAGGTCGGCAAAGTTGTTCCTGGCCAGCACGGCGCCGAGCCCCGAATTTTGCATTCCCACTTCGATGGAAAGGGTTTGCCTGCTTTTGACCGGCAGTTTGAACAGTCTGCCCACTAGGTAACCGAGCCCGAACCCGCCCACATGCAGCAGGGTCACGGCGGTGAACAACACCAAAGCGGCGGACTTCATGGCTTCGGCATTTGACCCGATGATGCTGGCACAGATCAACGCGATGAAGATGACCGAGACCAGCGGGGCCACCGGATGGATCGCCCGAACGAGCTTCGGCACAAACTGATTCAGCAGGACGCCGATCAGGACCGGTGCGATGACCACCTGCACGGTCGAAATCAGGAGCCCCCAGAAATTCACCTCCACATAGGCTCCCGCGAGCCATCGGGTCAGCAGGGGCGTCATGATCACCGCGCCCACGGTTGAACACATCGTCATCAACACGGACAAGGCCACGTCCGCCCGCGCGATGAACGTCACCACATTGGAGGCCGTGCCTCCCGGACAACAGGCGACCAGAATCAGGCCCACGGCGAGCGCCGTCTCCAGTTGCAGCAACCGGGCGATGGCCAGGCCGAGCAATGGCATGATGATGAACTGGGAGAAGAATCCGATGGCGATCACGCCCGGCCTTTTCCCCACGCGTCGAAAGTCGTCGAACCGCAATGTCAGCCCCATGCCCAGCATGATCACGGCGAGCCCCCAGGTGATCCAGTGCCGGTTGAACCAGGCGAACCAGTCCGGTTGCACCATCGCCAGTCCGCTGGCAAGCAACACCCAGAGCGGAAACAGATTGGCCAGAAGATTGAGAAGGCGGATCATGTTGAAAGAATCGGATTACTTCACCCAGCCGTGGTCACGCCCCATTCCACCAGCGACCAGGGAATGCGCTCCAGCGTCCGCCGCGCCGCCGCCATCGGACCGCCCAACCACACGGCGCCGCCGGGCTCACGCGCCATTAATTTCAAATCGGGAACCGGACCTCGTTCCGAATAAACAACCGGAGCCCAAATCGATGGTGGCCTCAACGAGCCGGGTATCGTTGTCATGCCCCGGGGTGATATATCGACTTGCAGTTGGAGAAACTCGGAAGACCGGCCGGGCGGAACTGGCAGCAAGAGCAGGAGGAGCAGCAATGTGTTTCTCATGGGGTGCCGCCGATCCAACTGGCAATATGGCCGGGCGGCAAGTCCGAATGCGGAGTGGACAAGTCTGCCACTGCCACCCGCGCGATTGTTGCAGCCAGGTTTCTTTGAAATCAGTTCCCACGCCACCTCGATTTCAATCTGACCCGGCGTTGGAAACTGATTGGTAAGAAGCAGGCGGGCGGGGTCGCCGGGATAACCGCTCAGCGGACAGGACGGACTGGTCGTGCCCATGTGGACTTGGAAGCCGTTGTTGTGAAATCGGACCTCCTGGATGAGACCAAGATCCACAATGTTCTCCCCGATCTCCGGATCCATCACGCCACGCGGGCAATTGAGAATCTCCGGTTCGTTCATGGGCGTATTTCTAACGCCGACGTGTTCCTCCTCATTGATTTCGATCAAGCCTTTCCTGAACTCCACGGAACAAGGAAAAGTTAGTCCACTTGATCCACGTCAAGGTGTGGCCGGTTGAACGCGGGTAATTGTTTCCGCCCTATGAATATTCGACCGGAGCGTGATCCATGCTAAGCAAATCACAGGCGCGCGCGTTCTTCCTCGTCGGGACGGCGGTATTCAGCCTCATCTTCATCGCCCTCACCATCGATTCGATGAAGCAGGTCCCAGCGAGGACTCACCAAGACAAAATCACTCCCGCGGTCGCCGCCGGCAAAGTGATCTGGGAGGAGAACAACTGCATGGGCTGCCACACACTTTTCGGCGAAGGCGTCTACTACGCGCCGGAGTTGACCAAGGTGGTCGATCGTCGGGGCAAGCCATGGTTGAAACTGTTTCTTGCCGATCCGGAAAAAATGTTCCCGGGTGAACGCAAAATGGTGAACTACCATTTCAATCCGCAGCAGATCGATGAAGTCATCGCGTTCCTCGAATGGTGCGGCAACGTTGATCTGAACGGCTTTCCCAAGACGCCGCCGTTACAAGCCTTGACCAAGGCGGTCGTGACCGGTGGTGGGGTGGCGGCGAACGAGCCGGAGATGTTCACGGGTATTTGCAAGGCGTGTCACTCCGTGGGCGGTGTTGGTGGCGTGGTCGGTCCCGCACTGGACGACGTCAAGAGCCGCCAGACACGCGACGAGATGATCGCGTGGATTCGGGATCCACAGACCATCAAACCCGGCACGGCGATGCCTCAACTGCCGCTCACTGATGAGCAGCTCGTGGAGCTCGTCGACTACCTGCTGAGCCTCAGTGGAGGTCCGGCACCCGCCGTCGCCCAACCCGTTTCACAGGAGAGTTTCGAATGAAATACCAATCCCAAAAAGTTGCCTACTGGTTCTTCGCCTCGGCGATGCTGCTGTTTGTCCTGCAGATCGTCTACGGGTTCATCATGGGTTTTGCCCATAGCGGTTACGATGTCCTGCACGAGTGGATTCCGTTCAACACTGCCCGCGCGGTTCACACCAATCTGCTCGTCTTCTGGCTCCTGCTCGGATTCATGGGCGCGGCCTACTTCATCATTCCCGAAGAGGCGGACCGCGAACTGGCGTCGGTGCCACTGGCTTACATACAGCTGATCAGCTTCCTCGTCGGCGGCGTCGTCGCGCTCGTCGGGTATCACTTCAACTGGTGGGAGGGCCGGAAGTTTTTGGAAATACCGCGGCCGCTGGATTATCTGGTCGTGATCAATGTGCTGGTGTTCCTCGGAAACATCGGCTGGACGGTCTGGTTTGCGAAACGTCACACCACCACGTCGATCGTTCTCTACATGGGCCTGCTCTTTGCCGGGTTGCTCTACATGCCGGGCATGATCAATTTTGACAACCAGACGGTCGACTCATTCTACCGCTGGTGGGTCGTTCATCTTTGGGTCGAAGGCGTTTGGGAGCTCATCATGGGCGGCATCCTTTGCTTCCTGTTGATCAAGCTCACCGGTGTCGATCGCGAGGTCGTGGAGAAATGGCTCTACATCATTGTCGGTCTGACATTCCTGTCCGGCATTCTCGGAACGGGTCATCACTACTACTATATCGGCACACCAAAATACTGGTTGTGGATCGGCGGTATCTTCTCCGCGCTGGAACCCCTGGCGTTCCTCGGCATGGCCATCTATGCGCTGGCGATGGCGAAAAAGGGCGGTCGCAAACATCCGAACCGCATCGCGCTCACGTGGACGCTCGGATGCGCAATCATGGCATTTGTCGGAGCCGGATTCCTCGGTATCGCTCATACCATTCCGCAGGTGAACATGTACACGCACGGCACCCTGGTCACCGCGATGCATGGGCATCTCGCGTTCTGGGGCGCCTACGCCATGATTGTTCTGGCGATGATTGCCTACGCGCTGCCGCAACTCACCGGACGCAAGCTCTGGGATTCCCCGTTGGCCAGTTTCGCGTTCTGGACCAGCAACATCGGCATGATCGGCATGACCGGCGCGTTTGCGGTGGCCGGTGTCAGCCAAGTCGTACTCGAACGCCGTGTCGGGCTCGACTTCCTCGTTGTTCAAAAGGAAATCGAGATGCACTTCATCGGCCTCATTCTCGCGGCGAGCCTGTTCACCGTCGGCGTGCTGATGTTCATCTGGATCTTCTTCAAGCACGGACTCCCGAACGATGAAGCACTCGGTGTGGAGATCGCGGGCGCCGTGCCGATTGGGAAATAGCATTAACCTTTAGCCACGGATGAAACACGGATTGAACACTGACAGAAGAACAACCACGAAGCCTTTGTTTCATCCGTGTTCAATCCGTGGCTAAAAGGGATCGCAAGCAATGTCCGTTTACTACCTGCCCATCGCCAAAGAGAAAGACGTGTTCAAGCACGCGTGGGAAACGAAGTTACCGCTGATGGTCAAGGGGCCGACCGGCTGCGGCAAGACGAGGTTCATCCAGCACATGGCGGAGGAACTCGACCGGCCGCTCATCACGGTCGCGTGTAATGAGGACACGTCCGCGACAGATCTGCTCGGGCGCCACCTGCTCATGGGCGGGGATACCAAATGGACGGATGGCCCCGTCACCCGCGCGGTTCGGGAAGGCGCATTGCTCTACCTCGACGAGATTGCCGAAGCCCGCGCCGACGCGCTCGTCGTGATTCATTCACTGACGGATCATCGTCGGGAGTTGTTCCTGGATCGCACCGGCGAACAACTGCATGCCGACGAACGGTTCATGCTCATCGTCAGTTACAACCCCGGATACCAACGCAGCCTGCGCGAATTGAAGCCGTCGACCCGCCAACGTTTCATCGGGCTCACGTTCGATTACCCGACCGACTCGCAGGAGGTCGAAATCGTGGCGACTGAGTCGGGCATTGAAAGCCCGATCGCCAAACGCATCGTCAACATCGGCCGCAAGATCCGTGGACTCGTGGAGCTGTCATTGATCGAATCGGTTTCCACTCGTTTGCTCGTCGCCGCTGGCAAATTGATTCGCGCCGGAGTGCCACCGCGACTCGCCTGTTTCACCGCCATCGCCGAACCTATCAGCGACGACAGTGAAGCACTGACGGCGATGCGTCAGGTAATTGAGTTGGGAATCTAAGAATCAAAACCATGGCAGCGCGAAGCTCCTGCTGAGCCCTGACCAGAACTCCGGAGGAGTGACACGGATTTGGGTGATCGCTTCGAGACACTAAACTGGACCCGGCAGCTTCGTCGCCCAACCGGGTGCGGAACGACATGATCGATTGGGAAGAAAACGTATTTATTGGATTGAAGGCGCTCTATCAGCGCGTGTTCACCCGACCAAAGGAGCGGCAACAGGCCGCTGTCCGCGCGACGTTGAAGGAACATCGTGGCAGCCTGTTGTATCTCGGCCGCATGCTGAGCGGCCGAGATCTGACACTCTTCGAAACCGACGACCCGACGTTCTGTACGTCCGATCGCATCTTCCTGCCCAAACAAATCTCAATCGGCCCGACCGTCGAATCCAACCACGCCCTCTACGAACTTCGCACGATCATCGGCGCGCTAGCGATTCGTAATCGATGGACCGACACCCGTAGCAGCCGACGTGAGGAGGCTCAAGATTTTCAACGCGAACCAGACAGAGCCTCCTCACGTCGGCGACTACAATCTGGTGACAAGGTAGGGCGCGTCGTTCCGCGCGCGCCGTTGACGAACCGGGACGATGAGGAACTCTCCCAAGATCGTGAGTTTGCCCAACCCAAGGAGACCTCGGAAGATCGCGCGGAGCGACGGTCCCCACCTTCGGAGCGCGGACAGCCTCGCCCCCAAATCCAAGACGAGCAACTTGACCAAACGCAACCGTCCGCGCTCAAGCAGTTGCTCGCCTCCTGTTACGATGAATTTCCCGGCCTTCCTGAAAAGATCGATTCCCTCGAACGCACACTCGGGTTGAACGGTGGATTCTGGGATTTGCTCGGTAAACTGCCGGAAGCCGGTTCAACGGGAGTGATGGCCGACAAGGATTCGTTCGATGTCACCACACCCGACGCGACGAACTCTCAAACCGTCACTGAGATCGAAGGACGCGGGCAGTCGGACGTCGAGGTGTTGCCGGAGTCGGCGTTGGAAGGGTCGGAGAACAACATGCCGGAGCATGTCTTCGAAAAAACCGAAACGATCGAGGAACACAGCGGCATGCTCCGGAAGTCCGACGACGAGGAGATGCTCGAAGAAAACGAGGAGGCCCTGCGTGAGGTGGACATGAAACACCTTGTTCGAACACCCGAAAGACCGCGCTCAATCTACCGTGCCGACGTCATGCTCGACGGCCTTTGTTTCGAAACGGACGACGACGCCCCCTCCGCCGGGATTCCGTATCCTGAATGGGATTACCGGAAGGCCAGCTACAAGCCGGACTGGTGTTTTCTTGGCGAATCGATTCAGCTGGAAACCGATCCTGCCTAGCCCTCGCGAGTCAAAACCAAACACCGCCGATTGATTCACCGTCTCAGGAACCAGTTTGCGACGATGACTTCCGAATGGCTGCGCTTGAAACGCCAACCGAGCGGCAACGAATTCGACATCGATGCCGTCGTGAATGCGCAGGTGGAGCTGCGCAACGGGCACACGCCGTCAGAGAATCTCTATCAGGATCGCAGGAGGGACTTGCACGACATCGCCGCAATGATCCTGCTCGACCAGAGTTACTCGACCGACGCGTGGTTGAATGACGTCCGCGTGCTCGACGTGATCAACGAGTCCATCTTTTGCGTGAGCGAAGTGTTGGAGGATTACATTGAAACGTTTGCAATCGCCGGCTTCGCATCGAACACACGGCGTGCCTGTCGGTTCAACATGCTGAAGGAGTTCGACGAACCGTGGTCAAAGGCAAAGGACCGTCTCGGCGCAGTGAAGCCCGAGGGATACACGCGGATCGGCCCGGCGTTGCGGCACGCTCACGAACGACTGCTCAACCAGAAGGCCCGCCGCAAGATTGTCATTCTCCTGACCGATGGCCGCCCGTGCGACTACGATCGGTACGAGGGCAAACACGGCATCCACGACGTGAAGAAAGCCATCGAAACAGGGCTGCAATATGGCATTCACACGCACGCGTTTGCGATCGAGAAACAGGCTGCGGAATACTTCCCCCAGATGTTCATCGGTCATCACTTCGACATCTTGCAGAATCCTGGCAAGCTCAGTGGTGCTCTGGTAAAACTGTTTGCAAGATTGATGTCCGGATAGCGCGGGTCTCCCCGTGCGAGCCAGGACTTGGTTTCGTAAATCCCTTGATTCCGCCTGAAGATTTCACGCTCAGGATTTTCAACTCCTCAGCCTTCACAATCACCGTGTCCCTGGCGGCAGGGACAGACAGAAAAGCCAGCCAGCCGTCCCCTTTCACAGCGAGGCCGGCAGGCTGGCGATGTTCAATCAGATAAAGGTCGGAGCTTACTCGAGGTCGAAGCGATCCAGGTTCATCACCTTGTTCCAGGCCGCGATGAAGTCCTTGACGAACTTCTTCTCAGAGTCGGAACTTCCGTAAACTTCAGCGAGGGCGCGGAGGACAGAATTAGAACCGAAGACGAGGTCGACACGCGACGCGGACCATTTGACCTGGCCTGCCTTCCGGTCACGCCCTTCGAACGCGTTCCCGCAGGGCGAGACCTGCTTCCACTCCGTGCCCATGTCGAGCAGGTTCACGAAGAAGTCGTTGGTCAACACCTCCGGTTGCTTCGTGAAGACACCCTCTTGTGCGCCTCCGAAGTTTGTATTCAAGACACGCAGGCCACCCATTAGAACGGTCATTTCGGGCGCTGTCAGGGTGAGCAACTGCGCCTTGTCGATCAGCAGCGCTTCGGCCGGTATCGTGTATCTGCCCTTGAGATAATTGCGAAAGCCGTCCGCGATGGGTTCGAGCGCGGCGACGGATTCCACATCGGTCTGCTTCTGGGAGGCGTCCATGCGTCCCGGCGTGAACGGGACCTCAACATTGTGACCGGCCTTTTTTGCGGCCTGTTCGATGCCGGCGCAACCACCCATAACGATCAGGTCGGCGAGCGAGACCTGCCTGCCTCCTTTGGCCGTTTTGTTGAATTCGCTCTGGATGCCGCCGAGTGCCTTCAACACTTTCGCCAGCTGTTTCGGCTGGTTGACCTCCCAGTCCTTCTGTGGAGCGAGGCGAATACGCGCGCCGTTCGCGCCGCCGCGCTTATCGGAGCCACGGAATGTGGATGCCGACGCCCAGGCGGTGGAAACCAGTTGTGAGACGGACAAGCCCGACGCGAGGATTTTCCCTTTCAGGGAGGCGACGTCTTTCTCGCCGATCAATTTGTGATTCACCGCAGGAATCGGGTCCTGCCAGATGAGCTCTTCTTTCGGGACCTCGGGTCCGAGATAACGCGCGCGCGGACCCATGTCGCGGTGCGTGAGCTTGAACCAGGCGAGCGCAAATGCGTCGGCGAACTGTTTCGGGTTCTTCAGGAAGCGCCGCGAAATCTTTTCGTAAGCCGGGTCGAACCGCAGGGCGAGGTCGGTGGTCAGCATGGAAGGCGCGATCCGCTTGGACGCGTCGTGCGCATGCGGGACCGTGTTGGCACCGGCAGCGTTCTTTGGCGTCCATTGATTCGCGCCAGCCGGGCTCTTCGTGAGTTCCCATTCGTAGCCAAACAGGTTCTCAAAAAAGTTGTTGCTCCACTTTGTTGGAGTGGTGGTCCACGTGACTTCCAAGCCGCTGGTGATCGCGTCGCCGCCTTTGCCCGTGCCAAAGCTGCTCTTCCAGCCGAGGCTCTGTTCCTCGAGGCCGGCCGCTTCGGGCTCGGGGCCCACATGGGAGGCAGGACCAGCACCATGGGTTTTGCCAAAGGAGTGGCCGCCGGCGATGAGCGCCACCGTTTCCTCGTCGTTCATCGCCATACGGGCAAAAGTCTCGCGGATGTCGCGCGCCGCAGCAATCGGATCGGGTTTGCCGTTCGGGCCTTCCGGGTTGACATAAATCAGCCCCATCTGAACGGCAGCGAGCGGGTTCTCGAGATCTCGCTCTCCGGAGTAGCGCTTGTCACCACCCAGCCAGGTCATCTCGTTGCCCCAATAGACATCATGATCCGGTTCCCACGTGTCTTCACGGCCGCCGGCAAAACCGAAGGTCTTGAAACCCATCGTTTCGAGCGCGACGTTCCCGGTGAGGATCAGCAGGTCGGCCCACGAAAGTTTCCGGCCGTACTTCTGTTTGATCGGCCATAGGAGCATGCGCGCCTTGTCCAGGCTGACATTGTCCGGCCAGCTGTTGAGCGGTGCGAAGCGTTGCTGGCCCCGGCCGCCGCCGCCGCGACCATCCCCGGTGCGGTACGTTCCGGCGCTGTGCCACGCCATGCGGACGAACAACGGGCCGTAATGGCCGAAGTCCGCGGGCCACCAGTCCTGCGAGTCGGTCATCAGCGTTGCGAGATCTTTCTTCACAGCGGCCAGATTGAGACTCTTGAACTCCCTGGCGTAGTCGAATTTCTTCCCCATCGGATCGGACTTCGAGGAATGCTGGTGCAGGAGTTCGACCTTCAAGTGGTTCGGCCACCAGTCCTGGTTTGAGGTGCCGCCGCCGGCGGTATGATTGAAAGGGCATTTGGCTTCGGTTGACATGTGTTATTTCCTTGGGTTGGTTGTATTCAATTCTGTCTAAAAGTTGTTCTTGCCCGGCATGACTGCTCCGCAATTGCGGCCATTAGAACAAACCATTGGTCATTGTTGAAATACTTAGTTCCTCTCGTTACCATAGGCACGGCCTATGGAAATGCATCAACTCAGGTACGTGGTCGCAGTGGCGCGGACGGGCAATTTCTCCCGGGCCGCCGAGCAATGCCACATTGCGCAGCCCTCGCTCAGCCAGCAGATCCAGAAGCTGGAGGATGAACTTGGCGAACGACTCTTCGACCGCATGAAACGGGTCGCCAAACTGACCCCCCACGGGCAGGCCTTCCTGCGTCACGCCGTGCGGATTCTCGAAGAAGTGGACGCTGCACATCGCGAGGCCACGGACGCTCAAAACCTGCTGCGGGGAACCATCAACGTTGGCGTATTGCCCACCATCGCACCGTATCTGTTGCCGGGTGTTATTGCGGAGTTCACCACGGCATTTCCGGGTCTGGAAATTGTGGTGCAGGAGGATACCACCGCGCGGCTGCTCGCCATGTCTCTGGCCTACGAACTCGATTTTGCGCTGACCAGCCTGCCAATCCACGACGACCGGTTTGAAGTGCGCGAAGTCTTTTCAGAAGACCTGTTGCTCGCTTTGCCGTCCACCCACCGACTTGCCGGCAAACGAACAGTGAAAGCCGCCGACCTGGACGGCGAACGGCTGATCGTGATGAAGGAAGGCCACTGCCTGGGCGATCAGGTTCTGAACTTTTGTGAGCGCAGTGACCTGCACCCGAACATCAGTTTTCGCAGTGCGCAACTGGAGACGGTTCAGGCGCTCGTCCGGGCTGGTCTCGGCATTTCATTGATCCCCGCGATGGCGGCCCGATCCGATTCCACGGATCAGTTGAAATTCTGTCCGTTCGCCGCGCCGCGCCCGAGCCGCAAGATTGTGACCCTCTGGCCAAAACAACGTCCGCCGAGTCGTGCGGCGACCGAGTTCATCGAAATGGTGCGCAAACAATTCGGAAAAGACGGGCGAGCAACAAGAAGTCACACGCCTCGCTGAAAAATAGCGGTGGGCATCCTTGCCCGGTGACATCGCCTAACATTTGCGGGACTGTCCGGGGGCCGGCGTTTCTTTCCGCGCGGCTCCGGCCAAGCCGCTCTGGTTACGCAAGTCCGTAGATCAACCCCACCAGTCCCGGGGTGTGATTAAAAGCGGGTGAGAAAAAGGAGATTTTTTCCGAATAAAATGTACAAATATCGCCAGATCGTTAAGTAAGATTGGGATGAAAAAGCAGAAGCAGACGGCGGAGGAGACGCGACCAAGTCAGTCCGAACGGCGGTTGATCAAACAACTTCGCGAGCGTCCGGAGATCTTGGAGCGGGTTCAAAGCATGCTCGACATCACCACCGATCAGGAGGGGTCGAACAGGAGGGCCGATGAGGTGGAGGAGCTGCATGGTTCACGAGCACGAGGACGTGGGCAATGCACTAGCCCAGATGCGGGAATTGAGCGAAGGCTTTCAGCCACCGGTTGAAGCGTGCAACACCTACCGCGCGCTCTTCGCCGATCTTCAGGACCTGGAGGAAGACCTGCACCGCCACATCCATCTCGAGAACGCGGTCCTCTTCCCCACCGCTCAGAAACTGGTGGAACAACAAAATAACCGCTGATCTCCCGAGTGCCAGTCACCAACCACTGACCGGGTGATCACCAATCACAATTCTCGAAGTCCGACAGGTCTGACACGGTCCCTGCGGCAGCGGCGGCGTGAAGCGTTCCAGTGATGGCTGCGGCTCCCACTGTCATTGGCAAGCTGCTCGAGCAACGAACAAACACGCGAGGGGGTGGTTTTCCAGCACCTGCCGACTGCCAGTCGGCGATACGGCAGTTTGACAAACTGCGCTACGTTGCGTGCGCGTTCGCTATTTGCCGAGTCGTTCTTCTAGTTCACGGGTGAGCACTTCAACCACATCTGAGTTCAGTTCCGCAATGTTCTTCGTTTCACCCTCCGGTGTAGAATGATCGTAGAGTTCGGTATAACCATCCTTGTGTAGAACGAGCCGGTGCGAGTCCGTGCGAATCGTCTTTGCATTGCCATGATAGGCGATCGCGGAATGACCGGGGGCGAATGGATTGTTCAGAAGCGGTTTCAACGAAACACCCTGCACAAACTCAGGGGAGTCAACACCCGTAAGTTCGCACAGCGTGGGAAAGAGATCCAACGTCTCGACCATCGAATCGGTTTCCTCACCCGGACTCATGATGCCGGGATACGAAATGATCAACGGCGAACGCAGCGACTCTTCGAACAACGCGTGCTTGCCCCAGATCGCGTGTTCGCCGAGGTGCCAGCCGTGATCGCCCCAAAGAACCACGATCGTGTTCTTGTCCGCGCCAGATGCTTTCAACTGGGTCATCAATTTACCGACCTGTTCATCCGCATACGTGACGCAGGCTGCGTAATGTTTGCGGACTTCCAGCGCGAATTCCTCGTCCATGTTCGGGTCGCGGTTCCAGAGATTATACTGTCTGAATTCGCCTGAGCCGTGCCAGGTGGTGCGCCAATTCGGCTTGTTCGGATGTGCAGTCGGCGGTAGCTCAGCATTCTTGTAGTGCTCAAGGTATTTCGCGGGTGCACCGAAGGGCAGGTGAGGGCGCAGAAGGCCAACCGCGAGGAAGAATGGTTTGTCATCGTCCGATGCGAGTTGATTCATCTGTCGCAGTGCTTCGTTCACTGAGATGCCGTCGGGGTAAATGGTGTCTGGGCCGTCGATCGCCTGAAAGACATCCATGTCCTTGCCGTTCCCTCGTATCTCGCCATTGGCCAGTCCGTGCATCCAACCGCGTGGATGTTGCCAATCGCCTGCGGGCAGAAGATGACGATCCCAGGAGTCCGGTATCTCAAGAATGTTCTGATCATCCCAGTCCGGTCCGCCCAGGCCGCCCGGATGATGAGAGACTTTGCCGACTGAAACCGTAGTGTAACCATTTTGCCGAAACCAAGCCGGCATCGTCGGGTGCACGGAATCGGGATTCTTCTTCAACAATTCGGCTCGTTCAAACAACGCACCGTTTCCAGCGGTTCCGTAGCGTCCGGTTAAGAGCGTGAATCGCGAGGAACCACATGTCGGTGCCTGAACGTAGTGACGATTAAACTGGCGCCCGCTCGCGGCCAGTCGATCAATGTTGGGGGAATGAATGTACTCGGCGCCGTAGCAGTTTAATTCTGGCCGCAGGTCGTCGATGCAGATGAGCAGGATGTTTAATTTCTGCGCCGTGGCAGCACATGCCTCACGCAAAGGCGCGAAGGAGGAGAGGATCAGAATTAGTGAGAGCAGTTTTTTCATGAGACACGAATGAATGGCTTGATCTCAACGCGGCCCCGGCCATTGGTCGAGAAAATCCGACGGCGTCCCGCCGTTTCTGAGTCCGTGACCTCAAAGGGAAGAATCAATACACTACAAGGCATGAGGGGGGGAGGGACTGGTGGAGGGAGCCCGAAGGGCGACCGGAACCAGTCCCTCCCCCTGGCGTTCGCAAAATGAAACGGACAACATGAGCAGGAGCAAACCATCCAAAGGAACCGATCCCAAGAAACGACGGTTTCTGAGCGCCGAGAAAAAGTTTCAGATCTATCTGGAAGCCCAGAACAGTG
>Ga0209390_10005143_pt1 | contig 18842 bp, 13 predicted proteins | sample BON01_FD_187212 | JGI IMG/M metagenome (GOLD analysis project Ga0209390, IMG submission 187212) | Freshwater microbial communities from Lake Bonney liftoff mats and glacier meltwater in Antarctica - BON-01 (SPAdes) (version 2) | ecosystem: Environmental > Aquatic > Freshwater > Ice > Glacier...
GCGCAACGATGCACAAGCAAGGGGCCAATATCTTTGAGTCCCTCGTGGCCGCATTTAAGGGGTCAACGCCTCAGCCCTGCTTTGGCTGAATCCGGCGGGGATGCCTAAATTTGGCCTGAGTAGTTACGCTGCAACGATGAATAGATGAGTTCGATTTCTTCTGTCATGGCGCCTTGAAGTGGTTGGTTGAATTGACTTTATCCATTAAGCACCGGAAGAAAAACCGTCAGCAACCAATCGACATACCCGACGCCAGACTGACCCAGTGCGCCGATTTTGACTGACCCACCGTCAACGTGTCAGACACCCCTGCTGGCAACGGGTTTGCGGTCGCTGCAAGCGGGCCCGCGGCGCGGCTAAAAATCACCGAGCTCCGGCCGAAGCCGACCCTGCGATGTCGCCGATGCGCCATGAAAAAAGCCCATCGCAATGGACGGGCTTTCTTGAACATACTGGTGGCCTGGGGCGGAATCGAACCACCGACACAAGGATTTTCAATCCTCTGCTCTACCGACTGAGCTACCGGGCCAGAGCGACAAAGTATAGCAGCGCCAAGGCGGCTATTTCGCCGATATCAGGCGATGTTGCGTTTTCCGCGCGTCAGGTCCACGCCCAGTTGTTTGAGCTTGCGGTACAGGTGGGTGCGCTCGAGGCCGGTTTTCTCGGCCACACGGGTCATGGAGCCGTTTTCGCGCGCGAGATGGTACTCGAAATAGGCCTTCTCGAACTCGTCGCGCGCCTCGCGCAGCGGCTTGTCCAGGCCAAAACTCTGGCGTGGCTGCAGGCTGTTGTCGACATTGCTGGCCACGGAATCGACGCCCGGCTCGGTGGTCATGTCGATCGTCGTGGAAGCCATGGTCGGCGCGAACACCGGTGTCTGCAGCTTGCGCACCGTGCCCCGTGCCAGCCCCTGCTCGACGGCCTTGAGCAGTTTTTGCATCGTGATCGGCTTTTCGAGGAAAGCCAGTGCGCCGATCTTCGTGGCCTCCACGGCGGTGTCGATGGTGGCGTGTCCACTCATCATGATCACCGGCATGGTCAGGACGCCGGCCGAGGACCATTCCTTGAGCAGCGTCACGCCGTCGGTGTCGGGCATCCAGATGTCGAGCAGGACCAGGTCCGGCCGGTCGCGCAAACGTGCAGCACGTGCCTGTTGCGCGTTCTCGGCCACTTCGACCGTATGGCCTTCATCGTTCAGTATCTCCTGCAGCAGGTCGCGGATACCGAGCTCGTCATCGACTACCAGAATGTTTGCCATATGAATGCGCTGTCCCTTGCCTGTGCCGGTACCGGTACCGCGGCCTCAGGCTGGGCTGCTGTCCGGATCTGTGTTGTCCACCGCGAATGATAACGACACTTGCGCGCCCAGTACTTTTCCATCGTCCACGCGGTTGGCAATGTCGATGCGTGAACCGTGTTCGTCGGCGATCTTCTTGACCACCGCCAGGCCCAGGCCAGTGCCCTTGGTCTTGGTGGTCACATACGGTTCGAACGCGCGCTTGAGTATCTGCTCCGGGAAACCGCTGCCCTGGTCCTGCACCACCAGGCGCACGCGCCGGCTGGTCGGCACCCACACCGTGCGCAGTGTCACCGCCCGCCGTTCGTCCGGCTGCGCCGCGGCGCTCGCGGTCGCATCCTGGGCGTTCTGCACCAGGTTGTGCACCACCTGGCGCAGTTGTTGCGCATCACCCAGAATACGCGGGCAACGGGCATCGAGTTCCATCAGCACCGGAACGCGGGCATTGTCGATTTCGTACAGCTGCGCGATGTCGGTCAACAAGGCATTCAGGTCCATCGGCTTGAGCTCGGCTGCAGGCAGCCGGGCATAGTCGCGGAATTCATTGACCAGCCGCTTCATGGCATCGACCTGGTCGACGATGGTCTTGACCGACTTGGTCAGTATGGCCTGCTCCGGGCCGGTCACCTTGCCAGAGAGTTTCATCTCCAGGCGTTCGGCCGACAACTGGATCGGCGTCAGCGGGTTCTTGATCTCGTGCGCCAGTCGCCGAGCCACTTCGCCCCAGGCCTGGGCGCGCTGCGCGGAGACGATCTCCGATATGTCGTCAAACACCAGCAACCGATCGGTCCCGGGCAGCTTGGCCCCACGCGCAACCAACGCGATGGTGTTGTCGTTCAGGTGATGGGCCAGGCCTGACCCATGGGCGCTGGCGCCGAGTTCAAACGACTGCTGCCAGTGGTCCAGCCCGTCGGCGCTGCGTTCGCCCAGAAAAGCGTCGAACCGTGACTGAACCTGCTGCGCCAGGCTCTCGAGACCGGGCACGGCGTCGAGGCGCTTGCCCTCGTAGGCGGCCATTGGAAGGCGCAGGATCCGGGTGGCCCCGGGGTTGGAGGACCGAACCACGCCCTCGGCGCTGAGCACGATCACGCCTGCCGTCAGGTTGTCCAGGATGGTCTGCAGGTTGGCACGCGCCGCATCGACCTGCTCCATGCTGGCGCCCACCGCTTGGCGGGCGTCGGCCAGCTGCTGCGTCATGTTGGCGAAGTCGCGCGTCAGGCCACCGAGCTCGTCCTTGCCCGACAGCGTCACCTTGGGCGTCAGGTCGCCAGCGGCCACCTTGCTGACGCCGTCGGCGAGCAACAGCAGGGGCCGTACGATCTGGTTGCCCAGCACCACCGCCAGCAAGACGGCGCCAAACACCGCCAGGAACAGGCTGAGTGTCAGCGTGCCGATATACATGCGCTTGAGCCCTGCGCGCGCCAGCGATCGTTCCTGGTATTCGCGGTAGGCCTGGGAAACCGCCAGGGCATTGGCGACCAGCGCCCCCGGCAGGGCCTGGGTGACCAGCAAAAAGCGCGGCTCTGCCAGCAGCGCGATACCCGGATTGGGCATCAGCACCAGCACCTTGATGCGCGCATCGTCGGCCGTGGTGTTCGTGCCTTCATCGAGGCCCTCGATCCAGGTGACCGATCGTGACCCCCGGGCGGTGCGGAACTGCTGCGCCGAGGGCCGCTCGGTCGTGAGTTTGAAGCGGGACTTGCTTGCTGCCGTGATCATCTGGCCCGAGACCGAAAACAGTCCGACCTCATTGGCGCCGAGCTGGTCGCGCAGTCGCTCCAGCGGCAACGTGATGGCCGCATCGGTCAGGCTGGCGAGCTGCGGTGCAGCCAACCGTGTCTTGTTGGTCAGTTCGTCCGACAGCGCTTCGAGCGACACCCGTCCCAGATTCAGGCCGGCGTCCAGCGCACCTTCAACCTTGACGTCGAACCAGGTTTCGATCGAGCGCGATACGAACTGGTACGACACGACGTAAATCAGCATGCCGGGTGCAAACCCAGCCAGTGCAAATATCGCGGCCAGCTTGACCAGCAGCCGGCTGCCGAAACGCCGCTTGCGCAGCCGCACCAGCAGCCGGACCCCGATCCAGACGATCACCAGCAGCAGTACACCAGCGACAACGACGTTGAGACCGAACAACAGCGCGTAGTTGCGCTCGTACAGCTCCCGGTTGTTGGTCGCCTGCGTCAACAGGAACAACAGCACCAGCCCGATGGCCGCCATGGCGGCAATGCCGACACCCACCGTCCAACGCAAGCCGCGGGTTTCCTGCGCCTGGGTGCGCACCGCGTGCGCGGGTTCGGGGGTAGGCGTGATCACCTGCTTTTCTCGGGGCCGATCTGCTGGGTGGCGCTGACGCGAAGATTCCAGTCGGATTGGCCAAAGGCGCCGATCTGGAACACGCGCGGCAATTGCGTAGTATCCAGGCCGAAGCGAAATTCAACCTTGTGCGTTGAATCAGCATCGATCATGCTGGCATCTGCGATCTTCCATGCCGAAATTCGCTCCATCGTCGACATCGCCTCTTCCAGCGAATCGAAGTTGAGGTTCAATGCAAGACCCAGGCTATTGGGCGACATCGGGCCCGAGGCGACGTTCAGACGCCAGCGGCGCGTCAGTGGCTGATAGGCCAGGCGCATGTGGCGCTGCGCAGTGGCAATCTTCCTGTCGGTCCAGTACCAGCGGTGTCGAACCACATCGGCCTCAGCCAGAAAAACCATCGCCACACCCTTGCCCAACGCATCTTCCACGGCAGCTGGCAACTCCAGCCGCACGTTGGCAAACAACTCGATGCCATCGGCATTGCGCTCCAACCGCAACTGCGTCACCTCGGAGCCGGCCACCTGTGCGTTGGCGGCATGTATCGACATCACGATCAGGCAACAGGCCGCCAGCCAGACGGCCAACCGGTCACGATGGGCGCTTTTCCAGCAGGGCGTAAAAAAATCCGTCATGGTCACCCGCCCGATTGTCCGGGACAGGTGCACCATTTACCGTCAATTGGGGTAGTAAATGCCCGGGAGAGGGCAGCAAGGCTGCATCTGTGTTGTGCTCAACAAACGTTTGTATCTGGATGTCACCTTCAGCCCGGAAAACGGAGCAGGTGCAATACAACAGCCGACCACCGACGCGCAGCAAGGGCCACAGGCTCGCCAGCAGGCGGGCCTGCTGCACTGCAAGCTGATCGACATCGGACGCACGGCGCAACCAGGGCACGTCCGGGTGGCGTCGCACGATACCGGAGGCGGTGCATGGCGCGTCGAGCAAGATCGCATCGAACGGCGTGCCCTGCCACCATGCGTGGGGCTGCGCCGCGTCGGCGGCCACGACCTCAGCCTGCAGGCCCAGTCGCGCCAGTGTCTGACGAATCCGCGCGCAGCGCGCCGGATCGATGTCGAGTGCGGTCACATGGCAGTCGGCGAACTCCAGCAGATGGGCCGTCTTGCCGCCGGGCGCCGCACAGGCGTCCAGCACCCGGGGCACAGTGCCCGCGGCCAGCACACCCTGCAGTAACAGCGGCGCCGCCTGCTGAGCGGCGGCATCTTGCACCGATACGAGGCCGGCGTCGAAACCTGGTATGCGCTGCACCGGCATCGGCCGCACCAACCGGATGCCGGCCTCGCCAATGGCAACAGCGTCGACACCCTGCTCGGCCAGCCGCGCGAGATAATCGGCTCGGGTCGTGCGCCTGACGTTGACGCGCAGCGTCATCGGTGCATGGGCACCGTCGGCCCGCAGTATGTCCTGCCAGTTCTGCGGATGGTCGCGACGCAGCCGCTCGATCCACCACTGCGGATGGTTCCACACCGCCACCGGGTCGCCGTCGCTTTGCGCCACCAGCGCGTCACGCTCGCGCAGAAAGCGGCGCAGGCACCCATTGATGAAACCGGCCTGTGCCTTGATCGATGGCTGACGCTTGGCCGCCTCGACCGCCTGGTTGACCAGCGTGAAGGGCGCATACGGTGCGTCGTCCGGATTCCAGCCCAGCGCCAACACCACACATAACAGCGCATCGGCCTGTGGCGGCGGCGAGCGGGCTGCGAGTTGGCGACGCAGATGCTCGGCACGCGCAAGCGAGCGCCAGACCTGAAACGACAACGCCTGGACAGCGGGGCGCAGCAGCGACTCGACCAGATCCAGCGCTGCCGTGCCGGAGCGTCCGGAGCGCAAAGCGACCAGGCATGCCGCAGTGGCCTGCAACTGGCGCCACAGCGGAACAGTCGTTGCCGGGGAGGAGGGTTCTGCGCTTACCATCTGACGACCGGGGCTTGGCACGCCGTCACAGGCATGCGGCCGCCGAGAAACCGAAAAAATAAGCCAGCACGGATGCTGGAAACTGGGTGATGGCCGCGTTGTAGGCGCGCACCGCACCATTGAAACCCGTGATGGTGTCACGCACCGTCACCACGTTGTCTTCCCAGGCGCGCTGCACGCTGGCCAGCGTGGTCTCAGACAGGTCCGTCGATGCGGCGATCCAGCGCTCCCAGGCCGGCTGCGTCGTGGCAAACGCCGTCTGCAACGCAGCGACGTCAGCGCCATTGAGCGGCTGCTTGCGGACTACCCGCAACGCAACCTCGAACTGAATAGCCGCACCCTGCAGTCCGGCGCGGTGGTTGGTCGGCACCGGCCGGGGCGAGGCCTCAGGAGATGACGCTTGGGACAATGCGCCGGCCTCGCCCATCAGCACCAGCGCCTGGGTCATACGGGCGTCGACCACGCCAAACGCCGTAATCACCTGCGCGCGCAAACGCACCAGCCGGTTGTAGGCGCCCAGCGCCCAGAACAACGCCACGGCAACAGACAGCCAAAACAGCACACTAGCGGTCACAAACGCACTCCTGTTCATTCTGCTTCATCGTCGGTGGCGCAACAAAAACGCCCCAGGTACCGACATGCGGAACCTGGGGCGATGGGGTACACCACGGCCGAGTCTTACTCGGTCACAGTACCCGCGCCGGTAGACGCATCACCGTCTACGTCACTGTCAGCCGTCGCGACTTCCTCGCCCTCGGCCGTCTCGCCAGCGAGTTCCGCCGCCTCGCCGTCAGCAATAGCCCGACGCTCCGCGTCGTCCATGTTCTCGCGAATAGTGCGCGCCTCGTGGTACGCCATACCGGTGCCAGCCGGGATCAATCGACCCACAATGACGTTTTCCTTCAGACCACGCAATTCGTCGCGCTTACCCATGATCGCCGCTTCGGTCAACACGCGGGTCGTTTCCTGGAACGACGCGGCGCTAATGAAGCTGTCGGTGGACAACGACGCCTTGGTAATACCAAGCAGCAGGTTGGTGAATGTCGCCGGGATCTTGCCCTCTGCACGCAGCGCATCGTTGGTGTTGAGCATTTCGGAACGCTCCACCTGTTCGCCACCGATGTAGCCGGAGTCACCCACGTTATCGACCACGACACGGCGCAACATCTGACGCACGATCACCTCGATGTGCTTGTCGTTGATCTTCACACCCTGCAGGCGGTAGACATCCTGGACTTCGTCCACGATGTAACGCGCCAGCTCTTCGGAGCCCAGCAGGCGCAGGATGTCCTGCGGATCGGCCGGGCCGTCGACGACGGACTCACCCTTGTTGACCACCTGGCCTTCGTGCACCAGCATGTTCTTTTCCTTGGGCACGAGTTCTTCCCAGACGGTGCCTTCCGGATCGGTGATCTGCAGACGAATCTTGCCCTTGGTCTCCTTGCCGAACGATACAGTGCCGGTCATCTCGGCCAGCAGGCCTTTGTCCTTCGGCGAACGGGCTTCGAACAACTCGGCCACACGCGGCAGACCGCCGGTGATGTCGCGGGTTTTCTGGCCTTCGATCGGGATACGCGCCAACACTTCGCCGGGGCCGACATCCATGCCGTCGCGCACCTGAACCAGGGATCCGATCGGAAAACCGATGGTCACTGAATGGTCCGTGCCAGGAATCTTCACTTCACTGCCGTTGGCATCGATCAGCTTGACCTGCGGACGCACCACCTTGGCAGACCCACGGCGCTTCGGATCGATCACGACCAGTGTCGACAGGCCGGTGACTTCGTCGAGCTGCCGGGCGACCGTCAGGCCCTCTTCCACGTTCTCGAAAACCGCCTTGCCGGCGAACTCGGTAATGATGGGTCGGGTCAACGGATCCCAGTTGGCCAGGATGGCGCCGGCCTTGACAACCTGATCGACCGTGACCGTCAGAACAGCACCATACGGCACCTTGTGACGCTCGCGCTCGCGGCCGTGTTCGTCATGAATGACGATCTCGCCCGAACGCGCAATGACCACCAGATCTTTTTTCTTGTTGGTGACATAACGCATCGTGGCATTGAAGCTGATGGTGCCGTTGGACTTGGCCTCGACGCTCGATGCAATCGCGGCACGTGAAGCCGCGCCACCGATGTGGAAGGTCCGCATGGTCAGCTGCGTACCGGGCTCACCGATGGACTGCGCAGCAATCACACCGACGGCCTCGCCACCGTTGATCAGACCACCGCGGCCCAGGTCACGGCCGTAGCATTTGGCGCAGATGCCGAAGCGGGTCGCGCAGGTCAGCGCGGTGCGGACCTTGACCTCGTCGACACCGACGGATTCCAGGATGTCGATCACGTCTTCGTCCAGCATCTCGCTGGCCTTGACCAGCACCGAACGATTTTCAGGATGCAACACGTCTTCGGCAGCCACACGACCCAGGATGCGGTCACGCAACGACTCGATCACTTCACCACCTTCGACGATGGCGCGCATGAACGAGCCATCCTGGGTGCCGCAATCCTGCTCGGTAACGACCAGATCCTGCGTCACGTCGACCAGACGACGGGTCAGGTAACCCGAGTTGGCGGTCTTGAGCGCGGTGTCGGCCAGGCCTTTTCGTGCGCCGTGGGTCGAGATGAAGTACTGCAACACGTTCAGGCCTTCGCGGAAGTTGGCCGTGATCGGGGTCTCGATGATGGAGCCATCGGGCTTGGCCATCAGGCCCCGCATGCCGGCCAACTGGCGAATCTGCGCCGCCGAACCGCGGGCGCCGGAGTCAGCCATCATGTAGATCGAATTGAATGATTCCTGATCGACTTCGTTGCCATGGCGGTCGATGGTCCGCTCCTTGGCCAGCTGGGCCATCATGACCTTGGACACCTCGTCGCCGGCCTTGCCCCAGATGTCGACCACCTTGTTGTAACGCTCACCGGACGTCACCAGACCGGAGGCGTACTGCTGCCCGATCTCCTTGACCTCTTTTTCGGCGCGTTCGATGATGGCAGGCTTTTCCTTGGGCACCAGCATGTCGTCGATGCAGATCGAAATACCGGCCCTGGTTGCCAGGCGGAAACCGTACTGCAACAACTTGTCGGCGAAGACGACAGTCTCCTTGAGACCACACTTGCGGAACGACACGTTGATGAGCTTGGAGATTTCCTTCTTCTTCAACGCCTTGTTGATGTTCGCAAACGGCAGGCCCTTTGGCAGGATCTCCGACAGCAGCGCGCGGCCAGCGGTGGTTTCCCACAGCTTTGTCGATGGCACCAGTTCGTCGGTGTCCTTGTCCTTGGTGTATTCGGTCAGACGCACGTTGATGCGCGAGGTCAGCTCGACCTCACCCGCGTCGAAAGCGCGCTGCACCTCTCCGGTGTCGGAGAAGATCAGGCCTTCGCCCTTGCCGTTGATGCGCTCACGGGTCGTGTAGTAGAGACCCAGCACCACGTCCTGCGACGGCACGATCGATGGCTCGCCGTTGGCCGGGAACAGCACGTTGTTGGACGCCAGCATCAGTGTGCGGCACTCCATCTGTGCCTCCACCGACAACGGCACGTGAACGGCCATCTGGTCGCCGTCGAAGTCGGCGTTGAACGCCGCGCACACCAGTGGGTGCAGCTGGATTGCCTTGCCCTCGATCAGGATCGGCTCAAAGGCCTGGATGCCCAGACGGTGCAGCGTAGGCGCCCGGTTCAGCATGACCGGGTGCTCCTTGATGACCTCTTCCAGGATGTCCCAGACCACCGGCGTGCCGGATTCGACCTCCTTCTTCGCCGCTTTGATCGTGGTGGCGATACCCATCGCCTCCAGACGCGAGAAGATGAAGGGCTTGAACAGCTCAAGCGCCATCAGCTTGGGCAGACCGCACTGGTGCAGCTTGAGCGTTGGGCCCACCACAATGACCGAACGGCCGGAGTAGTCGACGCGTTTGCCCAGCAAGTTCTGACGGAAACGACCGCTCTTGCCTTTGATCATGTCGGCCAGCGACTTGAGTGCGCGCTTGTTGGCGCCGGTCATGGCCTTGCCACGGCGGCCGTTGTCGAGCAACGAGTCAACGGCTTCCTGCAGCATGCGCTTCTCGTTGCGCGCGATGATCTCGGGCGCCTTGAGTTCGAGCAGACGGCGCAGACGGCTGTTGCGGTTGATAACACGGCGATACAGGTCGTTCAGGTCGGAGGTCGCGAAACGACCGCCGTCAAGCGGCACCAGCGGACGCAGGTCCGGTGGCAACACCGGCAGCACGTCGAGCACCATCCACTCGGGCTTGATGCCCGATTTGCGGAAAGCCTCGAGCACCTTCAGGCGCTTGGCGTTTTTCTTGATCTTGAGCTCGGAGCCAGTCAGGTCGTTGCGCAACTTCTCGATCGAGCCATCGATGTCCATGCCCTGCAGCAGATCCTTGATGCCTTCGGCGCCCATCTTGGCCTGGAACTCGTCGCCGTATTCCTTGAACTTGGCGTCGAAATCGTCCTCGGTCATGATGCTGTATTTCTTCAGCGGGGTCATGCCGGGATCGGTCACGACATAGGCTTCGAAGTACAACACGCGCTCGATATCACGCAGGGTCATGTCCAGCACCATACCCAGACGGCTTGGCAGGGACTTCAGGAACCAGATGTGCGCGCATGGCGCGGCCAGGTCGATGTGGCCCATCCGCTCGCGACGCACTTTGGTCTGGGTCACTTCGACGCCGCACTTCTCGCAGATCACGCCGCGATGCTTGAGGCGTTTGTATTTACCGCACAGGCACTCGTAGTCCTTGATGGGGCCAAAGATCTTGGCGCAGAACAGACCGTCGCGCTCGGGCTTGAAGGTACGGTAGTTGATAGTCTCGGGCTTTTTCACTTCGCCGAAGGACCACGAGCGAATTTTCTCCGGCGACGCCATGCCGATCCGGATCGCATCGAAATGCTCATCCGGTGTGAACTGCTTGAACAGGTCGAGTAGTGATTTCATGTTTCTCTCCAGTATCTGATCGGTTCAGGAACCCGCCCGCACGGTGGCAGGCAGTTTCCCGCAAGGCATGGACTTAGCTACGCTCGAGTTCGATATCGATTCCGAGCGACCGGATTTCCTTGACCAGCACGTTGAACGACTCCGGCATGCCGGCCTCGATCGCGTGTTCGCCCTTGACGATGTTTTCGTACACCTTGGTCCGACCCTGCACGTCGTCGGACTTGACCGTCAGCATTTCCTGCAGCGTGTAGGCGGCACCGTAGGCTTCCAGCGCCCAGACCTCCATCTCGCCGAAACGCTGACCACCGAATTGCGCCTTGCCACCCAGGGGCTGCTGCGTCACCAGGCTGTAAGGCCCGGTGGAGCGGGCGTGCATCTTGTCGTCCACCAGATGGTGCAACTTGAGCACGTGCATGTAGCCAACCGTGGTCGGGCGCTCAAATGCGTCGCCACTGCGGCCGTCGAACAGGTTCGCCTGGGTGCGAGCTGCCGTCAAGCCCTTGGCCTTGACGATGTCGTCCGGATACGCCAGCTTGAGCATGTCGCGGATCTCCTGCTCCGACGCACCGTCGAACACCGGAGTCGCGAAGGTTGCACCCATGGACAGGTTGGCAGCCATTTCCAGCACTTCGTCGTCGCTCAGCTTGGACAGGTCTTCCTTGTGGCCGGAGCTGTTGTACAACTGCTCCAGGAACTGACGGAACTCGGCCACCTTGGCTTCGGCTTGCAACATGTCGCCGATGCGCAGGCCGAGGCCCTTGGCAGCCCAGCCCAGGTGAACTTCCAGCACCTGTCCGACGTTCATCCGCGACGGCACGCCCAGCGGGTTGAGCACAATATCGCACGGCGTACCGTCGGCCATGTAGGGCATGTCTTCGACCGGAACGATCTTGGACACGACACCCTTGTTGCCATGGCGCCCGGCCATCTTGTCGCCTGGCTGCAGCCGGCGCTTGACAGCCAGGTAGACCTTGACCATCTTGAGCACGCCCGCGGGCAGTTCATCGCCCTGCGTCAGCTTCTTGCGCTTTTCCTCGAACGACAGATCGAAACTGTGGCGCGTCTGCTCCAGCGAGTTCTTGATGCTCTCGAGCTGGCTGGCCACGTCGTCTTCCGCCGGACGGATGTCGAACCAGTGGAATTTCTCGACTGCGGCCAGGTAGGCTTTGTCGATCTTGCTGCCCTTGGCCAGCTTTTGCGGGCCACCATTGGCAACCTTGCCGGTCAGCAGCTTCTCGATACGGTCGAACGCATCGGACTCGACGATGCGCAACTGGTCGTTCAGGTCGAGACGGAAACGTTTGAGTTCGTCGTCGATGATCTGCTGCGCCCGGCGGTCACGGGTGATGCCTTCACGGGTGAAGACCTGCACGTCGATGACCGTGCCTTGCGAGCCCTGGTTCACGCGCAGCGAGGTGTCCTTCACGTCGCTGGCCTTCTCGCCGAAGATGGCGCGCAACAGCTTTTCTTCCGGCGTCAGCGTGGTTTCACCCTTCGGCGTGACCTTGCCCACCAGAGTGTCGCCCGGCATGACCTCGGCACCCACGTAGATGATGCCCGACTCGTCGAGGCGGTTCAGCTGCTGCTCGCTCAGGTTCGGAATGTCACGGGTGATCTCTTCAGCGCCAAGCTTGGTGTCACGGGCCATCACCACCAGTTCCTCGATATGAATCGAGGTGTAACGGTCATCGGCAACGACACGTTCGCTGATCAGGATCGAGTCCTCGAAGTTGTAGCCGTTCCAGGGCATGAACGCGACCAGCATGTTCTGGCCCAGTGCCAGCTCGCCCAGGTCGGTCGATGCGCCGTCGGCGATCACGTCACCCTTGGCCAGATGATCGCCCTTGCGCACGATCGGACGCTGGTGGATGTTGGTGTTCTGGTTCGAACGCTGATACTTGATCAGGTTGTAGATATCCACACCGACCTCGCCGGCTTGCGCCTCCGCGTCGTTGACACGGATCACGACCCGGGTCGCGTCGACATAGTCCACGAGGCCGCCACGGGTGGCGGTCACCACGGTGCCCGAGTCGATCGCGGAAACGCGCTCGATACCCGTGCCGACGAAGGCCTTCTCGGGACGCAGCACCGGCACGGCCTGGCGCTGCATGTTGGCGCCCATCAACGCGCGGTTCGCGTCGTCGTGCTCGAGGAACGGCACCAGCGAGGCGGCCACCGACACGATCTGCGCCGGCGACACGTCCATGTACTGGATATGATTTGCAGCCACCAGGATCGACTCGCCTTTTTCGCGCGCAGACACCAGGTCACCCGTCAACTTGCCGGCCTGGTCCAGCACTGCGTTGGCCTGGGCGATGATGTATTTACCCTCTTCGATCGCCGACAGATAGTCGATCTGCGTCGTCACGTGGCTGTCCACGACCCGGCGGTACGGCGTCTCGATGAAACCGTATTCGTTCAGGCGCGCATACAGCGCGAGCGAGTTGATCAGGCCGATGTTCGGACCTTCAGGTGTCTCGATCGGGCAGACGCGGCCGTAATGGGTCACGTGCACGTCGCGCACCTCGAAGCCGGCGCGTTCGCGTGTCAGACCACCCGGGCCAAGAGCCGATACACGGCGCTTGTGGGTGATTTCGGACAACGGGTTGGTCTGGTCCATGAACTGCGACAACTGCGAGGCGCCGAAGAACTCTTTCAACGCAGCCGAAATCGGCTTGCTGTTGATCAGGTCATGTGGCATCAAAGGCTCTTGCTCGGCCTGACCCAGGCGTTCTTTCACGGCTTTCTCGATCCGTGCCAGGCCAGTGCGGTACTGGTTTTCCGCCAGTTCGCCGACACAGCGCACGCGCCGGTTGCCCAGGTGATCAATGTCGTCCACTTCGCCACGGCCATTGCGCAAATCGACCAGGATCTTGACCACGGCCAGAATGTCCTCGTTGGTCAGCACCATCGGGCCGGTCGACTCGTCGCGGCCCATCTTGGCGTTGAACTTCATGCGCCCGACGCGCGACAGGTCGTAGGTATCCGGGTTGTAGAACAGACGCTGGAACAGGGCCTGCACCGCGTCTTCCGTCGGCGGCTCGCCGGGGCGCATCATGCGGTAGATGGCGACACGGGCCGAGAACTCGTCCGCGGTCTCGTCGCTACGCAGCGTCTGCGAGATGTACGCGCCCTGGTCGAGCTCGTTGGTGTAGATGCATTGCAGATCCTGCACACCGGCGGTGCGCAGTTTCTTGAGTAGCAGTTCGGTCAACTCGTCGTTGGCCTTGGCGATGATCTCACCGGTATCTTCTTCGACCACGTCACGGGCAACCACGCGGCCGATCAGGAAGTCTTCCGGCACGCTGATGTGGGTGGTGGCGCTTTGCTCCATGTCACGGGTATGGCGGGCTGTGACGCGCTTGTCCTTGGCCACGACAACCTTGCCGTCCTTGTCGGTGATGTCGAAACGGGCCACTTCGCCCCGCAGACGCTCGGAGACGAACTCCATCTGTGCGCCGCTGTCCATGATGCGGAAATTGTCGTTGACGAAGAAGTTCGCCAGGATCGATTCCGGATTCAGGCCGATGGCCTTGAGCAGGATCGTGACTGGCATCTTGCGGCGACGGTCAACGCGGAAATACAGGATGTCCTTAGGGTCGAACTCGAAATCGAGCCAGGAGCCACGGTAAGGAATGATGCGCGCCGAGAACAGCAATTTGCCCGAACTGTGGGTCTTACCCTTGTCGTGCTCGAAGAACACGCCAGGGGAGCGGTGCAGTTGCGAGACGATGACACGCTCGGTACCGTTGATGATGAACGAGCCCTTGTTGGTCATCAGGGGCACTTCGCCCATGTAGACTTCCTGCTCTTTGACCTCCTTGACGACCTTGTTCTGCGACGTCGATGACTCACGGTCATAGATGATCAATTGCACCTTGGCACGCACTGCCGACGCAAAAGTCAGACCACGGGTCTGGCACTCCCGCACATCGAATGCCGGCTTGGCCAGGTTGTATTCGAGAAACCGCATCTCGACGAAGCCGTTGTGCGAGACGATCGGAAATGCCGCGTTGAATGCGGCCTGGAGTCCCTCCACGGTGCGCTTCTTGGACGGTATTTCTGCCTGCAGGAATGCGGTGTACGCATCCTTTTGCATTTGCAGCAAATAAGGGATTTCGAGAACGCTGTCACGATTGCCAAAACTCTTGCGAATCCGCTTGCGTTCGGTGTATGTATAAGCCATGAGATCTCCGGGCAAAGACTTGGGGGTCTGTTGGTCCTGCACTGTGGCGTCGGGCTTCGGGCTCGACAGGCTTGGCGATTGGCCGCTACCAATCAATGGCGGACGGTTGCGCATTGCGCGCAACCCGAACCAAGGCATCTTCTGCAGTCGGGGTCAGAAGACACTAGGAAATCGCGGCGCTGCGCAACTTCCTGGTGTGTTCTTACAAAGACCAAAGGCTGGGGCACGTTTGGCACGCGCCCCAGCCCTGGTTCGGGCAAGAGTTACTTCAACTCGGCCTTGGCGCCGGCATCTTCCAGCTTCTTCTTGGCAGCTTCGCCGTCAACCTTGGACATGGTTTCCTTGACGGTCTTCGGAGCACCGTCGACCACGTCCTTGGCTTCTTTCAGGCCAAGACCGGTGATTTCACGCACGGCCTTGATGACCGAAACCTTGTTCGCACCGATTTCGGTCAGAACCAGGTCGAACTCGGTCTTCTCTTCCACTGCAGCAGCAGCAGCGCCACCGCCAGCGGCCGGGGCAGCCATGGAGGCTGCGCTCACGCCGAATTTCTCTTCGATGGCTTTCACCAGGTCGTTGAGTTCCATGACCGTCATGCTGTCAAGCGCGGTCAAAAATGCGTCTTTATCGAATGCCATTTCTATTTCCTTCAATCAGTTGGGGCTGTTTCGGCGCCAGCGCCGATGATCCCGGTATGTCTACTATCAGTTGGTAACACCAACGGGCCATCAGGCCGCGACGGCTTCGGCTTCGGCTTCGCCTTCGCCTGCAACTTCGCCTTTTTTCTCCGCCAGCGCCGCCAGCACACGTGCGGTGCGGGTAACGGGGGATTGCATCAAGCCCAGCAACTGTGCCAACAGCACTTCCTTGGACGGAATGCTGGCCAGCTGTTTCACGCCCTCGGCATCCAAAGCCTTGCCGCCATACGCACCAGCACGGATAACCAACTTGTCATTGGTTTTCGCGAACTCGGCCACCACCTTGGCGGCGGCTACTGCGTCTTCGGAAAAGCTGTAGATCAGCGGACCGGTCATCTGGTCGGACAGGACTGCAAAGCTGCTGTCTGCCACAGCACGGCGGGCCAGCGTGTTTTTCAACACGGTGAGGCTGACGCCGTTGCTGCGCGCATTCGAGCGCAAGCGAGTCATGTCGGCGACCGTAATGCCACGGTACTCCGCCAATACGAGCGTTTGAGCTTTTGCGGCGAGGCCGGTCACATCACTGACGACGGCTTCCTTCTCACTGCGATTAAGACTCAAGGTCTACTCCTTCTGTTTGTACGGGCCTCGGCGCAATGCCGTCATCGTGGCCTGGTCCCGTACGCCACACTGCAGCGACCAACTGTTTCCGGAAAAATTCCATGCTCAGCGGGATCGCCATCTGCGTTGGTTTTCACTGATTAAGCATCCACGAATAGATGCACCAACGGTCTTGGATGGCCTGCTGGCACCTTGCAGCACCATCAGCCCACCACTCCCGGTCTTCTTCTCAGACGACCGGAATTTCTTCTTGTAACTGCCGCTTATGCGCCAACGGTCTGGGTGTCCACGCGGACGCCCACACCCATGGTGCTGGAGACGGCAATTTTCCTCAAATAAATACCCTTGCTCGTTGCAGGCTTGGCCTTGGTCAACGCTTCGACCAAGACGGCCAGGTTGCCCTGCAGCTTGTCGGTGTCGAACGAACGCCGGCCAATCGTCGAATGCACGATGCCGCCCTTGTCGACACGGAACTGGACCTGACCGGCCTTGGCGTTCTTGACTGCCGTGGCAACGTCCGGCGTAACCGTACCCACCTTGGGGTTGGGCATCAGGCCGCGTGGACCGAGGATCTGACCCAGCGTACCGACCACGCGCATCGCGTCCGGAGCAGCGATCACGATGTCGAACGGCATGTCGCCGGCCTTGATCATCGCAGCCAGGTCTTCCATGCCGACGATGTCCGCACCAGCTGCCTTGGCTTCGTCAGCCTTGGCGCCCTGGGCGAAAACAGCGACGCGCTTGGTCTTGCCGGTGCCATTAGGCAACACGACGGCGCCACGAACGACCTGGTCCGACTTCTTGGCATCGATGCCGAGCTGCACGGCCACGTCGATCGACTCATCGAACTTCGCGGTGGCGCATTGCTTGACGATGCCGATAGCGTCGACCAGCGCATACAGCTTGTTGCTGTCGATCTGAACCGGCAGCGCTTTTTGTTTCTTGGTGAGCTTGGCCATGTTAGACACCCTCCACATTCACACCCATCGAGCGGGCAGAGCCGGCGATGGTTCGGACGGCAGCGTCCAGGTCGGCTGCAGTCAGGTCTTTCATCTTGGCCTTGGCGATTTCCTCGAGCTGCGCCCGGGTGATCACGCCGACTTTATCGACGTGCGGCTTGGCTGAGCCCTTGTCCAGTTTGATCGCTTTCTTGATCAACGTGACAGCCGGCGGCGTCTTGATGATGAAGGTGAAGCTCTTGTCGGCAAAAGCGGTGATGACCACCGGCAATGGCAGACCTGGTTCGACGCCCTGGGTCTGGGCGTTGAACGCCTTGCAGAACTCCATGATGTTCAATCCGCGCTGGCCCAGTGCCGGGCCGATTGGCGGTGATGGATTGGCTTTACCAGCTGGTACTTGCAGCTTGATGAAACCGACGATTTTTTTCGCCATGGTTTACTCCTTACGGGTATTAACGCGTCGACCAGATAGCTGGTACCGGCTCCCCGGGGTTAACGACTCTTGAATAACCTCCGCACCGAGTCGAAAAAGTGCGGATTGCAACTGTTGTTGGTGGCGGCAGGTACACGCACGCGCGTGCGCCGGCGACCAACCGATCAGGTCTTCTCGATCTGGGAAAACTCCAGCTCGACCGGCGTCGCACGACCGAAGATCGTGACCGAGACACGCACTTTGCTCTTGTCGTAGTTGACGTCCTCGACCGACCCGTTGAAATCGGTGAACGGGCCGTCCTTGACCCTGACATATTCACCCACTTCGAATTCAACCTTGTGGCGCGGCTTCTCCGTGCCTTCCTGCATCTGATTGACGATCTTGGCCACTTCGGCCTCCGAGATCGGCGACGGGCGATTCTTCGCGCCACCGACGAAACCGGTTACCTTGTTGGTGTGCTTGATCAGGTGCCAACTGTCGTCGTTCATGATCATTTCAACCAGCACGTAGCCCGGGAAGAACTTACGCTCGGTGGTCCGCTTCTGACCATTTTTGACCTCGACCACCTCTTCCATCGGCACCAGAATCCGACCAAACTTGTCTTGCATGCCGGCGCGGGTGATGCGCTCGAGGATATTGCGTTCTACGGCCTTTTCCATGCCGGAATAGGCGTGCACCACATACCAGCGCATATCGGGATTACTCGATGGCGCCAATGCCACGGGCTCGCCCGCGGGAGCTTCTACTGCATCAGTCATCATTTCCTCCATCCCAAAACCAGGTCATACAACACCCACGCGAGGGTCTTGTCGGTCAACCACAGAAAAATCGCCATCAAGGCAACAAAGCCGAACACATAGGCCGTCATCTGGATGGCCTCCTTGCGCGACGGCCACACCACCTTCTTGACCTCGCGCACCGCGTCGCGCCCAAAAGCAGCTAATTCCCGCCCAGGCTCGGACACAAAAAATACGCCGGCGGCCACAGCGAGACCTACGAGCAAGGCACCCCATTGCGCCAGCGGACCCTGCTTGGCCAGCAAATAGTAGGCGACCAGAGCGCCCACAACCAGCAATACAACACCAGCCAGCTTGACCTTGTCGAGCGGGCTGACGACGGTTTGAACTTGTGACGTGGCCATGTTTTCTCTATCTCACGCTGTGTCACCAAACACCAGATCCAAGCGCTGTCTGGATCTGGTCGACCGCATCAGAGCGGCCGGGCAAAAAAACCACCGCATTCCCGGGGAATCGGTGGCAGGGGCGGAAGGAATCGAACCATCAACCTTCGGTTTTGGAGACCGACGCTCTGCCAATTGAGCTACGCCCCTACAACTGAACTTTTCCGGGTCAGCGGATCGCCCAGCAGGCGACCGCCATGCACGGAAACCGAACTACGCAATGATCTTGGCAACCACACCGGCGCCGACGGTCTTGCCGCCTTCGCGGATAGCGAAACGCAGGCCTTCTTCCATCGCGATCGGATTGATCAACTTGACCGTGATCGACACGTTGTC
>Ga0209390_10005150_pt1 | contig 18824 bp, 21 predicted proteins | sample BON01_FD_187212 | JGI IMG/M metagenome (GOLD analysis project Ga0209390, IMG submission 187212) | Freshwater microbial communities from Lake Bonney liftoff mats and glacier meltwater in Antarctica - BON-01 (SPAdes) (version 2) | ecosystem: Environmental > Aquatic > Freshwater > Ice > Glacier...
TTGAACGGTATAAATAGAGGACGATACCGCGGGCCCAACGCATCTGTCCAGGGCGGAGGGGGCCAGTTAGGGGGGGGTTCCCTAAGGAGCTGCGGGCTCATGGGGCTTTTGGGGCGGGCCCCGCGAGCGAGATACGAGGGCATGCAGCACGAGAATAATGCTACTCCCCGGATATATTGGAGAAGGCATTCGAAGGAACTTTCCATGAAACTTACACTATTCATTAGATTTAATAGACTATCTATAGTCTATTAGCCTATACTATACTATATTATTTTTTAATAAATAATAATAGAAGAAGGGGACAGAGGGGATGGAGGGGAGAGAGTATAGCCTGTTGTGTAGAAGGGACCTAAATAGGAAGTTTCCATATACTAAAAAAGGAAACTTCCTGAGCCTCTATATGCAAAAGAGTTTTCATCCAAAACCCTCTCCCCTCAATCCCCTTTGTCCCCGTCTATTTATGGATTTGGCATGAAACACCCTCTCAAAGAGGCTTCGGTCAGTGTCATATTATTTTCTCACGCCCTCGTTAAGCAGTATGAGCGATTCGGATTGGAGCATAGACCCTGAGGACGAGCCCAGGGAGTCTATTCACGCGCAGCAGATGCCTCCTGGCTACAAGGAGCGTGAAGAGCAGTCTCCTGCCGGTATGTACGGCAATCAAATGGGGGCGGACCCCAATCCCGCGCCACGCACCAGCAACTACGCCACCATCATCCCGCGCCTTCATGGCCAAGTGTCTGGGCTTCGCGCGACATGCCCGCGCGAAGAGACGTCTCCCCAGCGTAACGTACGCGCGCGCGTTGTCTCACAGGAGACTGTGACCGTATCGGATGATGCTTTCAGTTCATCATCCAACGAACCAGCTACCGATTTAGAAGCATTTCATGTGTTTATGCCACTCGAGAAGAATTCGTGGAAGTCTACCGGAAACGCATTCTTCTGCTACAACAACGATACCGGGACGTGGAGTACCGACAAGGACAGGGGGGTTGCTACGATGCGCCATCTCATCGCACGGCACGTGGATGTTCTGGGAAAGTACGGCCACTGCGTCCATTGCATAGACCAAGTCTTAAAGTTCTGCAAGGGGAAGAACCTCGTCGACGCCGACTGGTTCAATAAACTAGACACGCGCTTCGAGATAGGGGAGATGGTGTTCCGAAACGGTGTCTACAACATACTGACAGGCGTGAAGACGCCGCTGTCTGCAGACCTGCTCGTGCAGCGGCAGTTGGCATACCCAGCCCCGGACCGTCCAGCAACGCCGCGAGTCAAGAATGAAGTGCGCCGTATCATCAACCAGCTGTTCCCGGAAGAGAACTCGCGCATTGAGATTATGAAGAGATACGCAGAGACCGGGTTCACAACGACGAACAAGGACAAGTACATGGTCCAACTGTACGGCGATGGGGACAACGGGAAGTCAACACTTGCCGCAATTTCAAAGAAGGTGTTTGCAGAGTACAACAAGACGGTGGTCGGGCACTCGCTGGACGCAGGGACCAAGACGGGCGAGATTAATACGTGGGCGATTAAGTTCCACGGCGCGCGGTGGGTGTGGCAGGACGAGGGAACGTGCGACGGGGTGCTGGATTCATGCAAACTCAAGAAGATCCGCGGGAGGTCGGGTCTTTCGGGCCGGGTCCCGTACGGCCCGCTCATCGACGTGGTTCCGACGTGGAAGCTGTGGCTGATGGGAAACGACATAGCCGAGATCAAGCCAGTGGACAGCGCGATTGAGAAATCGATCTTCACGGTGGAGATGATCCCGACGTTCACGAACGACGCGGCCGCCATAGCGCGCGCGAAGGCGGGTGTGCACGCCGAGTACATCTTCCCAAAAGACCCCAACTTGGTGGACAGGTTCGAACAGCGCGACTACAAACTTGCATGGATCGAGATCTGCGCAGAGTACCTGCAGATGTGCGTGGAATCGATGGCGTCGGTGGGCCAGTGCTTCCCGCCACTCGAGAGCGAGCACATATCGCGCGACATGTACGCCGAGGAGAACCAGTCTCCCGAATCTATATTTGAAAGAATACTGGAGGTGACGGGCGACAAGACTGACACGATTTCCGCGGACTACATGTACCCGCGATTCAAATCCGAGAACTACGCGCAGTCCAAGAAGAAGTTCAAGGACTGGATGCGGAAGTACGGGAAGAAGGTCGAATCGCGCGGCGTTGTGTTTGTGTACGCGCACAACAAGCCATTTTTTAGGGGTGTTAAGTTCATGGAGGTGGACATGGATGTGCAGGGGGGTGTTGACTTGGCTCAGTTCTGAATTAAATCTAAAATAATATATAAAATATGCAACTCACAGCACCACAGCGCACACTCGCATTCTGGGGTGTTTGCATCCCCACGCGCCTCTACATAGCTACACTCGCGCGCGACTCTAATTATAAAAACGTTTTGCGCATTGCGACCGCGCTGGTTGCGGCGAAGTGGCTGAGCGGCGGCGTGACTAAGAGAGCGTGGGCTACTTTGGGGGCCGCGCGTGGTGGAGCGAGGAGCGGCGGCTGCACGGGGCGCTGTGGGGCGCCTACGCGCTGGGTGGCGACTGGCGGTTTCTGCTCGCGGACGCGCTGCTCAGCGCGGGAAACTGGATCATTAATAATTAAGTGAACCGTCGTCCGTGGCGTCCCGCTGTGATACCCCCAAGGACGATTCAAGAATGTTGGGGAAGAATTCCATTTCAGCGTATAGACTGAACCGACCCCGTCGTTGTCCAGTGAGGATATTCCGTCGCGAACCACCGTTCGTCATTAAAAACAGTTCAGACGAACCGATCGCTACCTCTATCACTCGTTGTACGCCGGAGTTAACCTGTGTCTTATGTCTAAAATTGAATCCGTAGTCATTCCCTGGGTTCACAACATAAACGAACCCTGTGTATATATCTCTTGCTTTCATGACGACTCGCATCGGGTCGTAGTTCAATGGAATCCCGATAAGAAGCATTTGGCCATTATCATATTGACTCAGTAGAAATTCTTGCGACTTGTACAATAGGGGCGGCTTTGGAGCTCGCTCGAGTGCGTCAATCCTGTTTCTGATTACATTCTGTCCAGAGAGGACAGTTTGCACAATATTGGCTGTGTTGGTGATAAAAGTATTCAGTTGTGTATACTGATTCTCTATAGTTTTGATTGACTCTTGGATACTTTTCAAGTCAATAATGGTTTCGCCTACGGCGTAGGCGGCGTTAATTATATCAGTCCCGTGGCGGTCCACTGTTTTTTGGATCCGGTCAACGTCAGTGTCTAGTTGCCCAATGCGAGTTGTGTTGCTTTGAATCGCTGTGTAGTTGTCGCCAGCGAGTGAATAGAGTGATTGAATCTGACCGCCCGTGCCCGTGATTTCTAAAATCGACCTAGTATTGCCGCCCACGCGAGAATCTAGTTGAATCACACTCTCCTCGAGCGGTCCGAGGTCCACGGACTCGCCGCCGCCGCTCCCCGCTGGGCCCGTCGCGCCCCTCACACCCGTCGCACCCGTCGCGCCCCTCGCACCCATCGCACCCGTCGCACCCGTCGGGCCCGCTGGGCCCGTCGCGCCCGCTGGGCCCGTCGCGCCCGTCGCGCCCGTTGGGCCAGTCGTGCCCGTCGAGCCGCCGCCGCCGCCGTCCCCGTTCTCGAGCGTCTGAATGCGACTTATAGTGCCTTTAATCACCGTTAGCTGGTTTGCCCCGGCGGTCTCAAGATCGTCGACACGCGCCTCGAGCGGTCCGAGGTCGGTCAAGCCGCCGCCGCCCTCTAACTCTGGGCCGGACTCGGGCCCGGGCGAACTAAACACCGCCTCTGACAATTGTGAATAACTATCCTCGTGTCCACTTACTTCAAGACGCCAAAACTGCGCCGTCTTTATGTTGGCAAATAAGACGGTCTGACTGGCGTTTGCGGTCGGTGGGTAAGCGCCTTCCCAATTCGCTGTTCCCCGCAGCGTCCACGGTCCCGTGCCAGACGTTCCGGAGAAGACGTCGAATTTTTTGGGACATCGGCCTTGGGCGTTACCCCATGAATAAAAGGTTACGCTTCCAACTCGAATTGACGTTCGTGTGTCGATTACAACGAATGCAATTGTTTGATTCGCCGTGTTCCATATAGAGCCGCCCTGAAATCCTCCATCGTATGGATTGAGGTAGTTGTCGAAGAGGTTGACAACACTACGGCCGGAACTTTGAGGAGGAGAAGTGTCCACAATCAAAGCATCAATTAAAATTAATGGCTCGGCTTCTTCGACTATAGAACCGGCGTTCTCTAACGCTGTAACGCGCGAGTTTATGTTTTTGAGGACGTCGAGACGTTGAGTGGCGAGGAGATCAAATGTATTTATATCGCAATATTGGTCGTCTGCAGTTGTATTCGTGAACACCACTCGGAAGTATCTGGACAACGCCGACGGGAATTCGACTATAATGTTGTTGTCGTTGGAAGGAGAGGTCGCCAGTATAGACGTCCCAATCTGGGTCTACGGGCCGGAACTTGACATCCCGGAAAATAAGCGGGTATCCCGAGGGAACCTATTTTTATATAAATTTCTGGGTTTCATCCGGAAACCACTCACGCGCACCACCTCCCCCATTTCGAATTCTGCGAATGCGACGCCATCAACCTTGATGAACGCCGTAAGGGTGGACTCGTCACCATCGAACAGCTTGTAAACGCCATAATCAGCAATATTAGCATACCATGTAGACGATCTGGTTACCACGTACGAGTTGGGGTCTAAAAATTTGCCGCTGTCATAAGTTATTATAAGCTGGTTCTCGAGGATCGCAATCGCATCGCTGTTGTCTCCCACGCGAGCGTCGATCGTCCCCACGTACTCCTCGAGCGCGGGGTCGGTCTCCGCCGTCGCGCCAGTCGCACCCGCTGGGCCCCTCGAACCCATCGCGCCAGTCGCGCCCGCTGGGCCCCTCGAACCCGTCGCGCCAGTCGCGCCCGTCGCGCCGGGCGCGCCCAATGGGCCCCTCGAACCCGTCGCGCCAGTCGCGCCATCCGCGCCATCCGCGCCATTCACGCCATCCGCGCCATCCGCGCCATTCACGCCATCCGCGCCCGTCGCGCCCGCTGGGCCATCCGTGCCATCCGTGCCCGCTGGGCCCGTCGCACCATCCGCGCCATCCGTGCCCGTCGCACCCGCTGGGCCGCCGTCTCTCTCGAGCGTCTGAATGCGATCTGTGTTGCTCGCCACGTTAGTCTGGAGTGTTTCAATTGTTACACCCACCAACCCTAGCCCCAACCCGAGGTCGCCCAGCGCAGTTCGGTTGTGAGTGCCCACTAACCCCAGCCCCAAACTGAGGTCGCTCAGCGCATTTCGGTTGTGAGTGCCCAATAGCTCGAGCCCCAAACTGAGGTCGCCCAACGCCTCCGTGTGTTGAGTGAAGTGCGTTTCTGTATCGCCAGTCGCGCCATCCGCGCCATTCACGCCATTCGCGCCATCCGCGCCATTCACGCCATCCGCGCCATCCGCGCCATTCACGCCATCCGCGCCATTCACGCCATCCGCGCCCGCTGGGCCTGTCGCGCCATCCGCGCCATCCGCGCCCGCTGGGCCGCCGTCTTTCTCGAGCGTATGAATGCGCTCTGTGTTGCTCGCACTGGCGTCGAAGTTGTCGCCGGCCATCGCGAAGAGCGTCTGGATCTGACCGCCCGCGCCAGTGACCATTCAAACCTTCCTGGTGTTTTTGGTCACGAGATCGTCGAGCGTTGTTATGCGTTTGTCGATTGCGGGTATGACGTACAGCAATGTAGTATTCAATTCAGACAGTGTTACGTTTTTTACACCCGGTGTGCGTACAGAGAATGCAAATGTCCCTGCATTGGACCAATCCTCTATGAAGCCATAAGTGCCGTTGACGTAATCTGCCGACAGCCATGTGACATCTAGTTTTGTGTCCAGTAGTTCCACAGCGAGGATTTTGTTGTAACCAGTTGGTTAGCCTCCTTCGGGGTCGGGCAGGATACCTGTAATCATAATTTCCTCTATCAAAAACTCGGATCCGAGGTCAATCAAAACTCGAACGTCGCTCACGTCGTCAGTACCAGTAATGTGTGCACCAATCGGACTCATTCCAGTTATACGGAAGGCCGAATTCGACGTAACATTGGTAGTTACAGTTTTGTCGAGCGCGATGTTATGGTCAGGAAACTCAAGGATCGTCGCACCGCGTTCGTTAAATGGGGTGAAGACGGCCACCTTTAACAAAAACATATTCACAGACGCTGCACTGAAGCCGTCCCGAGGTCTTCCAATCAAACGCACGTATCGTGCATAGGGATGTGGTGAGATTGACGTGACGCGTTCCTCGAGCGTTTCAACTACAACGCCTACGAACCCGAGCCCCAAACCGAGGTCGCCCAACGCATTATCGGTATTCTTCTCGAGTGTTTCAACTGTGGCGCCCACGAACCCCAGCCCTAAAGCGAAAAGCGAGGTCGCCCAACGAATTCTTATATTGATTGAAGCGTGTTTCGATTTCAAGTGCGTCAAAATTAGTCTGTAGCGTTTCAACTGTTGCACCCACGAACCCGAGCCCCAAACTGACGTCGCCCAATAAATTTGTGGTGTGAGTAAAGCGCGTTTCTATATCAAGTGCGTCTAAATTAGTCTGGAGCGGTTCAACTGTTGCACCCACGAACTCGAGCCCCAAACTGACGTCGCCCAAGGAATTTGTGGTGTGAGTAAAGCGCGTTTCTATATCAAGTGCGTCGAAATTAGTCTGGAGCATTTCAACTGTTGCACCCACGAACCCGAGCCCCAAACTGAGGTCGCCCAAGGAATTTGTGGTGTGAGTAAAGCGCGTTTCTATATCAAGTGCGTCTAAATTAGTCTGGAGCGTTTCAACTGTTGCACCCACGAACCCGAGCCCCAAACTGAGGTCGCCCAAGGAATTTGTGGTGTGAGTAAAGCGCGTTTCGATGTGAAGTGCGTCTAAATTAGTCTGGAGCGTTTCAACTGTTGCACCCACGAACCCGAGCCCCAAACTGACGTCGCCCAAGGAATTTGTGGTGTGAGTAAAGCGCGTTTCTATATCAAGTGCGTCTAAATTAGTCTGGAGCGTTTCAACTGTTGCACCCACGAACCCGAGCCCCAAACTGACGTCGCCCAAGGAATTTGTGGTGTGAGTAAAGCGCGTTTCTATATCAAGTGCGTCGAAATTAGTCTGGAGCGTTTCAACTGTTGCACCCACGAACCCGAGCCCCAAACTGACGTCGCCCAAGGAATTTGTGGTGTGAGTAAAGCGCGTTTCGATGTGAAGTGCGTCTAAATTAGTCTGGAGCGTTTCAACTGTTGCACCCACGAACCCGAGCCCCAAACTGAGGTCGCCCAAGGAATTTGTGGTGTGAGTAAAGCGCGTTTCGATGTCAAGTGCGTCTAAATTAGTCTGGAGCATTTCAATTGTTGCACCCACGAACCCGAGCCCCAAACTGAGGTCGCTCAGCGCTTCTCGATTGTGAGTAAATCGCGTTTCGATGTCAAGTACGTCTAAATAGTCTGGAGTGTTTCAATTGTTGCACCCACCAACACCAGCCCCAAACTGAGGTCGCTCAGCGCTTCTCGGTTGTGAGTACCTATCAACACCAGCCCCAAACTGAGGTCGCTCAGCGCTTCTCGGTTGTGAGTACCCATCGACCCCAGCCCCAAACTGAGGTCGCTCAGCGCTTCTCGGTTGTGAGTACCCATCAACCCCATCCCCAAACTGAGGTCGCTCAGCGCTTCTCGGTTGTGAGTACCCATCAACCCCAGCCCAAACTGAGGTCGCTCAGCGCATCTCGGTTGTGAGTAAAGCGCGTTTCGATGTCAAGTGCGCCTAAAAGAGTCTGGAGGGTAATTATGTTTTTGCGATTAATTTCAACGTTCTCAAAGTTTGAAACTTTATTATAATATATATTCTTCACATCCACATTTTTTAGGGATTTTCCCTCTTTCCAAACGCACCACCACTGCCTTGCATTTATAACGCAGTTTTAGAATAAATATTATTACGGATGAACACACTTGAAATTAATATCCGGTCAGAGTAATCAATGATACTAAGCGCCCTCGCCACCCGTACCGTCAAAGTCCGGCTCCGTACCACCGTTGTCCGGATTAACACCCGTTCCTGTGGTTAAACTGAATGTACTCCAGCTCATCAATAACGCTTGTTCAGGGTACAAGAGGCTTCCCGCCGGATTACTGAACACCACTCTGAAGTACCTGACCGACTGCGACGGAAATGGGACTATAATACCATTCGAGCTTAAGGGAATACCCTCGGACGTCCCGATCTGGGTCCACGGGCCGGTAGTTGAAGTACCGGAATAAATGACTGTCCTGAGGGGCCCTATATGAATCGGGATAAAACCTCATGATGAAACCCTTCACTGATACCACCGCCCCCACGTCGAACTCAATGAATACAACGCCATCAGGTTAGGGCGCATCCATTTTAAAACTAGTCGAAGTATCCAAAAGACCATCCCACATCTTGTATGGGTCCTGATTCTCATCCCACAACGCTGATGTGGCGATCATTGTGAATGGTGTTGGGTCGACGGTTTCGCTTACTGGAGTAATTATAAGCTGGTTCTCGATAATCTGAATGCGATCTGTACTGCCGTTTATATCAAATCTGTCCGCTACCTGGTTATCAACGAGTGTCGCAATGCCGCGCTCAAGTGCGGCGACACGCTCCTCGAGTGTCAAGCCGCCGTCGTCCGACATTCCTCCAGTCACTAGCAGGGCCAGCCGATCGAAAAGGGCATTCACATCTACAGACTGTGTCATTCAATCGAGTTTACATTTAGAATATATCTACGCCACAGTGAACCATAGACTAATTGACAGGTTTTCCATCGCTTTACCCGCCAGATCGGTGAACCGAACGTCCACTGATCGCTGCATACTAATAATACCCCCATTTGCAATGAAGCCACACGAGCTCGACGGGAGCTCGCGGTCGGAGTACTTGTTTCCATTCGTTGATTATGCGACTGGCATCACGGCAAACGAACCGTTCGCGTGAACGTTGTTGCTTTTGACCTCGCCATGCACCCTGGCGACATGCATAACGATAACCTCAGTCGTGCAAATGCCGTGTAACGTGTACTTGAGCAGTGTAATACGAGACGGCGCGTACCCTCCTGGCGTCAATCCCATATTCAGCGTCATCTTCGGATGCGACAATTTGCGGGTCATGTACGCGGGCCAGTAGAACTTCTCGTGATACTTGCTGTAAGATGCGAGTTGGCGTGTGGCGGCGTTGCGAGAGACCAGTGAAGCGAATGGGTAGTCCGCGAAATCGGTTACCAGCATCTGTGCGACACCAAACTCATCGACGGTGTATGGCTTCCACGTCAAACTGTCGTGGTTAGACGTAAGAGCAGTGTCCTTCAGCATAGGGATGCTGGGAATGTACGTATTCAGGTTCAATGGCTGTGATAGACGGAAACACAGCCTAGAACACGATTCTTCGTTTGGATATGGGTTTTTTTTTTATGGATGCGGTGGACGCGTTAATTGGGTCGCCGCCGTATGCGCCGTACATACTCATCACATCCCTTGTGAGATCTACGTATTCACCGTTGTTTAAATAGCGTGGTGTATTTTTGTATTCCAGCGTTTCCGTGTCGTCGCTGAACCCATTGATGGTTGCGTTGGTATACCCCGAGGCGAGAAGAACTGTTGTTCCAGAATAATTGCGCAAGTAGTCCACTTTGACGACCTCTTCCACTCGCGCGCTCACATAATTCAGATCGTTGTTCCCGATGCGCAACTCGTCGCCCACTTGGATACTTCTAGTCACCATTGCGCCGCTATCTGGGTGCTTGCTCTGTAGTATCGAATAATCGAATGTCCACATGGGCATCACCCACGGACTCGATGCGGATGTGCGCTCGCCGGCGGCATTGAACGCTGGCTGTTGCATGATAATAGCCGTCTTCTTCGTTGAGTCCAGCACCACGGACTGCATGCTGCATGCAAACTTCTCTTTGCTTTCTCCAAGGTGATTACTAAAAAAAATGGGAGTTGACATGGCTCGTAGTTATGGTAAGACTTAGAAATTACTCTAACCCCTCATAAACTCCGCCTCGGACAGCGTGGCCTTGGGATCGTCTTGTCCACTGAATATAAGTTTCCAAAACTGCGACGTGGTAACAGAGTTGTAATCCAAAGGACATTCATGCTTATAGAATTCCCTGGTCACAACCATTTCATAGCTGTTGCTCCCCTGTAGAATCCATGGTCCTGTTGCTGATGCCCCAGAGTAAACAGAGAAGTTTTTGGGCATACGTTTCATGTCAGGATACTGGACATAGTGCCCGGCCCCCAAGTGATAAAAAAATACAGATTTAACTTTGATTGGAACGCGTACGTCGATGATAACGTAAGGAATATCCACATTTTCGCTAATCCATGTAGATCTTAAATAAGTTCCCTTGTAATATGGATCATCAGGACTGTCGAATATTTTTTTAGCGCTATTGTTTGTATCGTACACTGTAGATTCGTCAACGATAATAGTATTACGTAAATCGAACCAATTAGCGCCGGTGTCTGGGTTAAAGTCCCCCTCTGGGTTAGGGGGGACCTCGGGTTCCGGCGGCTCTTCATAAACAATATCCGGGTCATCCTCAACAACAGTCACAGAAATTGCGGCCTTCATTGCACTGATGCGCGCTTCAAGCTCATTAATTTGTAGTGCATGCACGTCAATATTATCATTGTATGGAATATCATTTTCCGCATTTTCATTAAAACCCAATGCAGCCTCTAATGCGGCAACGCGCATGTCCATAGTGTCGAGCTCTGTCTTATGCTGGTCCACACTCTCTTCTTCCATCGTCCTTATCTATTACCCTCTTAGAAAATATAATGAATCTAACCGCTCTCGCCACCCGCACCGTCATAGTCCGGTTCCACAACAGGGTCCGGAGCAGTGTTGTCCGAAGTACCGTCGTCCGGGGTATAGTTAGGGTTTGGGGTTAGATTCGGGTTATTCCGGGTTTCGTCAGCGACAAACTCATTAGTAATTAACCTTGTGGTAGCTCGCCCACCGATAAACACAGCCTCTGCCACTTCTGAATATGTACCTCCGGTTAGGGGGTAAGCCGATGTACCTGGAGGCTGGTGTTGACTGACTACTAGTTTCCAAAATCTATATGTAGCCCTTGCCTTCAACGTGACCTGAATTGTCTGGTCGGTGTACACTTTAGGCGGGTATGGGATGCCAAGTTCTGACCAATTACGGGATCCCTGCAGAATCCATGGTCCGGTTTCCCTAATTGCAGAGTATACATTGAACTGTTGTGGCCACTTTGGGGCTATTACATCAGCGTAATATAGGGGCGAGTCTCCACCGCCCCATGCCGCCACCGATACCGCTAACCCTACTGCCCCTAACCCTAACCCGAGAGTCAGGCCTACACCAGCTGAACCGCCGCTTCTGACAAACGTAATGCTGGAAACGGTGATGAGGGTAACTGAATCGATGATAACGTAAGGTTTTTCGACATCTTTGGTTGCCAAAACAGAGTCGTGGTAAGTCGGCAAGTTGTAGTCAGTTTCTCCCGGATTGTACGGATCGAGATACTTGTCAAATAGGTTTTTGGCGCTCCAGATCACATCATCCGTGGAGTTAGAGATGCTGATCGCAGGTGTAGATTCGCTCACAATTACAGCACTACTCAAATCCAAATACTCATCATCGCCACTGGGGTCGTACGGCTGAAGACCACCAATCCAATTGTTCTCTAGATATTGGATGCGCTTGGACAAATCCTTGATTTGTGCCAAATGCAAATCAATGTTTCCTGTTCCCCACATCATATACGGGTGTGTTAGAAAAAATCAATTCAAGCTCGATTCAAACATGTGTTTACGATTCGTATGATCCCCTAGCGCGTCTGTGAGTAACTCCACAGACTGCTGCGACAGGCCTGGGTGGAACACTGTCTGTGCTCCCACGGCGGCGCGGATGTCGCGGCTGTGAATATTGCCGTCGGTTTTGAACTCGATTCTCGCGACCGCAGTGTCGACTCGCTTCTGCATACTCCCGGCACGCGCGTAGGTGTACGCAATTGCGATTGCGAGTCCAGTGGACCAAGTCGCCATGCTTTACCCCAGTCTCAGATTTTTTTGGTCTCGTAGGTATAAATGTAGTACATAACCATAAGCAGCGCGTCAGCGAGGTCGTCTTGCTTCGATGCGTGATTCTTGAGTGCCATCGCAGTGACGCCTTCCGCGAATGCTTCGGGGGAGCTCACTACAAACTCTTGCATCCACTGCACTGCGGCCTGCTTGTTCAGACGGTAGTTGTTGCGGCTCAGGCCGAAGTGTACCTTGACGTGCCGCGGCGCTAGAACCACACAGCGGTCGTAGTGCATACTGTGCATCACGGACTCTATGATGCGCATGTTGCAGCGCATCTGGCGCTCGACGAGCACGCACTTCGCGTTATCAAAGAAACGCGCGTGGCGCGCCACGAATGCATGCACGTACTCGACGTTGCGTGAGGGCATGTAGCGTCCACTCGCCACGATGGACTCAGAGTTCCAGTAGCATACGGAGTCGCTCGCACAGTCAAATACGCAGATCCCGAGGTTCTTGATGCCGACGTCAATCAATATAATAAACTGGTTCATCGCTATTTGCGGTATTTTTTTAACGCTATATACTGGTGAATTGGAAAGTTTATGGGACTAGTGGCTGCTAGATCGCTGCGTATGGACACGACTTGCTTGCCCACAGGGGAATACAACTTGAACTTACATATGAAATTTCTTAACAAACATGCAAAACACGACACAAACACAATCAAAGCCACGAACCACACCGTCGACTCTGACGATATCAAATCAGTCCACACACTATCAGTAACATTTTCGAAGAGCGTCATTTTATGCAATAACATTAGATTTATAATCGAGTACCAAGTCAAGCAAAGCTGACGAGAGCGCGCCCGTTGCGGATCTGCAGCCAGTTGTAGCTCACGGCCTACACGTCGACATAGAACTCTGCGTCAGTAGTCTGGTCTTTGCCCGACAGTGCGCTCACGTCAAACGACAGCTTGGCGTGCAACACCTTCGAGAAGTTGACGGAACCGGACGGATTGTCACCCTCAGGGTCGATGCAGAGCAGGTAGACGAAAATAGACTTGTCATCGTGCGCGTGCTCCATCTGGGACATCGCACGATCAATCCTCAGTGAAGACACGGTGCCACTCTGGTTGGACGAATGGAGCATATTGTACTTGGTCTTGTTGTGGTCGTTGTTCCCGAAAACACTGCGCTGGCGTCCAACAACCATATCCTTGAGGTAATCGCGCGAGACGCCGTCGTTGATTGCATTGTGGCGCTCCGTGCCGTTGAGGCGGAGTTTGATGTTGTTAACGTCGAGGTGCACGGCCCACTGACGTTTAGCCCCGCCGATGTGACCCATACGCGAGTTTGACATTCCATCGACGTTCGGGTCTTCAGTCGCATCGCCGTGGAAGGCGAAACAATTCTTGCCAGTGGGGCCCCGCTTCAACGTCCCGTTATCAACAAGAGTAGTGACATCTGGCGTCATCTCTGACGTGCGGCGCAGTGTGAAGATGAGCTCCTTCACAGGATGCAGGAAGTTGAGGTCGATGTCGACCTTGTGTGCCGTTCCGCTCTCGGTGCACTTGAACGTCTTCATCTCGCGCACATGCTGCCATTCCTCAATAAGGCGAACCTGCTCCTTGGAAGCAAGCGCCGTCGCCTCGGGTCCAGAAAGGCTGTAGTAGTGGCAACGCAGACGGAAATGCTTGAAGATGCCAGCCGTGAACGACGGAATTTGATACACATTAGTCAATTCAGCGTAGCGGTGGCACTGCATGATCTCCTCGAGGGAACGCAGGCGTAGCGTCACACGTATGTCGTTCACGCCGTGAAGCGCGGCCATGGGGAAGTACTTTCCGGGACTCTTGGTAAAGAAGAAATCGAGCGGGACGTGGTACTCTTTCTTGGAAATGTCTGGAGCCATCGAAATACGCGCACCGGCATCATCCGTGCCGGGTGTGCTGATAATGCGACTCCACGGAGAAGCCTCGTCCGTTGCCGGATACCCATCAATTCCGGCGTAACCCTTACCAGTATTAATAGACCATGGAATCTCCGCCACGTCCTTCATCATCGCCGACGTGCCCGTCGTACCAACCTGCATCGATTGGCGCGCGTTCTTCTGCTTGAGTTCGTTCATAATATAGAGCTGGTCACCACTGACGCGCTGCAGGACAGTCGACCCCACGGTGAACTCTGCGTAGTCAATCATGGCATACCCCACAGACTCCACCCACGAGTACGTATGCGTCTCCTCCCTCACCGTCGGCTTGTTGAACGCGAACGCGAGGTCCATACTACCGAGGAGGTCGCCGCTCTGCGGGAGCAGGAACTGGATCGTCTGGCCCAGCGACGCGTTGTTCACGGGCTCGACGTCCACGAGCTCCATCTGGAAGTTGGACGTGCGCTGGTAGCCCGGGTCCACAAAATACGACTTTGAGTTGTCAAATAGAAGTTGGTCCTCCACACCCTGGTTGAGGGCCATGTGCGATGACGGCATGGCTGAACACTCTACTATTGAGAGAGTCAGAAAGTTTGAAGGTTATTGTAAATCGCTGCGAGAGCGGGGTGCGACGCGACCGCAGCCTCGTTAGCACCATCCACCTGGCGCCGCGCGGATGCCACTGTGGCGTCCTGAGGGAGGTCACTCCGCCCCATCGTGTTCACTGCCGAGTCCACTTGAATCTTCACGCTGCTCGCCGTCTTCTGGTGCAACACTTGAATCGCCGCTGGCTTCGGCTCTCGTTTTAGTATTAGTTTCAGGGCTTGGTACCCGCCGAACACGACGAGCGTTGTTGAAATGATCGACGGCACGTCCATATTCTGCACTTAGATTGGAATATTCGTCGTCCAGTTGATTAAAATCTCTCGTAAACTCGGCTTCACGGTTTGACAGATGAGCGCGAAGCTCGAGCAGCTCGCGGTCGCGCAATTCGCTATGTTGGCGCTGATTCTCCCACCAATCCTTCGCCTCTTTATACCCAGGGTCGTTCGTCAGCATCGTGCTCTTGATGTCCTGCAGATACGGCTTGCCCCACGGCAGCTGCGCCGCTCCGCCCCACATTCAGCGTACTCAGGCCGTTAGATTTTTTTTGGATACTTTCACAAATCCTCGTCGTCGGGATCTACGTAGAGCGGGTTAACCCAAGGGCGTTCGCGTTGTGTACGAAAGTTGCTAACCCGCCGTTGTTTGGATAAAGGGACACTCCACGCAAACGGAGGGTTAGCCTGACGATCCGAAGCCATCCGTCTGTGTGGTTGAAGAACTTCTCGACCTGCAACTTGTCTTTTCTCTACCCCCCTGAGTGGATCCAAGGATACATTTACCGCCTCATATCCGGGACTGAACATAGGTGCATATCCACGTAAGTGTGTTGGTGTCTGCATCTCATTATCGAACGTACTCCCAGACCCATAAATCGGGGGTGGCGAGTTAGGGTTAATTCCGTAAAAATTGGGTTCGGCATCCATATTTTCGACAATCGGCGGAGTGGGCTGAGCAGGCGGGGCTGTGAACTCGTACTCCGGCGGAACCGAGTCCCCCGGGTTAAACCCAGTCCTTCCGACGAATGCTACATACTCAGACATATCTTCTTCATTGCTGGGTGGACGATTCTGCGCAGTATATTGTCGACTGGGTGGCCTGACGCTACTGCCTGGGCGATCACGACGTTCCCTGTCCTCTACATTTAAACGGACGCCCCGGATAAATTCACCCTTCGCATGTCGAGCTTTCCCGCCTTCAACATATTCAGACTCTCGACTAGTTCTCGTTCTATCGTAATAATTATCTTCTTTGCTACGTTCAAACGGATTACCTTCCGCGGATTTTTGAGAAGGCTATGTATACGGGTTCGGGTTAACCCACGGATTGTTTGCATTCACGGGCTCTGTTTTCACGGGTCTTTGGGATGACTGCGGAGTTTGCGAATTTGACTCTGCACCAGGCCATTGATACCGCCACTGCGTATCAGTTGCACTTGGCTTAGTGTCCAATAATGGGTCATTGCGCATCATCTCACTCGGCATCTTGGGTCCAAAGTTAGAGCGGTCGAAGTCACGCGTAGGGGCGTGATTGAAGTTCACAGCCTCACTAATGGGCATCCCCTTAACCCATGTCTTGAAGTAGGCCCATGCATCCTCCAAGTTCTGCGGTCCGAACTCTGCGAGTTGATTAAGGTCCATAGTTTCGCGCTCTGCTGATATTTTTGAGTCTATGAGATATTGGCGGACTCCGGGTAGGTGTGTGAGTTGAGATTTACCCCACCACGTAGGCTTCCACTTATCCTTGGCTCCCACCTTGCCGTCCATGAAATGCCGCCGCTCGATGACACCCTTTCTGCTGTTGTCGTACTCAGCCATTTGATCATTGTCATTGTGTTGTCCTTGAAGCCAAAGGCTGAATTCATTGTGGAGCGCTTGTTTCGCTTTTCGACGAAAGCCAGTTGCCGCTTTCTGTGTATACACAAGCGCGTCCATTCCAACCAGATTTTCCGGCACATCGTATTTAGTCCCGCTTCTACCCGCGCCGAGTGCATTTGAGAGATACTCCATATCGTAAGTCGCATAAGACGAGACATTCGCGGCACGCTCCGACACATTGGACCCGCGAGCGCCTGTATTCCACACCATCCAATTAATAATACATTAGAACATATTTCTAAACATACAGTAACAGCAATACTGATGGAACTCGCCCAACAGCGCTCTGTGGACTGGCACACCGCCCGCCGCGGCAAACTAACCGCATCGAATTTGGCATCAGCGCTTGGACAGGTGAGCTACACGACGCGTGCAGAGGCACTGCGGCGCGCGCTCGGGACAGATACTTTTTTCGGAAATGTCGCAACAGATCACGGTACAAAAAACGAGCAGAATGCGATCGTCGACTACCGGATACTTATCGGAAACCTCGTGGATGCGACGGGGTTGTGGATTCACCCGGATTACACGTGGCTCGCCGGATCACCGGACGGTTTTGTTGGTGACGACGGCATGGTGGAGGTCAAATGCCCCTTTTACAAACGCAAGAATGGGCAGCGTCTTCACTCCACTGTACCGGGCCACTACTGGATGCAGATCAATGCGCTCCTTCATATCACGAAACGCAAATGGTGTGATTACACATGTTGGTGTGAAGAGGGTATGGTGGTCTACCGCCTCTATCCAGATCCAGACACGTTTGACTACCTGCTTTCATTCTATTCCCATTTCTATACCGCGATCAGTACACAGGCGTCGAAACCCCCTCCATTAAAGCCCAAGACCCGCAGCGATATCGAGAAGCGAATCTCGTTCGCAATTCAGCGCACAGTGGACACGTACCACTGGTCCTACAAGCATAAGGGGTCACTCCCTGTATCTTCTGACACATCAGACAGTGATGAAGATGAGGACCCGTCTATCAATGAGAGCAGCAAAAAACAGTGCATTTCCATCGTTCCCAAGTTGGCCGAGTTCCCAGCTACTAACACAGCAGCGTCTGCGAAGGGCACGTTGGCAGGCAGCGAAGATATTCGGACAGAACGAGCCTGCTGCACGCTCAGTGTTTAAGATGTTCGTCAAGAATAACTACAAACACGGCGCGTGTGTGAAATTTGATACCGCCGGGACGTTGAAACGCCTCCGCAAAGCTGAATTCGAAGACGGTACCTGGTTCGACAACGCAACGCTCGCGTACAATGACAACAATAAGATTGTGATGTTCTCCCGCACGATGCACGATGCGGAGATTGTTCAGGTGTTAAATCACGAGGCGCTTCATAACTGGTGCCTCGTGCGGGGGAAGTATATGGGGTGCGAGCGTGAACACGCGTGCATGGCTTTGTTAGGGGATCCAAATGAGGAATATTCTAAGTTTAACGTATAAAAGTCATTCATGGGGTATCAGTTCAAGCGTAGTGATATCACATACGTTCCAGACACTCACGCCGACCAATCAAACGCCGCAACTCCAACATTCATCGGGAAGGTGGCTGGACACCCGTATTATGAAGGGCGCTCGATCCCCAGCACAAAACTTGGTAAGTATCAGAAGATTGGTTCGGCGACGGGCGCTGTGAATACAAACTACACGGCTGGGGTACAAAAGAAGCCCCCCGTGCTCACAAACAACGCTGTGGCTAGTGCAGAGGCCAACGCAATCGCGCGCGGGCCCATTACCAGCCATTACAAGCCCAGCGCAGATCGTATAGATTTTCGAACGCTTAGTATGAGACACTCTGGAACTCCAATCCTCCCTATCCGCTACTACAACTAAAAAAATGGGTCGCACGTTCACCCCCTTCACGACCGTCGACAACAAGCAGGTCTTCTTCGCAATGGGGCCGGAGCGCAACGGCAAGCCGGTGGTCGCCATGGTGTACGGCGACTACTCCGGCGAGGTCGCGGTCGTCACGCCCGCCTGCGTCACGAACTGGCCGCGCTGCACGAGCGACGGAAACTACGGTACTATGTGGGGCCCAACGGACGTGACCAAGACCAAATTTACACTCGACCTCACGGACGCGCCGATCAACAACGCAGAGAACACGCTGTTCACTGACTTCACGACCCTGCACACTGCGATCGACGACAAGCTTCTTGATTTTGTGTTCGCCAACCAGCTCGAGCTACTCGGGCGCAAGAACCTGAGCCGCGACGAAGTGCGCATGCTGCAGATCCGCACGGTGCGCCAGAAGTTCGACAAGACCACTGGACAGCAGAACGGCAACACGCTGCAGTTGAGCGCGGCCAAGTTTGTGT